>LSQX01406351.1_pt1 | contig 10684 bp, 10 predicted proteins | sample 654561 | NCBI WGS metagenome assembly LSQX01 (sample SAMN04489861, study PRJNA283612) | anaerobic digester metagenome | isolation source: 4 biogas reactors fed with cattle manure at either 37C or 55C with and... | place: Denmark: Kongens Lyngby | collected 2014 | reverse complement strand
GGCCTTTTCCTTCATCTGGTTCAAGACTGCCAATGAAACCTACCGGCCTGTGACAATAGTATTTATCCGCCTTGTATTATCGGTAGTACTTCTTAACATTTTTATCTCCGCAAGCCGCAGCCGCATAAGAATAAAAAAAGAAGACAGGAAGCTTTTCATAATCCTTGCAGTGTTTGAGCCCTTTCTCTACTTCCTGGGAGAAAGCTTCGGACTGACCTATGTAAATGCAACAACCGGCTCGGTTATAATATCAACCATTCCCGTCATTGCGGCAATAGGTGCCTGGATACTTTTCAGGGAAAAACTGAAGCCTGTCAACTACGCAGGGATCATTATATCCTTTATAGGGATACTGGTTTTTCTTCTCAACCGCTACGGTTCACTTTCATACGACATCAGGGGGATCCTCCTGATGACCTTTGCAGTATTTTCGGCAGTGGGTTACAACCTTGTACTAAGCCGCCTGGTGGGTTCCTACGATCCGATCTGCATTGTCAACATTCAGAATATGATAGGCGCACTGCTTTTCCTTCCGGTATTTCTTGTCAGCGATCTGCAGCATTTTATCAGCACACCACTGCAGGCGAAAGCACTGATGCCTGTTGTCAAACTGGCAGTATTTGCCTCCTGCGGTGCCTTCATACTGTTTGTCCATGCGGTAAAACAATTGGGTGTGGCAAGAGCAAACGTATTTACCAATTGTATTCCCCTGTTTACCGCAATATTTTCATTCTTCCTGCTTGGTGACACAATAAGTCTTAAGAATATTGCGGGGATAGCAATAGTTATTGCAGGACTGTTCATGTCCCAGTTTAACGGCCGTTCCGGGAAAAGCGGGGAAGCAATGGTACTGACAGGCAAAACAGCCTGACCCGGCCTGCATTTCACTTATCACGTTACGCTGCCATGTGTTCAGATTCTTACTATCTTTGGCCATTGCATAAAAACATGGGAAAAAGAATCTTGTATATTTTCCTGACAGGCATTCTGGCTGTAAATTCAGGTGCACAGACAGGCGGCGACAATGTGTATGAATTCCTGAATCTCACCCATTCCGGCCTTGTATCATCCCTCGGGGGAACAAATGTCTCAATTTATTCAGATAATCTGAATATGGTTTATCATAATCCCTCCCTCCTCAGCGCAGGCATGAACAAGTCACTGGCAATGAATTTTGTCAGTTATTTTGCCGGAATAAATTACGGACAGGTGATGTATGCCCTTTCCATTCCGCGGGCAGGAGATTTTGCTGCAGGAATAAGTTACCTGAATTACGGTTCATTTACCGAAGCTGACCCCTCAGGGAATATTACAGGAAATTTCTATGCATCCGAATATGCATTTTCCCTTGCATGGTCGCGGGAAATCCACAAGGGATTCAATGCCGGAATAAACCTAAAGCCCGTCCTGTCACATCTTGAGAGATACAGCTCCTTTGGACTGGCAATGGACATCGGCGGAAGTTATCACAGTGAATCGGACCTTTTCTCCGCAGGTCTTGTAATCAGGAACCTGGGAGTTCAGATAAGTACATATGCCGGAGAAAAGCGTCTCAGTCCCCCTTTCGAAATACAGGCCGGACTGAGCCGGCAGCTGGCACATGCCCCTTTCAGATTCTCCCTGACCCTGAGACATCTTCAGAAATTCAACCTCAGCCATCTATACGATGACCCGGAAGAAGAGAGGCATAATTCCGGATTTTTTGAAAACCTGATGAGACACGCAATTTTTGGAGTGGAAATGATTCCTCATAAAAATTTTTACCTTTCTGCCGGATACAATTATCAGAGAAGACGGGAACTGAAAACCGAATCACACAGTTCAGCAGCAGGACTTTCGTGGGGCTTCGGAATCAATACTTCTGCAATGAACATAGAGTTCGGAAGGGCAACATACCATCTTGCAGGATCTTCAAATCATGTTTCAGTGATCATTAAAACAGACAGGATTTATAAAAAGCTATGGACAAAAGACTGACAATAGCCATCGACGGTTACTCTTCCAGCGGCAAGAGCACATTTGCAAAGGAAATAGCAAAAGAGCTTGGCTATATTTATATAGACAGCGGAGCAATGTACAGGGCTGCAACACTTTATTTTATCCGAAAAGGCCTGGTCACCAGGGACATGGCAGACATCCAGGGTATTGCGGATGCAATGAAGGAAATCAGTATCGAATTTGCCTATAACCAGGATTCGGGCGAATATGAAACATACCTCAATTCGGAGAATGTGGAAAAGGAGATCAGGGGACCGGATGTTTCGGCACATGTGAGCGCAATAAGTAAGATCAGTGAAGTACGCACGCAGCTGGTGGAGCTTCAGAAACAGACGGGCACAGACAGAGGCATTGTCATGGATGGCAGGGACATAGGCACCACAGTTTTTCCTGATGCCGATCTCAAAATATTTATGACCGCCTCGGCCGACATAAGGGCCAAAAGAAGATATGATGAACTGAAAAGCAAGGGTTTTGATGCCAGCCTTGAAGAAATCAGAAACAATATCATTGCAAGAGATATCACTGACGAAAACAGGGATATCAGTCCCCTGCGCAGGGCCGACGATGCGGTGGTACTGGACAACAGCAGGATGACTATCGCCGGACAGATGGAATGGGTCAGGAAACTAATTGAAGAAAAGCTTAATGATAGTTGAAACTGATAGTCTGTCGGGGTTCTGCTTCGGTGTCCGCAATGCAGTGGAAATAGCAGAAAAGGCACTCAGGGCCGGTGAAGAGATTTATTGCCTCGGGCTGATTGTTCACAATGAGGCGGAAATCAGCAGACTCGTTGCCCTGGGACTAAAAATGATTGACCATGAACAGCTGGAAAGACTGAAAAACAGCAGGCTTCTTATAAGGGCCCATGGCGAACCGCCGGAAACATACCGCATTGCGGAAAGAAACAATATTACAATAATTGACGCTACCTGTCCCATTGTAAAAAAACTTCAGGCCAGGATAAGGAAGACCTGGCTTGAATCGCGGGAGAACGGAGGACAGGTTGTGATATACGGCAAGCCCGGACATGCTGAAGTAATCGGACTGCTCGGACATATTAACAATGACGGTATTCTCGTTTCCGGCCCGGACGACCTGTCAGGAATAGATTTCACCAGGCCGGTCATGCTCTTTTCCCAGACCACCATGAGTGTACAGGAATACGGAAGGATTGCACAGCTGATACGGGATAATATTACAGAATGCGGAATCACTGACCCGGATAAATCCCTGAAGGTTCATAATACCATATGTGCGCAGGTATCGGGAAGGGAATCACAGCTGAGAACTTTTGCACGTAAGCATGACATTATAATTTTTGTAAGCGGAAAAGACAGTTCCAACGGCAAACTTCTTTATTCTGTCTGCAAATCTGCCAACCCGGACAGCTGGTTTGTGTCATCCCCCGGCGAGATAGAACGATCATGGTTTGAAGGAAAAAAATCTGCCGGAATATGCGGGGCCACCTCCACGCCAAAATGGCTTATAGAGGAAATACGCAATCTTGTAATCAGTTTCTGAAGACTCTTTTCCCCGTATTCTGATATTAATATTTTCTGACTATTTTTACGGCTTTAAATAAAATCCATGGAAAAATCAAAGGTTTATTTTACTGATCTCAGGGTAAAACCCGGTTTGAACCTGCTGAAAAAACTTAATAATCTGATCATTAAAGCAGGGATAAAACAAATAGACTTTGAAAAGAAGATAGTGGCAATCAAGATTCATTTCGGGGAACCCGGCAATCTTGCATATCTGCGGCCAAACTATGCAGCGCGTATTGTAAAATTTCTCAAATCGGAAAAGGCACTTCCCTTTCTGACCGACTGCAATACATTGTATCACGGAAAGCGTGCAAATGCCCCGGAACATCTTGAAGCGGCATTTGAACACGGATACAATCCGCTGGTAGCCGGATGTCCGGTAATAATCGCCGATGGAATAAGGGGCGGCGAATACCGGGAAATAAAACTGGATCTTGAACTTACCGGCTCGGCAAAGATAGGATCGGCAATAGTCGACTCCGATATAATTATCACAATGAATCATTTCAAGGGACATGAGCTTACCGGCTTCGGGGGAGCCCTCAAGAACCTGGGAATGGGATGTGCATCAGTGGGAGGCAAGCTGTATCTTCATTCCGGCACTTCACCGGTAATAACCGAGGAAAACTGTACAGGATGCAAAATGTGTGAGAGATACTGTGCCCATGATGCAATAAAGGTGGGCAGCGACAAGATAGCACGTATCGACTATGAAAAATGTGTGGGCTGCGGTCAGTGTGTGGCAGTCTGCCAGTACAATGCAGCAGGCTTTGTGCTGAATCACTCATCTGAACTCGCCTGCAGGAGAATATCCGAATATGCCCTGGCTGTCGTCAGGGACAAACCCGCATTTCATATAAATTTCATTGTGGATGTTTCTCCCGATTGTGACTGCTGGGACACAAATGATGTTCCAATAGTACCTGATATTGGCATTGCAGCTTCATTTGACCCGGTGGCACTGGACAAGGCATCGGCCGACATGGTTACATCCTCACCCGGCCTCCGGGGCAGTAAAATACTTGACAAGTCCGGGGAAAGGGATATCAGCGGCATGGATAAGTTCAGGATGACTCACCCTGACACCTACTGGCAGTCAGGTATTGAACATGCAGTGAAAATAGGACTGGGAAAGGCAGATTATGAACTGATACATGTATGATGGCATCAAAAGCCCTGATAATTCCCGGAAACAAAAACCACAGCTGATCCCGGTCAGAATGAATCTAAAAGTTAAAACCGCACGGCTCTCAATCATTTCGAACAGCTTACTTATAATGCTTAAGCTGGGAGCCGGCATAATAAGCGGTTCCGTCAGCATTATTTCAGAAGCAATCCACTCTCTAATGGATCTGCTGGCAGCAGTTATTGCATTTTTTTCTGTAAAGATTTCGGATAATCCCCCCGATGCCAGGCACCCTTACGGACACGGCAAAATAGAAAATGTGTCCGGAGTTATCGAAGCTCTCCTGATCCTGGCAGCTGCCGGTTTTATCATCCTTGAAGCCGTAAAAAAACTCACGGGAAAACCATTTGAACTTGAATTTATCTGGGCAGGTATCATCGTGATGATGATATCGGCGATAGTCAACTTCCTTGTATCACGCAGGCTTTACAAAGTGGCAAATGATACGGAATCCATCGCACTGGAAGCCGATGCCCTGCATCTTAAAACCGATGTTTACACATCCCTGGGCGTTGCGGCCGGACTTGGACTGATACTGCTGACAGACATAAAATGGCTGGACCCCCTTGTGGCAATACTGGTTGCAATCCTTATCATCTACGAGTCGTTCAGGCTGCTCAAAAAAGCTTTCTGGCCGCTTATTGACACAGCCTGGACCGAAGAGGAAATCGGGCTGCTCAGGGAAAAGCTCGAAATGATGCAGGTCAATTATCATGATCTCAGAACCCGCGTTGCCGGAAACTACAGATTCATCGACATCAATGTCGTGATACCGGCAGACCGCTCAGTTGCTGATGCACACAGATTCTGCGACATGATAGAGGATGAACTGTCGAGGAATTACAAGAACCTGACAGTGAACATACATGTGGAACCCGCATGATCTATCTTGAACGTATCTCCCTTCTCATAAAACTGACATAGGATATCACAAAGCAGAACACAGTGGCTGCAATGAGTCCCGTAAGCTGTGGCCATACCAGCATAAGGCTCTGTCCCAGCGGCAGCGGACCGGGTATTGCCCCTGCAATCTGTTCCATGGTAAGTGGACCCAGACTTCTTACCGTAGGCATCAGTATGGTTGTTGTCGCATCACTGTAAAGTTCACCGGGCAATATTTTCATCAGGATCATTATTATTTCCTGGTACCGGACGGCCTGTTGTGTGCCTGCCATAACCGGGGGTGCAATTGCCCGGGCTATCAGATTGACTATAATATTGTAAAAAACCGTAAGAAAGAGCCAGACGGCAATACATGCCAGGGCAGATGTTGCAGGCTGACGAAAGGCTACCGAAAAAAGGATCGCCAGATTAAGCCAGAAAGCAACATATAAAATGCTTACAAGAATAAAAAAGACAACCCTCCAGAACTCTTCCGGCGTCGGAGGCAGCCCGGTGATAACCATTCCCAGTCCCATAAACAGAAATCCCAGGGCAAAAAACAATACGCTGATCACAGTAAGAGCCGACACGAATTTTGCATTAATAAGAAAATCGCGGTGAATAGGCTGTGACATCAGGCGGCTGAGAGTTCCTTTTGTCTGCTCCGAGTTGACAGTGTCAAATCCCAGGGCAATCCCCAGCAATGGTCCCAGAAAGCTGATAAATACAAAAAACGACGGAAGGGTACCGTCCGAAATGGTATAAAGTTTGAGAAACAGGAAGCTCCCTTCCGGATCATTCGGCTCCACTGCACTTCCTATATTTGTCAGGGCCGTGTACATCGACCCGAAACAGGTAAGACTGATTATGAAAAGCAGGATGATAAAACGCCAGCTGCTTACCTGGTCGGAAATCTCCTTATGAACGATGACCCTGAAAGGATGTACCACCTCATCAGCCTTCCAAAGTCTTTTCCTTTTTTTCACTGTTGCTGTAATATCATTCATTGTTCCTCCCTTCCTTCAAAATAACGGTGATAAATATCATCCAACCCGTACTCCTTCCTGTTCAGGTAATTGAGACCGGCACCGGCTTCCACCACCTTTGCCGCTATCTCCGAAGCCACATCACGCGTGCACTCAACCATGTATTTTCCATAATTAAGGCTGACATTCCCCACGCCCTCTATACTGCCGAGAAGCTCCTGCAGCCATCTTGCACTGTTCTGATCATGATAGCCCTGCGGAGGATTTCTCAATCCGATTTCTACGGTGTACGGACTCCCGGCGAAAAGATTTTCCGACAGGCTACGGATATCTCCCTCAGCCAGAAGTCTTCCTTCCACAAATATTCCGACACGGTCACATACCTGCTGTACCTGGTGGAGATGATGCGAACAGAACAATACTGTTATTCCCTGTTCCCTGCTGAGGCGTACTATCAGATCCAGAAACTCCCTTACCCCCGAGGGATCAATACCAAGAGTGGGTTCGTCAAGAATGATTATTTCCGGATTCTTGATAAGCACATCGGCAAGTCCCAGTCTCTGAAGCATTCCCCGCGAATATTTCAGGGTCTTCTTTCCGGCGTGTTCCGTCAGACCCACCTTTAAAAGAAGCTCTTCCGCCCTTTCCATTGCCTCCATTCCCGTAACAGAGTTCAAACGACCGGTAAAAATAAGATTCTGCAGACCTGTCATATCCTCATAAAAGCCGACATTTTCCGGAAGATATCCAACCCTCTTCTTGACTTCGGTCGGATTGCCTGTTGAATCAATCCCGCATACCCTCACACTTCCCGAAGTAGGATCCGTCAGTCCGAGCATCATCAGAATGGTAGTTGTCTTCCCTGCACCGTTGGGTCCGAGAAGACCAAATATCTCACCTCCGCGTATTGCCAGACTCAGCTGGTCAACCGCTGTGAAGGATCCGTACTTCTTTGTCAGATCCCTTAGTTCAATGATGTTTTCCGCCACTCCTACCTCCTGCCGTATTTGCGGAACAGAAAAAAGACACTGCCCAGAGCGGCAATAATAACGGCCACACCTATCCATCCCAATAGCATGGGAGTTTTTACCGATACTCTGATGATAGCCCTGGAAGATACTTCAGGTGTCTTTGCTTCAAGATTTACCACATAATCACCTGCTATCGCCTTCTTGTCGGCTTTGATAGTGGCAAAAACCCTTGTGTTGCTGCCCGCCTCTATCCTGTCGATCCCGGGGGGATCAAAAATCACATCCCAGTTATTAGGCGCCGAAAAGGACATTTCCACCTCATCAAGAGCGGATGAACCGGTGTTCCTTACAACAAGCTCAAGCCTCTTCGTGTCGCCTGCCGTTATCCCGGTGCTCAGCAATCCGCTGGGCGTTGTGAGTTCAATATTGAACGATCCGGTTATTACAACTTCAAGATCAAGGTTTGCGGAAGTGACATTTGTAGCTGCAACAACAGGGATCTGATAGCTTCCTGCCTGAATATTCACAGGTGGCTTTATCTCAATTGTTACATTGGAAGTACTGTTCGGCTCAATCTCAACAGATGTGGCCTGATTGTAATTCGGCTTGAATATCACATTCCAGCCTCTCGGGGCATTGCTTCTGAAAGCATAGGACTGAGTCTCCCCGGTCCGGTTCCTGAGCTCCGTGGAAAAGGTAAAAGCAGATGTCGAATGTCCCTGCATGTTGGACTGCTTTGTGGTAAATTCGGTCTCGTATGTTCCCTGCTCTGTCACCTCAATGACCAGCGGCAGGCTTATACCTCTCCCTCCGGCAACAGAAAAGCGGTAGCTGCCCTTGTTTACTTTCATGGGAACTTCAACCTTCAGGGTGAGTGTCTGCTTCTGCTCCGGCAGTACAGCTATACGGCCAACCTTGTAATTGCCTGATGTGAGAGAATAAACCCAGGTTCGCGGAATACCGGGCACCGAAATATCCATATTCCTGACTTCCTTACTGTTGTTGATGACATCAATGCTGTAGGTGATCGTTTCACCCGGAGGAACGGATATCCTGGTATTCGGAGTGAATAAGGTCACACTGTCTGCTGATGCACGCGTCTCCACGCCGGATAAAAAATTTCCGAAAAAAATTAGCGCTGCTAGGCTAAGAATTTTAGAATACTTTAACATAAAAAATCCTCCAAGTTTTTTAGGCAGTTAATACGGCAGACAAATTTAACATTTGAAAAGAAATATCTGAATATGCCATATTCTTAAAGATTTGTTAAATTTTGTTTATTTATTCTAAAATCAACTATAGTATAAACCCCTATTCTCATAATAAGTCCTGTTCCCTGCGGAATCCGGCCTTTGTTTAAATAGCCCTGTTCCCGACAACACCTGTTCCCGACAACACCTGTTCCCGACAACTGCTGTTCCCGGCAAAACCTGTTCCCGGCAAAACCTGCTGTTTGCTGAAACAAGTACTGTTCCCTGCAGCATCCTGCCTTTGTTTAAACACTTCTGCTCTGTATAATATCCACTGCTTACTGAAATGATACCCACTGTATTTGTATATTTGCACAAAAAAAATTCAGAATTATTCAAACCCTACGAGCATGTCAGATGTTTAAATGATTGCAGAAGATCTGAGCGGGACAGCAAAGCAAGCCCGGCCGGAGAAATGCGGGGAGAGGCAGCGAAGGAACCGGAAGCAACAAAGCTAACACTAAGTAACAGGCGTAACAATGATACCGGAAAAAACGGAAAGGTAACAGAGACAACAAAGGCAACGGGAAGGTAACAGGAAATTATGAAGGATAACAAGGAAAACAGGGAAAAAAGTTCTGCATCAGGCTGGCGGGAGCTTCTGAAACTTTACAGGTTTCTGAGGCCTTACCGCTGGATCTTCATCCTGGGATTATTTTTTCTGCTCATCTCAAGTGCAGCAAGTCTAATGTTTCCAAAATACCTGGGAAACATGGTGGATATTGCAAACAGGGGAAGCCTTGCTGCCGAAATAAGCAAAACGGGCCTGATATTGCTGGTTATCGTGATTATCCAGGCAATATTCTCCTATTCCCGGACAAGAATTTTCGTTTTTGTCACGGAAAAGACACTGGCTTCCATACGTCAGCATATTTACAATCATCTTATAAAAATGCCGATGTCCTTTTTTGCCGAACGAAGGGTCGGTGAACTCAACAGCCGTATTTCTTCCGATGTATCTATCCTTCAGCATTCACTAACTGAAACCCTTGCGGATTTCCTGTCACAGCTTCTGATAATCACCGGAGCCGTATCGCTCATGATGGTGACTTCCTTTAAATTAACCTTTTTCATGCTTGCCGTGGTCCCTCCCATGGCTCTTTTTGCTTTTTTCTCGGGAAGGGCAATACGCAGATATTCAAGAAAAGCACAGTCCTTTGTTGCTGAATCAAATACCATAGTTGAAGAGACATTACAGGGTATACAGAATGTGAAGGCATTCACCAATGAACTCTTTGAAATAAACAGATACCGCGACAAAACCGATGAAGTGGCCCTGACAGGGATCAAAGGCGGAAAATATCAGGCAGCAGTTTCCTTCATAATACTTGGATTCTTCATTGCCATGGGACTTGTAATCTGGAAGGGAGCCCTTCTAATAGCAAAGGGTGAAATGGAGGCCGGACAGCTTTTTTCCTTTGTAATCTATTCAGGCTTCATTGCAGGGAATATAGCCGGGATGGCGGGTGTTTACACAAGACTTCAAAGAACAATAGGTGCAGCGGAAAATCTTTTGCTGCTGATGGATGAACCGACAGAAAAAATAGATGAGCAATATATTCCCGATCCTGACTATATCATTCACGGACAGATCGATTTTGACCGTGTCCATTTCCGCTATCCCTCAAGGGATGAGATGACGGTCCTGGAAGATGTAAGCTTCAGCATAAAACCCGGACAGGAAATTGCCATCGTGGGACCAAGTGGTGCAGGGAAATCAACAATAGCATCCCTTCTCCTGAAATTCTATGAACCCGCTTCGGGAAGAATACTTTTTGACGGCCGCGACAGCAGGGATTTTCCCATAACAGCCCTGCGTTCACAGATGGCCGTGGTGATGCAGGATGTTTTTCTTTTCGGGGGT
>LSQX01376241.1_pt4 | contig 10684 bp, 11 predicted proteins | sample 654561 | NCBI WGS metagenome assembly LSQX01 (sample SAMN04489861, study PRJNA283612) | anaerobic digester metagenome | isolation source: 4 biogas reactors fed with cattle manure at either 37C or 55C with and... | place: Denmark: Kongens Lyngby | collected 2014 | reverse complement strand
TGGACATGTACTTCAGCGACGAGCAACTGCGCACGGTGCAGACGATGAAGGAGATGGCGGGCGACCTCGGCCTGACCTGCGCGCAGCTTGCGATCGCGTGGTGCCTGCAGCATCCGGCGGTGACGAGCGTCATCAGCGGTGTGACAAGAGCAAGCCAGCTTGAGGACAATCTCGGCGCGGCGGAGGCGGAGATTCCAGCGGACGTGCTGAGCGCGCTGGACAGGATGTTCCCGGCGGGCCCCGAGAGCAAAGCGCCGTAGCGTGACGGCTGGAGACCCTGCCGCGCGATGAACGCGCAGTGTGCGACAGCGTGTGCCGTTGTCCGCTGTCGTTCATGTGCGACGGGCGCCTCGCCCGTCGGTCGTTCCGCGATCCGCTTTCTGCGGTACGGTGCACGGGTGAGGCGGGCCGGGGGGAGGCCGCCGTCAGCGCTCTCCGCCCTCACCGCACGTCCTCGCGCGGGACATCTCGCACCGGGACGAACTCCGTCGTGATGCCGTCCTCCGTGCAGTGGAAGAGGCGGTAGCCGCGCCGCGTGTCGCCGTCGAAGTTGGTGCGCGTGGTGGCGAGGCAGGCGGTCTTCGTGTACAGCACGCCGTCCACGATCTCCTCGTGATTCCCGTGATGGTGACCGCAGAGGGCCGCCGTGAGATTGTGCCCCGCGAAGAGCGCCAGCACATCATCGGCCCCCGCCATCCGCAGGTTCATCCCCGGCGCGAGCGGGTGGTGCGTGCATAGCACAAGCGGCTGCTCCGCGTCCGTCTCAGCAAGCACCTCCCGCAGCCACTGCATCCGCTCCTCAGCGATCGGCGTCTTATCTCCGGGGTTGCTGTCAAGCATGATGAACTTCCACCCGGCGTAGTCGAAGGTGTAGTTCAGCTCGCCGAACTCCGCCTCGTAGAGCCCATCGCGCTGGTCGTGGTTGCCGCGCAGCGTGTAGCGCTGCCGCCGCAGGCGATCGAGCCCCATCCGCGCCAGCGCCATCTCATCGGCGGCGCAATTCTGCGTCAGGTCGCCCAGCCACAGGCTGAAGACGATGCGCCCATCCGCGTTGATGGCATCCACGCCGTCGTTGAGGATCTCCACGCTCTTCGTGTCGGTGATATGCACATCGGAGGCCTGCGCGAAGGTGAAGCCGGTGATCTCCGGCTGGGTCGCCTGCCACTGCGCCCAGACGGTCGCGATCTCCCCGGCATCGAGCGCGCGGTCATGCACCTCCGCGAATGCTATGCCGCCCTCGAACGGGCCGCGCAGGTTCGAGTAGGCGCCGAGCACCAGCGGCGTGCCCGGCTCCGCGACGATCTGCCCGCTGAGGGGAGCCTCGCGCACCTGCTTGCCGTCGAGGTAGAGCCGCGCCGTCGCTCCATCCCACGTCAGCGCGAGGTGATGCCAGCCGGTCAGGATCGGCGTTCCGAGCGTGATCTGCCCCTCGGAAGTTCGCAGCCGGGCATTCCAGTGGTCCTGCGGGGTGGTCAGCAGCCCGAAGACATCGCCCTCGCCGCCGCCGTAGTTGTCACGCGCGATGATCCCGCCGTAGACGCCGTGCGCACTCTCCTGCAGCAGCACCACGTGTAGCGTCAGGGCCTCCCAGCCATCGCCGATGCTCCCGGCGGCGGCATGCTGGTTCGTGCCGGTGCGCAACAGCGGCGTGCCGAGGTATTCCTCCACCGTGACCCCGTGCGGCGTGAGGTCGTGACCGCTCCCGGAGCTATCAGCCAGCGGGCTATCTGCCGCGGCGTCCCACGAAGCCACGGGCTCAGCGGCGGACAGTTGTGCGGCAATAAGAAGAAGCGCCAGCGCGAGCAGCGCCGCGCAATGTGGGCGCGAGGTAGATGACGTCAGCATCAGATCGTCCTTTCGGCAATCAGCGGGGAATGTGACTGGCGAGCACTCGCCATCTTCCCGGTTCGCCGCGCTTCTCCTGCGGAGGGCAGGGCATTTGCTTCGCACCGGCGAAGAACGCTGCCTACCCGCACACAGGAGGCACCACAGATGGCTTCGCTCAGCGTCGCTTACATCGGCGCAGGCGGCTTCTCCAGCCGCTTCATTCACCCGCAGCTTGGGCGGCATGAGGTCGAGCTTGCGGCGATCTGCGATCTCGACGAGACACGGGCGCAACGCGCGGCGGCCTGCCACGGCTTCGCGCGCGTCTACACGGACTTCCACGCAATGCTCGACGATGAGCGTCCCGACGCCGTCTTCTGCGTGGGGCCGCATGGCATGCAGTACGAGGTCGGCCTGCAGGTGCTGCGGGCGGGCTTTCCGCTCTACGTGCAGAAGCCCGCGTCGAACTCATCCGCGCGCGTGCGGGAGATGGCCGATGCCGCGGCAGAGGCGAGCGTGGTGTGCCATGTCGGCTTCAACTTCCGCTCGGCGCCGAGCGTCCGCCGGGTGCGGGAGATCATCGCGGGCGGCGACTTCGGCGCGCCGTCGCTGGGCATCATCCGCTACGGCCTGATGAGCCGCGAAGTCTGGCGCGAAGCGATCCTCGATCAGCACGTGCACGCGATCGACCTGCTTCTGCACCTGCTCGGTGACTGGAAGAGCGCGCAGGTGACGCCGATCCTCAGCGAGGGCACGCGCGGCTACGTCGCGGCCGTGACGCTGCAGAGCGGGTGCGTGGCGTCGCTCAACACCGTGCGGGAGATGGATGCGCCCGATGAGTTCATCTACTTTGAAGTGACCGGCCGCAACGGGCACACTATCTTCGCCCACGATGGCGACCTGCGCTACCACCGGCCCGGCGGCGATGACATCTGCCTTCGCGCGGGCACGTGGAACCCGCAGCGGCTGATCGACTGGTGGGGCTACTTCGATGACGTGGCGAGTTTCCTCGCAGCGGTGCGCGGCGAGGCCGAGGACATCTGCCCCATCGCCGACACGCTCCGCACCATGGAGCTTGCCGAGGAGATCGTGAGACTCTGCCACGAGGGAGGCGCGCCGCAATGACCTTCTCCGCGATCATTCACGCGATGACCTTCGACGGACAGGACACGCTGTCGCTGCCGGAGGCCTGCGCCACGCTGCGGGAGTGCGGCTTCGAGGGCGTCATGCTCATGTCCATCCCCGGCAGACCGGCGCTGACCGAGGGCAACATCCCCGACGCCTGCCTGCTCGACCTCGCGCAGTCTGACCTCGGCATCGTGAAGCGGATCGTGGCCGATGCGGGGCTGGAGATCATCGGCCTCTACTGCGCGGGCATCGATCCATCCTCAGACGCCACCTTCGAGACGAGCGTCGGCCATCTACGCGATGGTGCTCGCGTTGCTGTGGAGCTTGGCTGCCGGCATCTCGGGCATGGCGGAGGGCGCGCGCCGAACCCGGGGCTGGCGGTTGAGGCGAAGCTGCCGCTGGTGCAACGCCTCGCGCGGATCGTTGATGCCGTCGCCGCGGAGTTCCCGGAGACGCTTTTTGCGGTAGACGCGCACTACCATGGTGTGATAGAAAGCACAGATGACTGCGAGCGGTACATCGCGGAGCTATCCTCCGACCGAGGCGGCATCCTGCTCAACACCGGTCACATGACCACCTGCGGCCAGGCGGGCGGGGAGCTCATTGAGCGCCATCCCGACCGCGTGCCGGTGATCGGCTGGAAGGACCACCGCCCCGACCCGGCAGGCAAGCGCCCGTTTCTGTCGGTGGAGCTTGGCACCGGCGAGACGGAGCTTGAGCGCTACGTTCGGGCCGCCCTCGATCACCCGGCGGATCGCGTGCATGTCATCAACGTCGAGCATGTCCCGATGCAGGAGAAGGCGCAGGCGCTTCGTGCAAGCCTGCAACATCTGAGAGAATTGCGGGGATAGGCAACAACTACGCCCCGAGGGAGAAGTAACATGTCAATCAAGCTCGGACTCATCGGCACCGGCCCCCGCGGCCGCGTCTATGCCAACGCCATCAAGGAGATTAACGAAGGTCTCTCCGAGCCGCGGGCGGAGTGGCTGGCAATCTGCGACATTGACGCGGACAAGCGCGCCCGCTTCTGCGAGACCCACGAACTCAGTGGAACGCAGATCGAGGATGCGGGAGACCTGCTCGCGATGCCCGACCTTGACGCGGTGGTCATCTGCACCCCCGATCACACGCATCGCGATCTCGCGGTGATGTGCTACGAGCACGGCAAGCACGTGCTGGTGGAGAAGCCCGTCGCGGTGGATCCGCAGGGGGCACGCGATGTCTGCCGCGCGGCCCTCGATGCGGACAAGGTGCTTGTGTCGGGCTTCGTGCTGCGCTTCGACCCGATGGCGGTGAAGTTGCGCGAGATGGTGCGGGGCGGAGCGGTCGGGCGGCTGCTCGGCGGCACCGTGCATGAGGCCGTCGGCTATCATCACGGCAGCACCTACTTCCGCCGCTGGCACCGCCTGCGCAAGTACTCCGGCGACCTGCTGCTGCACAAGGGCTGTCATACGCTTGACCTGTTCAACTGGATCACCGGCGTCTTTCCCCAGCGCGTGGCGGCCTTCGGCGGCACGGAGATCTTCCTGCCGCGCTCTGACGCGGCCATGCAGTGCCGCGACTGCAGCGTCGAGGACTGCATCTACCGCGTCACGCCGCCGGAGGAGGAGCCGGCCGAGCGCTCGGGCTCCAGCGGCGCCGGCGCGCTGCCGATTGATGCCTGCGTGTACAACGTGGACAAGGACTCCACCGACACGGTCTTCCTCTCCGCGGAGTTCGACGAGCGCGTGCGGCTGTCATACACGATGACGCTCAGCCACCAGCACGACCAGCGGCGTTTCAACTTCATCGGCACCGAGGGCGAGATCATTGCCGTCATGGGGCGGAGCGAGTACACGATGGAGCTTCGGCATATCCCCGAGGAGGAGCCGGAGATCATTCCCATCGAGCGCCCCGAGGGCGGCGGTCACAAACTCGCCGACGTGGACCTCATGTCCGACTTCCTCGACCGCATCGAGCGCGGCGATGACCCCGAGCAGGGCATCCGCTATGCCTACCACTCCGGCTCAGTCGCCTTCGCCGCGATCGACTCGATCGAGAGCGGCAGCATCGTGCAGATCGAGGAGCTGTAGCAGAGCGAGAGGAGCTTCACGTTGCAGTATCGCACTCTCTGTGGCGAAGAGGTGTCGGCGCTCGGCTTCGGCTGCATGCGCCTGCCGATCATGGACGGCAAGCACGATCAGATTGATGCGGGCACCGCCATCGGGCTGATCCACCACGCCCTCGAGCGGGGTGTCAATTACCTCGACTCCGCCTGGGGCTACCACGGCGGCAACAGCGAGCCGCTGGTGGGCAGGGCGATTGAGGGCATCCGCGACGAGGTGTTCATCGCGACGAAGCTGCCGCCGTGGTCGGTGGAGACGCTGGAGGACTGCGAGCGCATCCTCGACGAGCAACTTAAGCGACTGAGGACCGATCACATCGACTTTTACATGCTGCACAGCCTCATCGGCCCAAGCTGGCAGAGGCTGCACGGCCTTGGCGTGCTGGGCTTCCTCGAGCGCGCGCTGGAGGATGGCCGCATCCGCCACGCCGGCTTCTCCTTCCACGATCACGTGGACTGCTTCAAAGAAATCGTGGATGCGTGGGACTGGGACTTCTGTCAGATTCAGTACAACTACATGGACGAGCGCGTGCAGGCCGGGACGGAGGGCATGCACTACGCCGCGGAGCGTGGCATCGGCATCGTGGTGATGGAGCCTCTGCGCGGCGGGACGCTCGGGGAGCCGCTCCCGGAGGAGCTTGAGGCGAAGCGCCAGGAGCGTGGCGTCGAGTGGTCGCCCGCGCAACTCGGCCTGCGCTGGGTCTTCGATCAACCCGAGCCGGCGGTCACGCTCAGCGGCATGAACCGGATGGACCACCTGCAGGAGAACATCGCGGTCGCCGCTGCGACGGCGCCCGGCGCGATGACCCCCGAGGAGCATGAACTGATCGCGGGCATCCAGGCGCACTACCGTGAGAAGATGCTGGTTGACTGCACCGCCTGCCGCTATTGCATGCCGTGCCCGCAGGGAGTTAACATCCCACGCGTGTTCTACCTGTACAACGACATGTCCATGTTCAATGCACAGCGCGCGCGGATGGGCTATCAGAAGATGACCAACCCCGACGAGTGGGCCTCCCACTGCGTGGAGTGCGGGCTCTGCGAAGAGCGCTGCCCGCAGAATATCCCGATCATTGAGAAACTCGCGGCGGCCCATGAGGCGCTCACGGCGGAGGACTGAGGATGGCTGAGCAGAAGGTCGCGCTTGTCACGGGCGCATCGTCGGGGATCGGCCGCGCCAGCGCCGCGCGTCTGCATGAGGCCGGCTACCGCGTCTTCGGCACCAGCCGGAGCGCGAATGCGCCCGGCCTCGATGGCGTCACGATGCTTGAGCTTGATGTCACCAGCGATGCCTCCGTCGGGGCATGCGTCGGCACGGTGATGGAGCAGGCCGATCACGTTGACCTGCTGGTCAACAGCGCTGGCTACGGGCTCTTCGCTGCCGGGGAAGAGACGAACCTTGAGGAGGCGCAGGCCATCTTCGAGGTGAACGTCTTCGGCGTGCTGCGCATGTGCCGGGCGGTTCTGCCGGGGATGCGCGAGCGCGGCAGCGGGCGGATCATCAACATCTCCTCGGGCGCGGGCATCGTCGGTGTGCCCTTCGAGGCGCTCTACTCGGCGACCAAGTTCGCGATCATGGGCATGACCGAGTCGATGCGCGTTGAACTGCAGCCCTTCGGCGTGCAGGTATGCACCGTTGACCCCGGCTTCACCCGCACCGGCTTCGAGGAGTCCGGGCGCCTGCCGGCCGAGCCGATCGCGGCTTACGACGAGGGCCGCGAGAGCTTCCTCAAGGCGGTGGAGAAGCTCTTCGCGACCGGACTTGATCCCGATGATGTCGCCCGCGCGGTGGTCCATGTCGCGCGGCAGAAGTCACCCGCCGCGCATCACAGCGTCGGGGCAGACACGATCCAGGCCGAACTTGGCCGCCGCTTCGCACCCCGCAACATGCTTGAGCGAATCGTCGCCGATCGTTTCGGCCAGTGAACGCACAGATCATACAGGAGGACATGATGGCGCCTATCAGACTCGCGCTGCTCGGAACAGGTGGGCGGGGGCAGATCTACGTTGACGTGATGAACCGCATGGAGCCGGGGCGGGCGGAGTGGGCGGCCATGGTCGGCCGCACCCCCGCGACGGTCGCCAACTTCTGCGAGGAGAACAAGCTCGATTGCCCGCAGGTGATCGGCCCGGAAAAGCTGGGCGAGATGGACGACGTGGACGCGGTGCTCGTCTGCACGCCCGACTACGCCCACCGCGAACCGGCCGTTGCCTGCTTCGACGCGGGGAAACACTGCCTCGTGGAGAAGCCGCTGGCGACGAACCCCGAGGATGCCGCCGCGATCTGCCAGGCCGCGCGCAAGGCCGGCAAGATCCTCCACCTCGGCTTCGTGCTGCGCTACGACCCGCTGGCGATGAAGATGCGCGAACTCGTGCGGGGCGGGGCCATCGGCAAGCCGATCGCGGCGATCGTCCACGAGGCGGTGGGCTGGTTCCACGGCTCCACCTACATGCGCCGCTGGAATCGCTTCAAGGAGATGTCCGGCGACATGCTCCTGCACAAGGGCTGCCACACGCTGGACATCATCAACTTCATCCTCGACGCATACCCGACGCGCGTGGCGGCGATGGGCGGGCTCGACTGCTTCACGCCGCGCGAGGACGCCGCGGACTACTGCAAAGACTGCGGCCGCACCGCCGAGTGCATCTACTACAGCGACCAGGGCGAGGCCTACCGCAAGCGCTTCTACGAGACCGCCGGCCCGCAGGTGCTGCCGGACGACTACTGCGTGTATAACGTGGACAAGGACACCACCGACAACACGTCGCTGGTGGCGCAGTTCGACAACGGCATGCGCGTGTCGTACACGATGACGATGGTCGCGCCGCGTGGCGACCGGCGGCATGATCCTGATGGGCACCGATGGTGAGCTTCGCACGCGACATGCACAGCTACAAGATCGACTACCTGCCGGTGGGCGACCGCGAGCCGGAGGTCATTGACGTGCAGCCACCGGAGGGTTGGGGGCACCAGCATCACGACATGGCGCTGCTGAGCCACTTCCTCGACCGTATTGAGCGCAATGATGACCCGGAGGAGGGCATCCAGGACGCGTGGATGTCCGGCGCAATCGCCTTCGCGGCGCTCGAGTCGATGGAGACGGGCCAGTTCGTGGAGATCGAGAGGATCTGAGGCAGCGGGCGGAAAGCGCCCCTCTTCGTCCCACTGACCTCCTGATAGTCGCTTCCTGTTGAGTCCTCCCCCTCATCCCGAAGGGAGAGGGGGCCGGGGGGTGAGGAGCCGTTGCCGTTCGCTGTTCGTCGTTTGCCATCAGGAGGGGCCATGCCCCACGCTTTGCGACTCCCGGTCTGGGGGCCGGGGTGGAACCTCCCGCTTCGCGGGACCGCCGCTGCGCGACGGCGGCCCCTCCTTACGGCAACGGCACACGCCGCCGTAGTTGTTCCTCCGGGGGGAGAGGAGCCGTTGCCGTTCGCTCTTCGTCGTTTGCCGTTGGAGAGGTCGGCCCCCGCGCCGACCTGTGCCGTTGCCTTTTGTCGTAGTCGTTCCTTCCCCCTCTCCCGCCCCACTTCGCGCAGCGAAGTGCAGGGGGAGGGGGATCGAGGGGGAGGGGCAGTCGTACGACGACGGCAGCAACAACGACAACGGCTTAACGACATGATACTTTGCCGCCCCCGGCAGCTCCGGGGGCGGCGTTTTCGTATCCGTGTGCGCGCGGCTCTACCCCCCCAGCGTCTCCACGATCGCGTTCGCGATGCACACGTGCCCCGTCGGGCCCGGGTGCACCGGCTCGGGGCAGAAGACCTCGCTCTCGCGCAGCGCAAGTTGCTCCTGGAAGATGTCGTGCATCGGGATGTGCCGGCAGCCATGCTGCTGCGCCATCTCGCGCACAACCGCGATGTACTCCGGCAGCGCCTCCAGCACCACCGAGCGCCAGTCGTGGCCGCTGCTGTCCACGGTCATGTAGAACGGGTCGATCAGCACCACCTGCGCGCCGGTCTCCATGATCGTGCGCGAGATGATCTCGCCGTACTTCTCCCGGTAAAGCTCCACCGGCACGATCGGCTCCATCTGCCGCAGCATCGAGTGCAGGTCGTTGATGCCGATCAGGATCGACACCCAGTCCGGCTCGTGGCGGATGACGTCGTCGGTCCAGCGCTCCGCAAGCTGCGTGACACGGTTGCCGCTGATCCCGCGGTTGATCCACTCGATCCGCCGCTCGGGGTACTTCGCCGTGACGAGGTCCACCACGAACTTCGGGTAGCCGGTGCCGAGTGGCGCTGCTGCCGCCCGTCGTCCCGCGTCGGTGATCGAGTCGCCCTGGAAGATGTAGCGCTGCCCGTCCTGCACGAGAAATTCAGCCATCGAAGGCCTCCACTGAAGCGGTTGTCTGCCATCACGTCGGCGCGCTATTCGCCGCGCCTGATCCGAACACCTTGCTTCACTTCACCCGAGCGGCACCGCGTCGAGGCTCCAGCGCACCACTCCCATGTGATAGCGCTGGTGCCACGGGGCCGCATTCGTGTAGTAGGCGGTGACGATGCTGCCGTCCTCAACCTGCACACTCGACGGGTAGCCGCAGTCGCCCTCAAGCAGGCCGCCGACGATCACGAACGGCGCCGACCACGTCTCCCCCACGTCGTCGCTGATGCGGCCCATCACGCCGCGGAAGCGCGGGATGCGCGAGCCGTAGCAGGCGAGGATCCGTCCGTCCGATAGCTCCAGCAGGTGCCCCGGGTGCTGGCTCGGCTGGCTCAGGTCGAGCATGAATTCCCATGTTCGCCCCTCGTCCTCCGAGGCGAAGAGCCGCACATTCGCCCCATGCCCGCGCTCGACGTCGCGGCTGACGATGCCCGCCGTCCGCGCCAGCGCCAGCCAGCGCCCGCTGGAGTGGATCAGCAGGTCGGTCTCATTGTAGTTACCGGCGCCGATGATGGATGGATCGCCCCACGTGCGTCCGCCGTCGCTGCTGCGCAGGAGGATGCTGTGCCGCGCGACATCCTGCTGCCATGAGGCCGAGCCGTAGCAGCTCACCACGCACTCGTCGCCATTCACGCAGACATCGCCGAAGGGGATCAGCACCGGCGCTTCCTCGAACCCCTCGATCTCCTCCTGCTTCGGCGCCACCTCACTCGCGTGCTCCCAGGTGTGCCCGTTGTCGGTGGAGATGCTCACCCATGGCCGCAGCACCACGCCGCGCCCCGAGCGCTCCTCGCCCTGCAGGCTCCAGCCGCTTACCAGCGCCACGAGGTGCCCCTGCGGGTTGAGGCCCGCCGCCACGTTCATCCGCACCGTCGGCGGCTCGTGCTGCGTCACCTCGCTCCGGCAGGCCCACGTGAAGCCGCCATCGGAGCTCACCCACAGCTCCGGGTCGCCCTCATGCCAGCCGTGGCTGGGGTGCGAGTAGATGACCGCCCCGATCTCTCCGTTCGGCATAAGCGTCAGGTTCGGCCATGCGCAATGCTCCAGCGCGGTGACGACGTGATACGCGCCCTCCGGCAGCTCAATGTGATAGCCCATCGGCGATGCCCTCCCGAGGTGTCGCTTGCCCGTTCTGCCGCGCCTCTTCCCCGCGCGTTGACAAAGTCCTCTGCTCACGAGGAACACGGGCTTGCGCATCGAAGGCTTGACTGATGAGGCGCTTTCCCCACCACAGCCGAGGAGGTCGC
>LSQX01265387.1_pt1 | contig 10684 bp, 12 predicted proteins | sample 654561 | NCBI WGS metagenome assembly LSQX01 (sample SAMN04489861, study PRJNA283612) | anaerobic digester metagenome | isolation source: 4 biogas reactors fed with cattle manure at either 37C or 55C with and... | place: Denmark: Kongens Lyngby | collected 2014 | reverse complement strand
ATGAAGTGGGGACACAGGAATGACGTTGAGGGTTTCGCCCGCGGGCTCGAACATATCGACACTCGCCTTCCCGAGCTCCTGTCGAGCCTTGGCGAACACGATCTGTTGACGATATGTGCAGATCACGGCAACGACCCCACAACCCCTAGCACCGATCATTCCAGGGAATACGTTCCGGTCATTGCATATTCTCCCGCACGCGCGCGGAAGGGGCTGCCCGGTCGTTTTCTGGGCGTAAGGCAGACATTTGCTGACCTCGGCGCCACTGTTGCAGATTTTCTCGGGGTCCCATGGGCCCTGGCGGGAGAGAGTTTCCTCAGGCAGATACTCTAAGCCACCAACGGCAGAAGCGAGTGAGTTCAAATGAGAGTCCCAGACATTATCATGAAGAAGAGAGACGGCCATGAGCTCTCGTCTGACGAGATCTCCTTCTTGATCGATGGCATGGTTTCGGGCGATGTGCCAGACTACCAGATGTCATCTTTTTGCATGGCCGTCTACTTTCAGGGCATGACGCCCCGAGAGACGACTGCCCTGACCCTGGCCATGACAAGGTCAGGTGAGATTGTGGATCTTTCAGCCATACGGGGGATCAAGGTAGACAAGCACAGTACAGGGGGAGTGGGTGACACCACAACGCTTGTGCTTGCGCCTATGGTCGCCGCCTGTGGAGTGCCGGTCGCTAAGATGTCAGGAAGAGGCCTGGGCCACACGGGAGGAACCCTAGATAAGCTCGAGTCGATCCCTGGCATGCGAGTCACCCTCTCGGAAGAGGAGTTCATAGAACAAGTCAACCGGATAGGCATTGCTGTAGTCGGCCAGACAGAAGATGTAGCCCCGGCTGATAAGGCTCTCTATGCACTCAGGGACGTTACCGCTACAGTTGAAAGCATTCCCCTCATTGCAGCGAGCATCATGAGCAAGAAACTTGCTACAGGAGCAGACGCCATAGTCCTCGATGTCAAGGCGGGCACGGGCGCGTTCATGCATGACCTTGCCCGCGCCAGGGAGCTCGCAAGTCTCATGGTTGACATCGGCAGGATGGCCGGAAGAAGGATGGCAGCAGTAATATCAGACATGAATCAGCCTCTCGGCCATGCTGTCGGAAACACTCTTGAGGTGATTGAGGCTATTCAGACTCTATCAGGAGAGAAGCGTGGCCGCATCTTCGATATTTGCCTGGAGCTTGGGGCAAGGATGATAGTCATGGCCGGCGCAGAGCATGACACAGATTCAGCTCGAGTAAGGTTGCGGGAGACGGTGGAGTCAGGAGCAGCTCTGGAGAAGATGCGGGAGATGGTCATCGCCCAAGGCGGGGATCCGGGGTATGTCGATGATCCAAAGCGCCTGGCTGTGGCCGAGTTCTCGGAGTCCATATACGCTCCCCGCAGTGGATATGTGGCTTCAGTAGATGCAATGACCCTTGGAAGAGCCGCCATGTCCATGGGCGCGGGCCGCCAGCGCAAGGAGGATACGGTTGATCTCTCCTGCGGCCTGGTGACTCTTGTCTCCGTCGGGGACCAGGTCGAAAAAGGCCAGCCCGTACTCGAGCTATACGCGAGCAGCCGCTCCAGGCTGAGCGAAGGACTGTCGCACGCCACAGGTGCAATAACCTACTTGCCCGACCCGGTCCAACCCCTGCCGCTCGTCTACGAGACAATCCAATGCTGAATCTGACAACTGTATAACAGGGCATGCCCCCGAATATGCTCTCTTGAGAGAAGCGAGGGAGGGAGGCGTGCTCCTTGTCGTACATTTACAGTATTAGGGCGCACCGGGTTGCTCTTGTCCTGGTTGCCCTCTTGATTTCTCAGGCGGTGATGGGAGCGGCGCTCTGCAGCGCACAGAGCTCCACTCTTCTTGCCATGTCGTCAGACCTCGACAAGAGGATTACGGCACCGGCCGCCATACTTGTTGAGGCGTCGACTGGGCGAGTGCTGTGGGAGAAGAATGCTGATGTAGGGCGACCTATTGCAAGCGTGGTCAAAGTGATGACCCTCATCCTTGTCATGGAGGCGCTCCGGGAAGGCCGGATAGAACTGGACGACGTGTATATCACATCTGAGCACACGGCGTCCATGGGAGGATCCCAGATCTGGCTTGAGCCGGGAGAGGCAATGGCCGTGTCGGAGCTTGTGAAAGCCGTGGCGATAGAGTCGGCGAATGATGCCGCAGTTGCTCTTGCTGAGCATGTGGCCGGGAGCGAGCCCGCCTTTGTCGCATTGATGAATGAGCGGGCGCAAGTTCTGGGCTGCAAGAACACGCATTTCATCAACGCAACCGGACTTCCCGGGTCGAGCCCTGCTGAGGACTGCGTTTCAAGCGCACGGGACGTCGCCATCATGTCACGCGAACTGCTGAAGCACCCTCAGGTCCATGAGTGGCTTACGATATGGATTGGCTACGTTAGGGACGGCAAGAACATGCTTACGAACACCAATAGGCTGATCCGGTTCTATCCTGGCGCTGACGGAATCAAGACTGGGTACACTGCAAGGTCAAAATACTGCCTCTCGGCCACAGCTGTGAGAAACAACGTGAGGGTGATCGGAGTTGTGCTCGGGGTTCCAACCAGCGCAACGCGGTTCGCGGAATCTTCAACACTGCTCGATTACGGCTTCAAGATGTGCGAAGCCCATATCCTCGCCCAGGCTGGGCAGGAAATCGGCAGTCTTCAGGTGCTCCGAGGAGTCGATACCGAAGTAAACGTCACAGTCGATTCCGATTTTGCAGTGGTCACCTTGAGAGGCGAGGGCGATGCGATCGATGCCAGACTGGAACTTCCGCAATACGTTCGGGCCCCGGTCGAACGGGGACAGCGGATTGGAAAAATCGTGGCCATTGTCGACGGAGAGGAGGTGAATTCGGCCTATCTAGTGGCAGCAAGCGATGTTCCCAAAGCCAGTGCATTCTCGCTAGTTGTCAGAACTGCGAAGGAATTCGTGAGGTCCATATTTGATTTTCGTTGACCACAACCCTCCCCTTTAGCCTTTTGGTTGGAAGGAGAAGCTCGTTTGGCAGAGAATCTCACATTCAAGCCCAACAGGAGGCGGGGGATGGCCGTTGATAGAGTGGAAGTTGTGCGGCAAGAGCCTTGTCGTGGAGATCGCCGGCGAGCTGGATCTGAACAATGCTGACGAGTTTCGCACTGCTCTTGATTCGCTTATCGATTCGCATCAAGATGTCAAGCACGTCGTGCTCTGTATGGACCTGGTTACATTCATAGATAGCTCGGGCATAGGGGTGCTGTTTGGCAGGCAGAGGCGGATGGCATCACGAGGTGGAGCGCTCTCAATAGCCTCTCCCGGCCCGCAGGCAAGGCGTGCCCTGGACCTCTTAGGCGTGCCTTCAATCATGCGAGTCTACAATTCCCGAGAGCAGGCCCTCGCGGCGGAAGCGGAGGTCAGAAGATGCACGCGAAAGTGAACCATGCAAAGGTTGAGTTTGATGCGATTCCAGGCAATCTTGGCTTCGCCCGCGTGGCTGCCGCCAGCTTTGCCGCTGGGCTCGGCTTCGGCATCGAGGAGCTTGAAGATATCAAGCTAGCTGTCTCAGAGGCGGTATCCAACTGCATAGTTCATGCCTATCCCGAATCCGGTGAGGCCCGAGCGACTGTCTGCATGACCATGGAAACGAGTGAGTCAGGCGTCACCATCTCAGTTGAAGACAGGGGCGTTGGCATAGCTGATGTCGCTGCGGCACGGAAGCCTGGCATGACCACTGACTCACAACGGCTTGGTATGGGCTTCACCCTGATGGAGGCCCTGGCTGACCACTTGAGTGTCACGTCAGAGCCGGGCATGGGCACCTGTGTGGCGATGGTCTTCTCTCCGGGGCGGGGAGGATGATGTCGGAAGCCAGCAAGCTCCGCCAACCTTCCAGCTCTGCTTCTTTGCGGGAAGCAGAGGTTCGGCGTCATGCTGGCCTGGTAATGTCAGTGGCACGCAGGTTTGCCGGCAGGGCCGAGATTGCCGACCTTTATCAAGCAGGGTGTGTTGGCCTGCTCCGCGCCATCGACAGATACGAACCGTCGCGGGGCACGGCGTTCAGCACCTTTGCGGTACCCATCATACTCTCTGAAATACTGGGCTACGTCAGGGGCTCAGGTCCTCTGCACGTGCCTCGCCCGGTGCGGGAGCTTGCACAGAAGTGCCGGTACGCGCAGGACTCGCTCCGTGCTGAGCTCTCCCGTGAGCCCAGAGCAACTGAAATCGCCGCACACCTTGGTGTAGACGTTGCAGATGTAGTCCTGGCAATGGAGTCCGAGACGCATGTCGCTTCCCTTTTCGACCAGATAAGCTCTGACGACGACTCCCTCGAACTGCAAGACACCCTCCCGGGCGATCCTGCCATTGATGCTCGCGTATGCGAGTCTCTCACTCTATCTCATGCTTTGTCTGCCTTGCCCGAAATCCAGCGCACGGTAATTGAAATGCGCTTCCTTGAAGAAAGAACTCAGGCAGATGTCGCGAGGTCTCTGGGGATTTCCCAGCCGCAGGTCCACAGGATTGAGAAGGCTGCTCTCGTCAAGCTCCGGCATGCCCTGGGCGGTGAATGAAACCGTCCGGCCAGTTGCATACTAGGCCATGTGGGGGTGTAGCATCTTGGCAAGTCCCGGAGCAAAAAAGCAAAAAGCGGATGAACGGGCAAAGTACCAGCGGCTCGCAGCATCTATTGTGCCCAAGCCCCCTCTGGTTCGAAACGCTGTTGTAGCGTTCGTAGTGGGCGGGCTCATTTGCATGGCGGGGCAAGGCGTGATGAATGCCTTCATGTCGCGAGGTTTGAGCCAGGATCAGGCCATTGCGCCTACGTTGGCGACCATGATTCTAATCGGCGCAGTCTTGACCGGCCTTTCCGCATACCACCATATTGGCGAATTCGCAGGCGCGGGAGCAGCGATTCCAATTACCGGATTTGCCAACACCGTTGTAGCGGCGGCAATGGATTTCAAGCGCGAAGGCTACGTCCTGGGCATGGGCGCAAAGATGTTCATCATTGCGGGCCCGGTCTTGGTCTACGGGATTCTATCCGGAGTCCTTGTTGCCCTTGTCAGGTGGCTTTACAGGGGGTAAACTATGGCGACAAAACGTGTGGGCCAAAGCACAATCGTCTATTCCACTCCTCCTGTAATCGTCAGCGCAGCAACAGTCGCCGGGCCGAAGGAAAGCGAAGGCCCGATGGCCCAATGGTTCGATGAAACGGTGCCCGACGACATGTTTGGAGAGCGAACGCCTGAAAAGGCGGAACGGCGATTCATGGAGGATGCCATCAAGATCGCCATTGGCAACGCGCAAGTCCTTCCAGACCAGGTCAACATGATGTTCGCCGGAGACCTTCTGAACCAGATAATCAGCTCAAGCTTTACTGCAGAGAAACTCGCCATTCCCTTCGTGGGGCTGTATGGTGCTTGCTCCACTTCGGTACAGAGTCTGAGCATGGCTTCGGCAATGGTTGACGGGGGCTATGCAGACCTCGCACTTGCGGTCACGAGCAGCCACTACCAGACTGCCGAGAGGCAGTTTCGCTATCCAATAGAGCTTAACATAATGCGAAAGAGCACTTCGCAGTATACCGTGACGGGAGCGGGGGCAGCATTGGTGGGTGCCTCCGGAGGCAAGATCAAGATCAAAGAGGCCACAATCGGGAAAGTCATCGACATGGGCATCAAACATCCAAACCAGATGGGGCCGGCTATGGCACCTGCTGCAGCCGACACAATCTTCTCGCACCTTGCCGATACTGGAAGGGACCCGGAGTACTACGATGCGATCCTCACCGGCGATCTTGGCCGTGTAGGAGCAGAGATACTCCTTGAGTTGATGGTGCAGAGAGGGGTGCCCCTGGGAGAGAACTATGCAGACTCAGGCGTGCTCATGTTCGAGGGCGTACGAGGCACCGGAGTAGGGGGAAGCGGCTGTGCCTGTTCCGCCCTTATCACATACGGCTACATATGGAAGAGGATGTGCCAGAACAAGATCTCTCGTGCTCTCATCGTTGCCACAGGCGCCCTCCTGTCGCCTCTCTCCTGGCAGCAAGGGGAGTCGATTCCGTGCATTGCAAATGCCGTGGTGCTCGAGGCATGATTTGGATTCTCAGGCCATCGCACACAGTTATCCAGAACCCAAGGGAGGCACTCTGGCATGGACTACTTCCTGGCATTTCTCGTAGGCGGAGCAATCTGCGCGTTGGGTCAAGTCCTCCTTGACACCAGCAAGTTCTCACCCCCTCACATGCTGGTAGCATTTGTCGTGGCAGGTGCAATCCTCTCTGGCCTCGGAATCTATGACAAGCTGGTCGACTTTGCCGGAGCGGGAGCCCTCATCCCTGTGTCAGGGTTTGGCCATTCGATAACCCGCGGTTCTCTGATGGAGGCTGAAAGGCTGGGGGTAGTAGGGCTTTTGACGGGCGCCCTCGAGTTTACCGGGCTTGGCGTGACTACCGCAGTCTTCTTCGGCGCCGTGATTGCCCTTGCTGCAAATCCTAAGCCATGACCACGACAGTCGGCATTCCCCGAGGGTTGCTGTACCACGACTACGGGACGGCTATGCACGCTTTTCTGGAAGCCTGCGGTGCCAGAGTTGTCGTGTCGCCCGAAACCAACAGAGAGATACTCGAGGCAGGGCTTGCACTCTGCGTTGATGATGCCTGTCTTCCCGTGAAGGCTTTCTTTGGCCATGCTGACGCCCTTGCCGACCGCGTCGACGTCTTGTTCATTCCAAGGTTCGTCAGCGTTGAGCGCGGGGCCTATGTCTGTCCGAAACTGATGGGCCTTCCTGACATGATCAGGGCAAGGCTTCGAAATGCGCCCGCTGTTCTCGATACGTCTGTCGATGCATACCGCGGTATGCGCCGGTGCCTCTCATCCATGTTGCAGCGGGACGCCGGCGATATCCTGGGAGTCGGACCCCGGCGCCTGGCATGTGCATTACGCAATGCCCTGCTGGCTCAGGCGAAAGACGAGTACCTCGGAGAACCCGGGTCGGCCGCCCTCGCCCGGTCAACGCGGGGCCGCCCCGACGGTCAGGCTCGTGGGAACGGGCCTCGAAGCGTGTACGAGAGGGCACTCACCATCGGTGTGCTCGGACACAGCTACAACCTTGAAGATCCCTATCTCAGCCTGAACCTCATCCCTCGACTGGGAAGAATGGGTGTGACTGCAGTAACGGCCGATGACTACAGTTATGGCGAACTCAAGCGGTGGGAGAGACGTGGGCGAGGCAGGAAGCGAGTCTTTTGGACGACTGGACGAAAGCTTATCGGAGCGGCACAGAGATGGCGCGTGACAGGCGAAGTTGATGGAGTAATACACCTGACCTCTTTTGGGTGCGGGCCTGAGTCTTTCGTAGCCGAGGTCATCGCAGCGGATGCTGCGCGCCATGGAGGCATTCCGCTCATGGTTCTTAATGTTGATGAACACTCCGGCGAGGCGGGCATGGCAACTCGCCTGGAAGCCTTCGTAGACACCGTCCGGATGAGGCAATCTGCAAGATGAAGGTCTCTTTTCCGCATCTGGGGAATATGTCGATCCCGCTTAGGGCCTTCTTCTCAGGGATAGGGATGGAAGTAGTGACTCCCCCTCCGACTACTCGAAAAACGGTGGCAATAGGTGCGCAACTTGCACCTGAAACCGCTTGCCTCCCTCTTAAGGTCACCACAGGAAACATGATCGAAGCCATCAATGCCGGCGCCGACACCGTATTCATGGTAGGGGGGATAGGCCCTTGCCGGCTCGGCTATTACTGTGAGCTTCAGAAAGATATCCTTGACAACCTCGGCCATGATGCGGAGCTCGTAGTGATAGAGCCTCCAAAAGGGCACCTTCGTGAGACCGCCCGGTTTGCACGGATTCTGACGAATCGAGCGCGAATACGCGATGTAGTCGAAGCCGGGAGACTTGCATGGGAAAAATGCATCGGCATCGACGTCTTCGACCAATTGGCCAACGCCGCGCGTTGGAGTGAGAGGGAGACCGGGGCGGTTGACAGGGCTGTACGGGCCGGACTTGACTGGCTAGACAAGGCGTCGCGAGTTCCAGATGTGCGCGAGGCAATAGCCGCTACTATGGAGAAAATCAGGTCCTGCTCCACTCTGGGGACGATCCACTCATTGGATCCGTGCGCTCCGGGCCTCCAAGTTGGGGCACAGCCCCCATGCGGCGCCGATTCGCCTGTTACAGTCGGGGTCGTAGGAGAGATATATGTAGTAATGGAGCCTGCAGTCAACATGAACCTCTGCAAGAAACTGGGTGCAATTGGCGTTGCAGTCTCCCAGCCAATTACGTTCTCCGGATGGATTATGGCTCACGTTGTCCTCGATATCATCAGGCTAATGGCAAAGCCGGACATGCTCACATGGGCCATGCCTTACCTGAGAAGCTTTGTCGGCGGCCACGGTGTGGAAAGCGTGGGCAGATCGGTTCAGATGGCGCGAAGCGGACTCGACGGCGTTGTGCATATCTCTCCTCTCACATGCATGCCTGAGATAGTGGCCCAGAGCATACTGCCACGAGTCAGCGAAGAGGAGGGGATCCCCATCATGTCGCTTACCGTTGATGAGCATACTGCAGATGCTGGCCTTGATACGAGGCTGGAAGCCTTTTGCGATCTTCTGGCAGTCAGGTCAGGCAAACGCCTACACGGGGCGCCGGTCACTCCTTGCAAGAACGGCAGGGCAACGTAACAAACCGCATCGAGCCTGCCAGTCAAAGCAAGAATAGTCTGGCAACGAATACCGAGTGCTCCGTGAATGTGCATTCATACTGGAGCAAATCGGGAACCGTCCAAGTCGGCTGTTGTGAGGCCAACTCCATATGGTATAATCAGGCCCAGAGGAGGGAGCGCCCATGTTGTCGATGAACGTGTACTCGCTTCTAATTACTTTGCCCATTTTGCTCCTGTCTTTGTCTGTGCACGAGTATGCCCACGCTCGCACAGCGTACAGGCTGGGAGATTCGACCCCCAAGTGGCAAGGGCGTCTCACTCTCAATCCACTGGCTCACATGGACCCTATAGGCCTGCTTGTTCTGGTCATTACGGGCAGGTTTGGGTGGGCCAAGCCGGTGATGGTGAATCCGAACAACTTTGAAAACAGGGATGCCGGAATGGTAATGGTAAGCCTGGCCGGGCCCGGCTCCAACCTTGTGCTCGCAATTGCCCTGGCTACTCTATTCAAGGCAATAGCAGGGCCGTATGGTACAGCAGCGAACGCTTTTTCATACTACGTCCTGGTCGCATTGAACCAGGGTGTATGGATCAATCTTGGCCTGGCTGTCTTCAACCTTCTTCCGGTTCCGCCCCTTGACGGGTCGAAGATTCTTGCAGCGCTCCTCAAAGGAAGAGGCGCGCGTATGTATTACACATTGGAGAAGTATTCCTACATCGTCCTTCTCCTGTTTATCGCCACGCCGCTGGCTGGATGGATCTTGACCCCGATAATATCAGCGCTTTATAGAACGATAATGTAGAAGGTGGTTGCTTTGGCAAAAGGGCGCATATTGAGCGGTAACAGGCCCACGGGCAAACTTCATCTGGGCAATTTCGCCGGGGCACTGGCGAACTGGGTCAAGCTTCAGGAGGACTATGAATGTCTTTTCATGGTGGCCGACTGGCACGCATTGACCACGGGATATGACGATACTTCCGAGCTGAAGGAATACACCCGAGAAATGCTGATTGACTGGATCTCAGCTGGCCTGGATCCTGAGAAGTCCGTGATCTTCAGGCAGTCTGACGTGAAGGAGCATGCAGAGCTTCATCTCCTGCTCTCCATGATCACGCCTCTAGGTTGGCTGGAAAGATGCCCTACCTATAAGGAGCAACTGCAGCAGCTGTCGGGCAAAGAGATAACGAACTATGGCTTCCTGGGCTACCCGGTGCTCATGGCGTCAGACATACTCGTGTACAAGGCAGACACGGTGCCTGTTGGAGAAGACCAACTTCCACACTTAGAGCTGGCACGCGAGATTGCCCGAAGGTTCAACTACCTCTACACGCCCACCTTTCCAGAGCCCCAGGCCAAGCTGAGCCAGGTGCCGCTCCTTCCGGGCGTCGACGGGCGGAAGATGAGCAAGAGCTACGGAAACACCATAGCTCTGTCGGATCCTCCGGAGAGAGTGCGCGAGCTGGTGAACGCTATGGTCACGGATCCTGAGCGGATACGCAAGTCTGATCCCGGCCATCCTGACGTTTGCACCGTGTATGCATACTACAAAGGCCTTGCTCCTGAAGTGCTGGAGTCTCGGAGAGAGGAATGCGAGGGCGGGCAGATCGGCTGTGTAGCATGCAAGCGCCAGCTGCTGAAGACGCTACTGGACATCTTAGGTCCGATCCACGAGAGACGCCATGAATTGGCAGTCCAGCCCGGCCTCGTTGAATCCATCCTCGAGCAGGGAGCGGCCAAGGCGAGTCCTATGGCTGCGCGTACCATGGCGGAAGTGCGGGAAGCCATGAGGATATGAAGGTAGAAACCTCCGTCTTCTCCGGGCCCCTTGACCTGATGCTCTCTCTTATCGAGAAGAGAGAGATCGACATTTGCGAGGTGTCAATCAGCGAAATCGCCGATGACTACCTGGAACATGTCGCTTCCATGGAGTGGCTCGACATAGACCAGGCTGCGGAGTTTCTTGTGATAGCCGCCACTCTGCTCTACATCAAGGTCAAGGCCTTGCTTCCTGAAGAGGAGCTCG
>LSQX01080929.1_pt1 | contig 10685 bp, 8 predicted proteins | sample 654561 | NCBI WGS metagenome assembly LSQX01 (sample SAMN04489861, study PRJNA283612) | anaerobic digester metagenome | isolation source: 4 biogas reactors fed with cattle manure at either 37C or 55C with and... | place: Denmark: Kongens Lyngby | collected 2014 | reverse complement strand
AAAACAATGAAATGGTTCCTACGCCGCAATAAGCATCAATAACTGTTTCCTTTCCCGTCAAATCTGCATATTCCAGCGCTTTTCCATACAGTTTCTCTGTTTGCACTGAATTAACCTGATAGAAAGATAATGGTGAAATTTTAAACTTCAAATCTCCTATGGAATCCATTATGTAATCTGAACCCCAAAGAGTAACATTCTTTCTCCCCAATACTACATTAGTTCTTGCTGTTTGGTAGTTTTGTATAATGCTGGTTACAGCAGGAAGACCCTCTCTAAGTATGGATACTAATTCCTTTTTCCTAGGAAGCTCTCCATTGGTTACAATTATAACCATTAGCTGGTTACTATGGAAACCAACTCTCGTTACCACATGGCGTATAACTCCTTTATGAGTCTCTTCTTGATAGATTGGACTATTATAGGTTTGTATAAACTTATGAACCAGAGCCGTTACCTTTTCATTTATGTCATGCTGAATTGGACAATCTTTAATTTCGACAAGATTATGGCTTCTAGCCATATAAAACCCTAAAGCTGGCTTGCCTTTTACCATACCTGCTGGAAATTGTGCCTTATTTCGATACTTCCATGGCTCGTCCATACCTATTGTAGGTAAAACCCTTATATTCTCCAAGTGGCCTATTCTCTCTAGCGCATCCTTCACCTGCTGAGCTTTATACTCCAATTGGCCTTCATATGACAAATGCTGTAATTGACAACCGCCACATACTTTGAAGTAAGGACACTTTGGCTCTACTCGCTGACTAGATTTATGTATTATATGAAGTAGCTTACCGTAAGCATAGTTTTTTGCTACCTTAACGATCTTAACTAGAACTCTTTCCTTCGGAAGGGCATCTTCTACAAAGACTGCAAATCCTTTAATTCTACCTACTCCTTCACCATTTGAACCTAAACTATCTATGTTAATTTCATAATCCATATTCTTTTCTATTGGTATCTGCATATCTGCCATCTAAATTATTTCCTCCCAATTATCGTTTAACCTATTATAGCTGTTTTTACTAAGTGTTATCAAATTTGCTTTAATAGTACTTCATTTTTCTCTTACAAGTCAACAACACGCATATGAAAAATAGTAATAAGTTTGATAGATTCTTGGCTACGATCTGAATGATGCCTTCGTTGTTAACGAATTTTTTGAAGTGTAATATATATCACATCTTTATTTATATATATCCGTTATTATGAGTATAGAAAATATAGCAAGGAGAGGATATAAATATGATTCGAGAGATTATACAGATAGATGAAGACAAATGTAATGGATGTGGACTATGCGTTCCCAATTGTGCGGAAGGTGCTATTCAAATTATAGATGGAAAAGCAAGGCTTGTAAAAGACCAATACTGCGATGGTTTAGGAGCATGCCTAGGACATTGCCCAGAAGACGCTCTTCATATTATAAAAAGAGAAGCCGACGAATTTGATATGGATGCAGCTATGACTTTTGTAAAGAATCTTGAAGAAGGAAAAACTACTGCCCTTGATGAGCTGGAGGTTAAGGAAAAGGAAGAAAAGAAAATAGAAAGACCTGTTCATGCCGGTGGTGGTTGCCCAGGCAGCAGAATGCGCACTTTAAACAAAGAAAGTTCTACTTCAGAACCAGAATTAACAGGAAGTGGCGACATCGCCTTTAGCCTAAAGTCACAGCTACAGCAATGGCCAGTTCAGCTTAACCTAGTGCCAATAAAAGCCCCTTATTTTCAAAACGCTGATCTTCTGATTACAGCTGACTGTGTTCCCTTTGCCTATCCAGATTATCATCCTAGGCTGTTGAAAGGCAAGAAAGTAGTAATTGGCTGTCCTAAATTAGATGATTTGGACATGTATATAGAAAAGCTAACAGCTATATTTAAGTCTAATGATTTAAACAGTGTAACGGTTGCTTTTATGGAAGTTCCTTGCTGTAATGGTATTGTGTATGCTGCAGAGCAAGCAGCAATGGCTTCAGGTAAGGATATAGAAGTGAACAAAGTTAGAATCACAATTGATGGTCAAAAACAGCGAATATAATTTAGCCTTAAAAATTAAAAGATAGGAAGCAAAGAGGAGCATGAGAACCGTCCCCATGCTTCACTTCCTTTTAAACTTATATGGATAGCACCTGGGCCAACACATATAGCTCCTCGTTGAATGTCATGGGCATAGCCAGCGCTTCTGCAATATCATCATCCATAATTTCGTTTCCTTTAATCGTAACGACGCGGTTTCCGATATTCTTTTCCAGTAATCCAACAGCATGATATCCCATTCTGCTGGCCAATATTATATCTGCTGCCGAAGGATTTCCACCTCTTTGAAGGTATCCAAGAACAGTTGCTCTGGTTTCCATTCCGGTCTTTTCCTCAATTTCCTTTTCTAATTCCATAGCCTTTCCAGCTCCTTCAGCTAGGATAATGATGCTGGAAGACTTACCTCGATTCCTTCCTTCGATAATGCGCTTACAAAGCTTATCGATATCCAAAGGAATTTCTGGTATAAGTATACCTTCTGCGCCACCAGCCATACCGGTATGAATGGCAATGTTTCCTGAATAGCGTCCCATTACCTCAATAATATTTGTACGCTCGTGAGAAGAGACTGTATCCCTTATCTTATTTATAGCTTCCAACACAGTATTCACGGCAGTATCAAAGCCTATGGACTGTTCTGTGCAGGCAATGTCATTATCTATAGTGCCTGGAATTCCAACAGTTGGAAAGCCTCTCTTGCTTAAGTCCAAAGCACCTCGGAAGGAGCCGTCGCCACCTATAACAACTAAACCATCGATGCCAAAAACATTAAGGACATTTATGGCTTTATTCATGCCTTCTTCAGTTTTGAAGTCAGTCGACCTTGCAGTATTTAGTATAGTACCCCCACGATGGAGGATTTCACCAACGGATGTTACATCCATATCGTATATTTCTCCATTAATGAGCCCACGAAAACCTCTGCGAATGCCATATACCTTCATGCCTTTATAAATAGCTGTTCGAACTACAGCCCTAATAGCCGCATTCATTCCTGGTGCATCACCACCACTGGTTAATACTCCAATTTTTTTCATAGTTGTCCTCTCCCCTTGTTTATGTTAGCATTTCTATTCACTACACATCCACTGTTTGAACTCAGCTAATAGCCATTTTCCATGAGTATGGCATGCACTTCCTCAGCCTCAGATTCTGGAACCAGAATTTCATAGTAATTATCTTGAATCGACACATTTCGATAGACTGGCTTGAGTTTAATCCAAAACCCTTCCCTGGAAAGTAAATTGTTTATACTATCTGCTATGTCCTTTGTTCGGGCCATATAGATAACTTTCCACATGAATTGAGTAGCCTCCTTATATTATTCCATCATCCCTCTATACCGACCCTATACCATTTTAACACATTTTTCTCCCAATAAGCTGCTTAATTCATGCAACAATCCGGAATCTCTTCGAATCCACAAATCTGGCTGATAGCGAAAGGTCTTTTTCATCGATTCTACATATAAATACACAGGTATGTTTCCTTTATATTTCTTTAACACCTGACTGATGTCATTTTGGATATCGGCGTTTTGGTCATTGGAAATCATCAAGTAGAGCTTGCCAGGCTTTTTATTCACCAGGGCTACTACATCATTGGCAATCAACTTTGGCTCTTCCTCTTCCCGCAAACTTATACGCCCCCTGATGACTACCCCTCTATCTTCTTCCAGCAATGATGAGCATTTTGACAATACCTGGGGAAAAACAATAACTTCAATAGCGCCGTATAGATCTTCCAATGTTACAAAAGCCATAGCATTATTGCTTTTCGTATATTTTATCTTTTTATCTATGACCAAACCGCCTATTGTCACAATGGAACCTTCTTTAAAAACATTAGATACATTGCCCGCCAATTCATTATTCTCTTCAATATTTTGAAGGTCCATAATGTCCATTGTTGTTGAATACCCCTCTAGAGCATCCTTGTATTCGTCTAGGGGATGACCACTGATATATACCCCAGTCATCTCTTTTTCCATAGTTAAGAGCATTTTCATTGGAAATTCTTCTAAATCCGGTAGATGATCACTTTGATAGTTGCTAGGTTCAGATAGCGTAATTTCACCAAAAAGAGAGACCTGTCCAGCTATGTTTCGCTTTCGTTCCTGCATCACAGAGTCCAAGGTCATTTCATATATGGCGATCAGCTGAGAACGATAAGCACCAAGGGAGTCAAATGCCCCACATCTGATTAAGCTTTCTACCAATCTCTTATTTATACCCACATTATCGGTCTTTTGACAAAAATCTAAAAAGCTTACAAAAGAGCCCTTTTCATTTCGGGCTTTTATTATAGCTTCAATGGCTGGAGCCCCTATATTTTTTACTGCTGCAAGCCCAAAGCGTATAGTATTTTCTGTAACTGTAAACTTAGCCTGGCTTTGGTTTACATCAGGCGGCAGCACTCTTATGTTATGCTTTTTACAATATTGAATATATCCAGCTACTTTACTACTGTTTCCCATAACACTAGTTATCAAAGCAGCCATAAACTGTACAGGATAGTAATATTTAAGCCATGCAGTTTGATATGCTACTAATGCGTAGGCAGCTGCATGGGATTTATTAAAGGCGTACTTGGCAAACTCCATCATTTCATCAAAAATTTCATTGGCCTTTTCCACGCTAACGCCATTTCGATGAGCACCTGGTACTAAAGCATTCCCGTTTTCATCTTGAATTCCATATATGAAATACTCACGTTCTTGCTCCATAACATCAGTTTTCTTTTTGGACATGGCTCGGCGAACTAGATCCGCCCTGCCCAGTGAGTACCCACCAAGGCCTTGAACTATTTGCATAACCTGTTCTTGATAGACCATGCATCCATAGGTTACCTCCAGATAAGGAGCCAACTTTTCATCTGTATATTCAATGGCCTCTGGATGGTTTTTATTAGCCAGATATCGAGGAATTTGCTCCATTGGCCCTGGACGATAAAGAGAAATGCCTGCAATAATATCCTCAAATTTTGAAGGCTTCAGTTCCTTCATAAATTGGGTCATTCCTGCACTTTCAAGCTGGAATACACCATTTGTATCCCCTTGACTTAGCATATCGTAGACCTTTGAATCATCAATAGGAATGTTGTATATATCGATTTCTATTCCCCTAGTCTCTTCAATCATAGCTAATGCATCCCTAATAACGGTTAAGGTTCGCAAACCAAGAAAGTCCATCTTTAAGAGACCAAGTTGCTCAAGAATTCCCATAGGAAACTGTGTAGTAATGGAATCATCGTTTCTTTGTAAGGGAACATATTGAGTTAATGGTAATTTTGAAATTACCACACCAGCTGCATGGGTTGAAGCATGCCGAGGCAAGCCTTCTAGACTTTTAGACATGTCAATTAGAGTATGGGCAGAAGGATCTTCCTCATATAACATTCTTAATTCCGGATTCTTAATAAGTGCTTTTTCTATGGTCATGCCAATTTCCATAGGCACCATTTTCGCTATACGGTCCACTTCTCCATATGGTCGATTCAGTGCTCGACCTACATCACGTAATGCAGCCCTAGCCGCCATGGTACCAAAGGTTATGATTTGGGCAACCCGGTCATCTCCATATTTTTTAATTACATAATCGATGACCTCCTGCCGACGTTCAAAGCAGAAGTCGATATCAATATCTGGCATGCTAATTCGCTCTGGATTTAAGAATCTCTCAAAAAGTAGACCATATTTTAAAGGGTCTACCTGCGTAATGTTCAAGGTGTAGGCCACTAAGCTGCCTGCCGCGCTACCTCTGCCCGGTCCTACCATGATGTCATTGTCTCTAGCGTACTTGATAAAATCCCAAACAATGAGAAAATAGTCCACATAGCCCATTTGTGAAATGGTATGTAATTCAAAATCCAGACGACCTTGAATCTCGGTAGTTATTAGGGGATAGCGCTGTTTAAGCCCTTCCTGACATAAGTCTCTCAAATAACTCTTAGCTGGTAAGCCATTGGGCACATCATACTCTGGAAGATGAAGGGTGTTAAAGTCAAATTCTACATTACAGCGCTTCCAAATTTTTTTGGTGTTCAGTAAAGCCTCTGGATAGTTATGAAATAAAAGATCCATTTCCTCTCCGGACTTTAGATAAAACTCTGTAGTTTCAAATCGAAGCCTATCTTCATCCTCTATGGTTTTTCCAGTCTGTATACATAACAAAATTTCGTGGGCTTCTGCATCTTCCTGATTGACATAATGAACATCATTGGTAGCCACCAAAGGAATACCAGTCTTTTGGCTTATCTCGACCAAAGCGTCGTTAATCTCTTTTTGTCCTGGAAGCCCATGATTTTGTAATTCCAAGTAAAAATTACCTTGGCCAAATAAAGCATTCCAGTCTTTAGCTACCTCTAGAGCTTCCTGATATCGTTTCTGATATAACAGTTGTGGAATCTCCCCACCAAGGCAAGCACTTAATCCTATAAGTCCTTCAGAATGTGCAGTCAGTGTTTCCTTATCTATTCTAGGCTTGTAATAAAAGCCTTCTGTGTAGCCTAATGAGGATAAAACCGTTAAGTTTTGATAGCCTTTCTGATTCTCAGCTAGAAGAACTAGATGGGTATGGTTACTATCCAACCTTGCTTCCTTATCTTGCATGCTTCTAGGTGATACGTATACTTCACAGCCAATAATCGGCTTTAACCCTCGCGCTTTGGCTTCCTTATAAAAATCTACTACCCCATACATCACACCATGGTCTGTGATAGCAATACCAGGCATCCCCAGTTCAACGCATCTGTCTAGCAAATCCGAGATTCGGCCTGCACCATCAAGCAGGCTGTATTCAGTATGGCAATGCAAGTGCACAAAATCCTTCATTTGCTTTCCTCTCCCAAAATAACTACTTTCTCATAGCCTTGGCTGCTAACATAGCTTTGGCGATAAGAGCCTTTTCCCTGTAAACACTAACTTCTACCTTGTTGTACATTCTGCCTTCCTCAATGGGTTCAACATCGATTTCCAATAAATCACCCAATTCCACAGGCCCAACAAAGTATATAGTAAAGGTATCTACGACAACATCGGTCTGACGGAAATTCATCAAAGAAACTATAGCTACTGTGGACATCAGCATAGTCATAGAGCTCCAGCTGGCAGTACCCATATGACTAGTTAATATTGGCGTTACCTTGCCTGTAAAACGCATACGGTTGTCGATTCTTTTACTTCCGAAATTGGACAGCACTACATCTTCCAAGGTTTCCCCCATTTGTGGCTGACTCTTCATATACTGAATAGCTTTTATAACATCTTGCCGACTAATTACGCCAACTAGTTTGTCTTCTTCAACAACAGGTAGCAATTCAATTCCTTCCCAAATCATAACATGAGCAGCATAGGCTATGGTGGTTTTCTTTACTACCGTAATTGGATTGCTAGTCATGTATTGGCTAATTGTTCCATTGGATGTATGATGGATGTCTTTTGGAGTAAGCACCCCGACAACGTTTTCATTTTGGTCAAGCACTGGGAAGCGACTATGACCGGATTCCTGAAACAAAGATCTCCACTTCTCTATAGAATCATTTTCATAAAGGTACCTAGGTTCTTTTATCATGATATCTTCGACTAATAAAACTTCCTTTTTAATTAAACGATCGGAAATAGCTTGGTTAATCATGGTTGCCGTAGTGAAGGTATCATATGAGGAAGAAATGACAGGAAGACTCTTTTTATCAGCCAGCTGACGAATTTCATCACTGCAGCTAAATCCACCGGTAATTAATACCGCACAGTTGTGCTCCAAAGCTAGTATAAATGCCTCTTCTCGATTTCCAACTATGAGCAAGCTGTCAGAGGATAGATACTTTTCCATGGCGTCTGGTGTCATAGCACCGATTACAAATCGTGACAAGGTTTTATTCAAACCCTTTCTTCCACCTAATACGGATCCATCTACCATGGTAGCCACCTCAGCATAGGTTAAACGCTCTATACCACGCTTTTCATCCTTTTCGATCCGTATGGTGCCCATACGGGGAAAGGTTTTTACATATTCTCGATTTTCGGCTTCTTTGATAGCCCTATAGGCAGTGCCTTGGCTAACCCCAAGCTCTCGGGCAATTTGACGAACTGAGATAGTTGCTCCTGGTTCCAAGCCCATAATATATTGAATAATAAGATCATGTTTCGTTGCCATGTTTCAAATCCTTCTTCATTCATTTCTACTTAACTATCATTTTATCATGATATAGACGGGCATGGCAAGGAATTCGAATTAATATGCTATTTGATTGCTACTATGTTTAGATAGATATGCTTAATAATTACCCTGAGAATCAAAACACTAGGAACCGCAAGAAACATACCTGCTATTCCAAAAAAAAGCCCACCAGCCCATAATGACAGGATAACATATACAGGATGAAGATTCACAACCCCACTTAATATGCGTGGTGTTATTAATACTCCCTCCAATTGTTGGATTAATAATACTACGACCAAAGTCCATATAAAAGTTTGGGAACCAGAAAGATATGCAATTATAATTGCCGGAATAGCCCCAAGCCAAGGTCCGAAGTATGGAATGAACTCTAGAAGACCAGCTAGGAAACCTAGAGTCAATGCATAAGGTAGCCCCACCAATAAATAGGCCACTGTTGCCAAGATACCTACTGTAGTAGCTATTAATACCTCTCCACGAATAAAGCGATGCAATATATGATTTATTTCAGATGCAACAGGTAGTACCTTTCTACGGGATGAAATTGTAATTAATTTCTTCAACATTTCACCAAAGTATTCTCTATCCTTTAAGAAATAAAAACCTAGTACGAGCTCTATAAATAAAGATGGTAGTATGTACACACCAGCAACCATCCGCTCTAAAGATTTCATTGTAGTATCCGTGGCTTTTCTCTGAAATGTATCTGCATAGCTGGTAATGGAGTCTTGAATTCCCTTAGGGATTCCCAAAGTTTCCATACGGGTCTGTATTGTTCCTAAGGCCTTCCTAATGTGTTGCATAATCAAAGGGAATCGATCCACAAGCGTCATAAATTCATTTATCATCCTTGGTATGAACAGCAAAATAAAAGCAGTTAGTAATGATCCAACTGCCAGAATAATCAAGCCTATAGCAAGTGACCGAGGTAATTTTTTCTCCAAGAGATCACTTAGAGGTGTCAATACATAGGCAATAATAATTGCTACTACCAACATTTTTAAAAGATGGGATAACTGAGCCCAATAATAAGACATACCCCAAATAACTAGAAGTCCAACTAAGATAATTATGCTTATCCAAATATGTCTCTTAGTTAATTTCATCCAATTCACCACATTCTTTTAATTACAGCCTCCTAGTCTATTCTGCTGAACAGAATATTTTTTATTCCTCTATTGTTATAATCTATGTTTTCAGCCTGCTCCAATGAAATTACTAAAATATCTCCATTTACATACTCTCGAGGTTCATAGGGCAGAATACGTCGACCTGCCATCAAATCTCCTAGTACACTTTCCGAAAGCTCCAATCCTTCTATTCTACCAGTTAAAGGATCCAGAATTATATCGCTTACTATACCTTGTTCTACTCCATCTTCCCGTATAACTTTCTTTTTTAACAGTTTCTCTAGTTGCTCTCCTTCTTCTTTTTTTAGATTATTGGATTCAGATAGTTCTCCTTCGGCAATAACAGCATCATAACCTATTGTTGCATTATCAAAAGGAAGTCCCATAGTTTTGTTACCCCAACCTTTATTTGTTACATAGAATCCTTGTAATTGAGCGCTCTGCTCGCTTGTATATAAATCCTTGACTACACCTAGCTTTTTACCAGTCCTTCCATCAATAACCGGAAGACCCAAAATAGATTCTCGTTTGATTCTGTTAGCTCTATTGCTGTACATACACTGTCCTCCAATTTTTTTGATGTGTTCTTAGTCTTTCCATGAGAGTAGTTTTCAATAAATACTCCGTAAGTGTACTATATGGAAGTGAACCCAATGTTTTCTATTAAACAGTAATTTGGTTTTATTTTGGAATCTTTTACTTAACATAAGGGTAAAAATGTTTTGAGAAAAACAAAAAAGGCACACATTTTATTGTGTACCTTCAAATTACTCAAATTCTATATAATTCGTTATTAGACGTTCGCTTCTTGTTTTACTGGATTTTTCGCCCTGTAATCCTCAACTGCCTTTTTAACTGCTTCTTCAGCTAGTACAGAGCAATGCATCTTGACAGGTGGCAGACCACCTAAAGCATCTGTTACACTTTTATTGGTAACTTCTAATGCCTCATCTATGGTTTTACCCTTAATTAATTCTGTAGACATGCTACTGGTTGCTATTGCAGCACCACAGCCAAAGGTTTTAAACTTAACGTCTACAATGATGTCATTTTCTACCCTTAGAAAGACCTTCATGATATCTCCGCATCTTGCGTTACCCACTTCACCTACTCCATCTGGGTTTTCGATTTCCCCAACATTTCTTGGGTTCACGAAATGGTCCATAACTTTTTCACTATACATAGGTTTTACCCCCTTCTTGTTGATTAAATAATGGAGACATTTCCCTCAACCTTTGTACTACCTGAGGAAGCACCTCCAGAACATAGTCCACTTCTTCTTCTGTGTTTTGGTCACCTAATGTAAGCCTTAGGGAACCATGAGCTATTTCATGAGACAA
>LSQX01049349.1_pt1 | contig 10685 bp, 9 predicted proteins | sample 654561 | NCBI WGS metagenome assembly LSQX01 (sample SAMN04489861, study PRJNA283612) | anaerobic digester metagenome | isolation source: 4 biogas reactors fed with cattle manure at either 37C or 55C with and... | place: Denmark: Kongens Lyngby | collected 2014 | reverse complement strand
CAACGAGTGCCGGGACCACCAGGGCTGCGAGCAACAAAACGATCAATGCTTTTTTCATTCTCTCCTCCTGAGGGTGCGTTGCACCCAATGGTATTATCGGTCTAGCTGTTAAGCTGTCTTACAGGTATGGTCGCACGGCTTTTCCCATCTGTCAACGGTGATATTCTGCAAGATCAAGATGTATCTGATCAGACGATGATCTTGAAGACCACCTTCTTCACGTCACGGTCATCACCGACTGCGATGTTGGGGGCGTGCGGTTCGCCGGGAAAGAAGATGACGAAGAGGGAGGGGTCGGCATAATAGGAGGCGATCTTGCGCCCGCTGCCGAAGACGATGTCCCGCTCTGCGCTGTATTCACCGGACGGGACAAAGCTCTCGCTGTCACCTGTGTCCATGCGCTCACGCCCCGCAAGCAGCATCTGTACGTCGGCGTCGCGGCGGTGAATCTCGTACGGCCGTTCATCGACCGCCTCGGTCTCGTAGCTCATGATGGTGTAGCGCAGCGAGGGATCGTCGCAGGGATAGGCGCCGAGCGGCAAGGTTGAGAGCGCTCCGCTTTCGAGGATGGCGACGACTTCCTCCAATTGGGGGAGGGCTGGAATGTACTTTGCTAGGTTTTCGATGCGGTCTATGATCATGATCTGCTCCTTCTGATGGCACAGCATAGCGCAAGAGAGATGGCAAGGCTAGCCGACCTCCACTTTTTGTGAGTATCCTTTGGCGACAAGGAGCAGATGATGAGCGAGAAGCATACCTATACCACCGCCGTTGAATGGACGAAGGAGAAGAGAGCAGCGCTCTCGAGCAAAGGATTGCCCACCATTGAAGTGGCGACCCCGCCGAACTTCCCCGGTGGACACGAGGGCATCTGGTCGCCCGAGCACCTCTACACGGCAGCCGCCGAGGTCTGCCTGATGACCACCTTCCTCTCCTTCGCCGAGCGGGCGAAGCTCGCCTTCCTCAGCTACAAGAGCGAGGCGGACGGCATCCTGGACAAGGTCGAGAAGAGCCTCCTCATGACGCGCATCCACATCAAGCCCACCATCACGGTGGCAAACGAAGCGGACAGGGAGGAAGCGCTCAAGCTCATCGAGCGAGCCGAGCGCTACTGCCTCATCTCCAACTCCATGAAGAGTGAGGTGACAGTAGAGGCCATTGTGGTGGTGAACCAGCATTGATTTACGGAAAAATTATTCCTTCGAGTCCAATCGAGTAATAATTAAATTTTTTCCGGTTTCTCGAATGGCTGCTTCCATTTCTTTAGGAAGCTTATCATCCGTTATGATTGTATCCACCTGTGAAAGGGGCATCTCTATTGAAAGTGCATCTTTCCCAAACTTATCGCTCTGCGCAACCAATATCGTTGTGTCTGCGCACCGGCTCATCTTGGCGTGGCGACCAAATCCGTTCGGATTATAATCGGAAATCCCTGACTCAACAGTAACCCCGCCAGCTCCAAGGAAGGCTTTATCAACATGGAAGAAGTCCATATTATTCAATGTCAGTGGACCTGAAAGATCAAGTTCGTTTGGGTCAAGGATACCACCAAGTACAATGATTCTAAAGGGAGTATTCGTCAATTCCATTGCAACAGGGAGACTGGGAGTAATCACGGTAAGTTCATTTAAACTCTTAAGATTGCGCACTACCTGCAACATGGTGCTGCCGATTCCTACAAAGATGCTCTCGCCGTCCTTGACCATGGTCGCGGCAGCTCTCGCGATAGCGGTTTTTTTCCAAATATCAGTATTGTCTATTTCCGGAGAAAAAAATTTTTGACTGAAATTATTAGATAGAATCGCCCCACCATATACTCGCGTCACTGCTCCTTGTTCTTTTAAGTATTCAATATCTCGGCGGGCAGTTTCATTTGAAACTCCAAACTGTTTAGCGATTTCGTTAACCTTGATGACGCCACCGCGAGTCTTGAGTGTGTCGATAATTATTTTCTGTCTTTTATTGGCCGTCATAATATATTAACCCCTATTACTATGAGAACTATTATTTGCAGATCCACATTTGATGAGTTGGCAACTAGAAGTATTACCTACTGAATTGGAAAAATCAATCCATAGCAATTTGGCAAATCCACAAACAATGTGGAATTACCAAATATTTTTGTTGACTTATATGGTAAACTATGCGTTGATTAAACTATGAGATTCGATATCCAAAGGTGCCTTATATGAAAAGAAATAAGTCTATATCAATTCAATCTCAACGAAAGCCGGTTAAAATAACCCCTTATTTATTGTTATTACCTGCCTTTATATTATTTACTCTATTTACTTTCTGGCCTTTCTTGAAGACTATTATTCTTTCTTTTGCTTTTACCGATAAAAAAGGGAACTTTGTCAAATGGGTTGGTATTTCCAATTATATACGAGTTGTAAGTGGGACTTTATTTGGAAAAATCATTAGCAACACCTTTTTGTTTGCACTGATGATTGGGACAGGAACTCTGGTAATTGCAATGTTTCTTTCTCTTGTCAGTGTTTCCCGGGGTAGAGGAGGTCGATTGCACGAAGTGATGTTTTCACTCCCCATGGCGGTCGCCTCTGCTCCCGCATCAGCGATTTTTACATTCATAATGCGGAAAGAAAATGGAATTCTTAACAAAATACTTGGAACCAACATCGCATGGCTTCAAGATCCGCGGTGGGCGCTGTTCGCGGTCGCTATTGTTACCATTTGGCTTAGCATCGGAGCAAGCTATATTTTCCTCTTGGTAGGATTTAGAAACGTCCCGGAAGAATTACTTGAAAGTGCCACCCTCGATGGTGCAGGTGTTCTCAGAAAAACATTTAATATTCTCATACCCTTGGCGTCTCCTCAGATTTTCTTCGTTATATTTCTCAATATCACAAACTCATTTAAGGCGTTCACACAGATCAAGCTATTGACTGAGGGCGGACCAAACAATGCTACCAATACATTGATATATAGTATGTATAGGAATGCAATCCTGAACAATCGGTATGAAACAGCCTGTGTGCAGGCAATCCTGTTATTCTTAGTCATCTTTATTATAACCCGAATTCAAAATATTTTTGAAAAAAGGATGGTTTTCTACTAATGACAAGTACTGCGAATCCAACAGCTAATAAAAATCACCTTATAAAACACCTCCATCTGTTTACAAACCATCTTTTCAAGATTTTGCTTGGCTTTATAATCGTCCTTCCAATCATAATCTGCGTTTCTTATTCCTTGATGACAAATGAAGAGCTTATGGGGACAATCGGTTTACGGTTTCTACCGAAGAATCCAACCTTTGAGAATTATTCTTGGGTGATGAGAACTATTCCAATTGGCACATACATGAAGAATACGTTTATCCAGTGTGGAATTATCATTGCATGTCAATTAGCTATTTGTAGTCTTGCTGCATATGCATTTGTTTTCTTTGAGTTCCCCTTCAGTAAATTATTATTTACGATTATTTTAGCAACCATGATGATCCCCGGTGACGTGGTTATCATCACGAACTACATTCAAATACAGCATTGGAAACTTACCGACACCCATATTGGAATGGCTCTTCCTTATTTGGTTGGTGGTATGGGTATTTTTTTACTACGACAATTTTATTTAACAATACCAAAAGAACTTAAGGATGCTGCTGAAATTGATGGCTGCTCTGACATGGGGTATTTTTTCAAGGTGGCTGTCCCCCTTTCTGTACCGGCATTGGCTTCCTTAGCCATCTATGAGTTCATTGCAATCTATAACCGCTATTTCTGGCCATTATTGGTTACGAATAAAGATCGCATGAGAACGATTCAACTTGGGATGGCGATGCTGGAAGGCGGAGAGGCTGGTAAAACGCCTCATATTCTCGCCGGTGCATCTCTATGTATTCTCCCGGCGATTCTGGTGTTCATCGTTGGCCAAAAATATCTTGTTAGAGGGATGACCGAAGGTGCAATTAAGGGTTAAAGCATTGTATTTTGTGTAAATTACCGACTTATAGCCGGTTAAAAAAAGGAGAATGAGATATGAAAAAAATGACTCTCATGGTATTGATTGCAGTATTTGTAATCACCGGTGTGTTTGCCGCAGGTACCAAAGAAAAAATTGTCGAAAAAGAAATTGCTCCGACACTCACAAAAGATGGACGCATAGAAGTGATGTTTTGGTGCACATACACAGGAGATAGTTCTGACTTTTTTGATAAGATCATTTCTGAATTCAATACCTCTCAAAGCAAGTATTTTGTCGTTAAGGAAAGAAATGGTAACTATTATGATCAGTTAGCAAAGATGCAAGCGACCGATCGTGAGAACCTCCCAGCCTTATGCAATAGTTCCTCAGAAACTGTAGGATCTTACTTGTATTCAGGTGTGGTGAAGATGGTACAAGATTTCATGGATGCTGATCCGAGTTATAAGACCAATTTGTATGGAAATCTTGTCGCTACGTATGGGTTGAATGAAAGGCTCATTGGTTATCCTTTGGGGCAATCTCTTTCAGGATTCTTCTATAATGCTGATGTGTTTAAAGCAGCGGGGATCGATCCATACTCTCTCCGAAGCATGGATGCCATCTATGAAGCAGCGGGAAGGATAGTCGAAGGTGGGTTTGCCAAGTATGGGATTGCTGAAGAGCATTCGGGAATTTGGGCAAATTACGCCTTTGCTCGAGAGGGCTATTATTGTACAGATAATGAAAATGGCACAACAGGTCTTCCTACCAGGTGTTTGTATGATGATAATAGCAATGGGTTTGCGGATATAGTTGAACGTTACTACACATCTTGGGCGAATCTCGCAAGTAAAGGCTACGTGTTTCCTTTTGGTGCAAAAATTAAAGACGATATAATTCCTGCTCTTGGTCGAGGCGAGCTTGCGATGGTCGTGACAACCAACTCGTACCGAGCGAATGTCAACGATGCCGCGAAAGCATACGGTTCAACATATGGTTTCGTGCCGATGTTCTCAGTGACTGAGAAAGGTAAGCAAACCGGATACTGTGCCTCCGGTAATGGCTTCTTCATCGTTGACAATGGCTGCAAAGAAGAACAACTCGGTGCCTGGGAATTCATCAAGTATTTTACCTCTCCCAGTGTGCAATTACGCTGGAATAAAATGACGGGATATCTGCCGCTCTATGATGAAATTTACAATTCTGGAGAATATCAGGAATTCATCAACGATCCTGAAAACGCCTATATCAAGGTTCTCATTCATGAGCTACAACAGGCAGATAGCAGCGCATTCTATGCATTTACTGCAACGAATAATGTGTACAGCCCTGCTGGAGCGACCTGCTTGGAAGCTGTCATGAGTGGGGTCCCTGTTAAGAAAGCCATAGCGGAAATGTGTGCCACTATTAATGAATCATTCCAATTGTATAACGCAACAAATCGCTAAGTTTGTCAGATAAATACTCCGGAGAACGGGTCGCTTGCGGCCCGTTACTCCAATTAGGTGGAAATTGATGCAAAATACTGTTGTAAGACGCATGCTTGTTTGCGAATTTATTCAAGAGAGCAACTCATTTAATCCTGTGTTGTGTGGCTCTGATTGTTTTAGTAGCAGTGGGGTTAATCAAGGTGGAGCATTATTACAATCAAATGGATTGAAAGGCGAAACAGTCGAAGGAATTCACCACACATTGAAGGTTCGAGGTGTTCATGTGTGTGATGGGATTTATATGCGTTCTAAAAGCGGAGGGCCAGTCAAGCAAGAAGTAATAGACGACTTTTTACAGAAAATGTTGACCATTATTAAGGCAGATGGTCCATTCGAGGGGATAATTGTTTCACTCCATGGAGCTACAATATCGGATAAGTCTATGGATGTCTGCGGTGATATACTTCAATCAATCCGCGGTTGGGTGGGGCCGAAGACAATCATTTCGGTGAGTTGCGATCTTCATGCGAACGTAACAAGCAAAATGATGCGCAATTCAGATTTCATCTGTGGATACCAGACATACCCTCACCTTGATCATTATTCTGTTGGTTGTAGAGTAGCGACGCTTGCATGTGATAAACTCGAGGGACGGACCCTTGTCAATGCGCGTGTGACACTCCCCATTATGGCTCCCGCTCACGCCAACAATACCACTCAAGGCAAACTGAGATATCTCATAGAACGAGGACACAGCTTAGTTGCCACAGGCAAGATTGTTGATTTCACAATATTCCAAGTACAACCGTGGCTCGATATATCTGAAATAGCGTCGTGCGTTGTGGTCACTGCCGAAAATACGGAAGCCTCAATTACATACGCCAAGGAGTTGGCACACAAGCTATTTCAGTTCCGCCTAGAAATCCAAGGGGACACGTTGAGCTCAATTGATGAAGTAGTTCGCTTGGCACTCCAGAATGATAGTGGCAGACCAGTTGTTTTGGTGGATTCTGCGGATTCCCCGAATGCTGGAGCGTGTGGGGATAGCGCTACTGTCATCAACCATATCTTGAAATACAAGGATTCCTTGCGCTGTGCGGTCACCGTACTGGATAAGAGCGCAGTGATGAAAGCATTTTCTGTTGGGGTTAACAATAAAGCTGATTTTCTGCTTGGAGCAAGCTTGGCCCCGCAGTTGAGCACCCCCGTGCTCGTTAAAGATGCATTTATTAAAAGTCTGCACAATGGAACATTTTTATTGGAGGGACCAGCAGAACGAGGTCAAATGAGAAATTTGGGACTCTGTGCTGTAATTGAAATAGGATATGTCCAAATTTTGATTACGTCAAAATCTGAAAATGCCGGTGATCTGCAATTCTATCGAGGGTTTGGAATCGAGCCTACGTTGTGTCGACTGGTTTCTGTGAAAGCCTGTTCTTCACTGCGGGCGAGTTACGATCCCATTTCATCTCAAGTAATTAATACAGATACTCCCGGTGCTGCGGGTCCTAATCTGCTTACCCTTCCATTTCAACATCTTCCCAAACCATTCTATCCATTTCAGGAGATTAGCGAGGAGCATATCGGGAATCCGGAAGTATTCTGAAAGTCGATATGTCAAGCCTGATTTCTTTGGAATCGAGATTGACTGTATCGCACATCATCCCTCTGGTTTGGGGTACTATAGCTACTGTGTGAGGAGTCAGCTATGAGTTTTATTCTTGCTATCGATTGTGGCACAACGTCTATCAAGGCCTCGGCAATACACCTTGAGACATGGAACATCAATTGCGCGAAAACTGAATGCGAACTATTTCAGCCATCCAGTGATCGAGCTGAGCAAGATGTTGGCGTATTGTGGGATTCATTGTGTCAAGCTTCCAGAGAATGCGTGAAGGATTGTGATATCTCAGATTTAAAAGGTTTGGTTATCTCAGCTCCTTGGAAACATATCATACCGCTCGATTCTTCTTGTGAGCCATTATGCAGAAGTTTGACTTGGATGGATTCGAGAGCCGTAGAGCAGGCTGATTTCTTGAATAGAAGATTGAATTTTGATGTTGGAACAGGGCAGGAATATTGGCCGCGACTCATGTGGTTGAAAGAACAAGAACCTGAGATTTGGATGAATGCGGAGCACATTGTTGGTTTAAATACCTATTTCAAATATCGTGCTACTGGTACTTTAACCACAGATTATTCTGATAATTTCATTGAAACTCCGAATAGTAACTTGCAGGAGCGGTATAATCGAATTCTACGCTGTGCAGAATTGGATGGGGACTTGGATAAATTCCCTAAATCAGTTCCTTCTACTTCGTGTGTGGGATACTTGGAATCCAATGCTGCAGCACAGATGGGACTGAAAGCGGGTGTCCCTGTTTTTGCAGGGTTTACAGATCTTGCTGCGATTTCTGTTGGAAGTGGTTGTATACGGGAAGGCTGTACCCATATTTATTTAGGGACTTCCTCTTGGTTTGCAGAGATACAGCGAAATCGTCTCGAAAACTATTCCAATCTATATTTTACTCTCGATGAGCATTTCGAGAGCGCACTCTTTTCGATTCAAACCGGGGGAAAGGCATACGATTGGTTGATACAGCAGTTCTATAATGCCGAGAAAAATACTTACGGTAAGGAAATAACCAAATTTGTTGATTCCGAAGTTGCCCAGGTACCGGCTGGATCGTCGGGACTCATAGCAACACACTGGTTGAACGGGGAGTTGAAGCCGCTTTCGAAGAATGCGAAGGCAGTTTTTTTCAATATAACGGAACAACATGATCGTAGATATTTTGCACGGGCAATGCTGGAAAGCATTTGCTATACACATCGTTGGTCATTGGAGAAATATCACAGCCTCCATGGCAGATTGCCTAATGAGATTCGTGTTGTTGGTGGAGGTGCCCAAAGTGATGTTTGGATGCAGATGTTGGCTAACATACTACAAATTCCAATACGGGTTCCCAAGAATCCTCGCTACATTGGGACAATAGGTTTATGTTACTGTGCGATGATCGGTCTTGGTTTGATGGAGGATTATTCTAGCATTGAGGGAAAAATTGAAACTAGTTCCCTTTTCATTCCTTCAAAAGATCATGCGGTAATATATGATGAGCAGTTCAGTCTTTATAAAGCACTTTACCCTGCATTGAAAAGTTTATACGAACAAGCAAATGGCAGGTATTGAAGAGGTCGGAAGTGTGGCCGACTCCAAAAGAAAGTAGAATTTTGAAAGACCTTTTTCGATAGTGGTGCCATGAGTTAAAATGATATATGGGATAAGAAGTTACTCTTCAAAATCCAAAGTAGGAATAATCATTTATTGTCGAAGAGGAAATTTCCATTAGGTCCCTGTACCCAACACTTAAGCGAAATAAAAACTGTGGAGGAGCAGATGCAACGTAAACTTTTTGTCCTCTCGATGGACGCAATGGTGGATAAAGATCTTGAGTATCTTGAAAAGAAACCCAACTACTCTCTCCTGTTGGGGAGAGGGGCACGTGTCAATCGGATGATGAGTATCTATCCGAGTATTACCTATCCGGCACATGTCAGCCTCATCACCGGTTGCAGGACAGCCACCCATGGGGTTTTCAACAACACTAAATTTGGTTTCTCCGCCCCATACCCCGATTGGCATCTTTACAGTGAGATGATACAGGTTGAGGACCTTTTTGCTGCAGCGAAGCGGGCCAAGATGAGCACCGCTGCTGTCTATTGGCCTGTTACCGGTCGAAATCCTAATATCGACTATTTGCTTAACGAGTACTTCTTCTACGAACCTGGGGAGCGTGTTTCAATGGAACAGGTATGTGCATGCTTTGCTACCCAAGGGGCGAACCAGGAAACTGAACAAATCGTAAGGGAAAACTTCAACCGGTTCCCCTCCGAGGAGCTCAGTGCCGATACAAAGATAACCCTTGCTCAAACCTTTGATCACTTTATCAACGGGTGTGTCTGCTCGCTGATTCGCCGTCACCAACCAGATCTTTTAGTCGCCCATAACTGCTACTTGGACACGTTGCGTCACCGTCACGGGGTTTTCCATCCATATCTTGATGAAGGACTAGACATGACTGATTTGTGGCTTGGTGAGATTATTGAGGCGATGCGTGAAGCGGGAGTGTTTGAGCAGACAGATTTTATCCTTTTGAGTGACCACGGACAGATGAACATCGCACGGAGGATAAAGCTTAACCATATTTTGGCGCAGCGAGGTATGATTGAGGTGGCTCCCGATGGGTCGGTGCGTAGTTGGAGAGCGTACGCTCAATCCAATGGCATGAGCGCCTCTATCTTCGTGAAAGATCCCAAGGACGAGAGCGAAGTCCATAAGCTCCTTGCCTCTCTTGTTGATGAGGGGGTATGGGGAGTTGGAGCACTCTACACAAGGGAGGAGGTCGCCAAAACCTATGGCTGGTCAGGCTCCTTTAGTTTCGTCCTTGAAACAGATGGAATTACTGCCTTCAGTGAAGGCGTGAGCGAACCAACGTCGAGCTTCGTTGATCTGACGAGTTACGGTACAACTAAGGCATCTCATGGCTACAAACCCGAGAAGGGGCCACATCCAGTCTTTGTGGCAACTGGGCCCGCCTTCACTGAAGGTGCGCGGGTAGAGCAGGCTTCGATCATCGACGTAGCACCAACTCTTGCCCATACCTTCGGACAAAGGATGCCACAGGCCGAAGGGAGAATACTTACAGAACTACTCCGCCAAACGTCCAAGCCTCATCGATCATAAAAAAGAGAATCAAGGGCCGCATATTCGAGAAAGAAACAGCACCAAGATGGGTGAGGGTGTGGTATGCTATACAAAGCTTATTTCGTGGAGGACCCATCATGAAGAAAACACTATCCCTGCTCTTGGTGCTCTTCGCCGTCACACTCACCCTCTCTGCCGCCGTCACTGGCTCGGGAAATGCCAAGCTCACCGCAGCGGTTGGCAATGGTTTCAGTGTGGATGCGAAGGCCGACGTCTCCTATACCCTCAAGATGCCGATGCTTGAAGGCGATGGCCCACTCTTTTCAGACAACAACCTCAAGGTCAAGGCACACGTCGGCGTAAGCCCAATCGCCGTCACGGGGAGAAACGATGCCGTGTTGACACCGAGCGCCATCGCTGAGATCAGCCTCGGTGGTGGTGCCGGTACCGGATGGGATCTGCCCCTCATGAAATTGGAAGGCCTGCGCCTTGGCAGCGGTGCCATCGGCACAACGTTGCAGAGTGACCATCTCGGTGGCGTCTACTACTTCGGCCGTGCCGGCCTTGCGCTCCAGTTCGATACCGGCGCCATTTTCTCCGGCGATTGGTCCAGTGTCTTGGTG
>LSQX01036803.1_pt1 | contig 10686 bp, 6 predicted proteins | sample 654561 | NCBI WGS metagenome assembly LSQX01 (sample SAMN04489861, study PRJNA283612) | anaerobic digester metagenome | isolation source: 4 biogas reactors fed with cattle manure at either 37C or 55C with and... | place: Denmark: Kongens Lyngby | collected 2014 | reverse complement strand
CTCATCATGCCGCCTACATATCAGAGTGCCATTGAACCTGAAACTCTGGCCCTTGAGATATATCGTGACCTTGCTTTGACGCCATCTGTCGCTACCCAGGTGATCGCGGAGTTGCAGCTGGTCAACTCAAAGGGAGAACTCCTAACGGCTGACGAAATTCTGCGTAAAGTCACTGTTGAAATCTCTGCGCCCGAGACTGAGTCTGAAACTAGGGTTGGCATTCTTAAGGTAAAAGCCTCCTGGAGTGATCCTGACACTGCCAGAGATATCGCCAACCAATGGGTTAGTGTATTCATGGATAATACATCCCACATACGCAAGAGTGAGTCCGATGAAGTCGCCCGGGTAATTCTAAATCAGTTTGGAGCAACGGAAGCTGCTCTTAAAAAGGCAGAGCAGGAGCTGCTGGAGTTTAGATCAGTCAACACTATACCGCTGGTAAGCCAGCAAGTAGAACTCTTGCGCTCCCAACTAAAGGAACGAAGGCAGCATGTGCTGCAAACCCAGAAGAACCTGGACATGAAGCGTTATCAGTTGGAGACCATCAGGGCCCAGCTTGAACCCCTGGAGAGGGATGGTGAATGGATTGGGCTCTTAACCTGGACTGATGCCGAGTTAAGTAACAGCAATCATCCGCTGGCAAAGCGGGTCAACGGTGCAGTTCAGCGCCTGAGGCAATCGCAGAATGCACTTCGGAATTTCGATGATACCGCGATGATATCACTGGTTCAACAGGAACTGGAAATGGAACAGGCGAGGCTAAGTAATTACAAAGATAAGCTGGCGAGCCTGGAAGCTGAGCTGCCTACCATAGAGGAGCGGATGGCAGCCTTACGGGTTACCTTGGAACAGCAAGCTGACAGACTAACGGTGAACAGAAGCCTTTCGACGGATGCTCTCTGGCAGGCAGTGGCCAATGAGAACTCGCTGCAGGATTTAGCAAACCTTCGTTTGGTAGACGAGGTAATCAATCCCATTTATCAAAGTCTGGAGAAGTCCTATGTTGATGCCCGTATAGAGCTTGCAACCATACCCCAGCAGATGGAGATCTATAGATCTCTGGTCAACGACTATACCAAGCGAGTCGAGACTTTGGAATCGCGACTTAGGGAATTACGGCTAGAGCGGCAGTCACTTCAAGATCAAGTTGAGCTCAGCCGGCAGCTGTATGAATCTCTTAGAAGCCAATATGTCTCCTTAAAGCAAAGTGAGGCTGCGCTGGAGCTGGAAATAAGAAGGCTAGAGGGAGAGCTGCAGCTTGCTTTGGTAGAGGTGGGAGAATGGGAAGCGAAGGTTGCCAGCGCCGAAAGGGAGCTGCTGAATTTGCAGCTTGAGCAGGATTGGCTGGTGAGAGATGTAGATGCACTAAAGCGGACATATTCTGCGCTATCAGATAGAGCAGAAAACGCCCGCCTTGCGGAACTGCAGGCGACCGGAGATGTCCGATTTGTATCCCCAGCAGTGGCTCCCCGGTTACCGTCAGGTCCGAACCATAAGCTCAATGTTGTGATAGCAGCCATGCTTGGTGGAATGATTGGCCTTGGTGTAGTGTTTATAAGAAACATGCTGAAGGAGCCGATGACTAGCCGAAGGACGACTAGCGGGGCAGCTGAGCAGTGGCTCGGGTAGATAGAGTCCCATGTCGATTCTCAAATAGAAAGTCATGTGCGAGCCCAGGCTAGTCCCGGACTCGCCCGATCATGCATTTCCTCTAGATGATCATGAGGTCTTTCTCAGAAGTGGGATTTGAGCAAATAAAGGCAGGAATATTTGCTCAATCACAGAACATTTCGATCATGAACTAGAGAGGAGATGTGATAACCATTGAACAGCTATTCTGCCCCGCAAGAAGCATACTATGACGATGAGATTGACTTAAGGGAATTGGTGGAGATCATTCGCAAGCGAATGAAGTTAATCATAGTCCTGCCTTTAATCGCTGCTCTACTAGCCTTTGGGGTGACCAAGTTTGTAATTGTCCCCAAATTTGAGGCATCGGCCAAGATTGCTTTAGGGACCTTTAGTCATGACATTTACAGTAATGTTGCGACCTCTAGAGAGGTCCTGGTGAGCCGAGATTTTCTGTTTCAGGTATATCAAGAGCTTGGATTAGACGATGTGTATACTTCAGTAGAAGATCTTGTAAAAAAGGTTTCTGTTGAGAACGTGGCTAACACTCGCATGTTGAGTATTAAGTACCAGGATACCGATCCTCAAAGAGCGCAAAAGGTGGTAAACAGCATCGTAGTTCGGTTCATGGGCCTTTCGAACGAGGCCTATGAAAAAGCCGAACAACTACTTATGCAAAGAATTGCTGAACTCGAGGCTGCCTACGAGGATGCCAAGGCGACCCATGACAACTTGTTGTCGACTCTTGCCTCATTGGAAGCCTTGCAAGTAGAGGATGCTGAGATAGCTTTGGCACGGGCTCGCATAGTTGTCTATCTGCCAAGAGTCGAATCGTTGTTGATGTCACTTAGCGGAGTGTGTTTGGCAATTAATTTTTCCATAGTTCGGCAGTTAAGAAGTGCATAGCATCCTCCATGCGATCTACGCATAGTCTAGGGCTCAGGAACTCTCTGGGCTGATGCTTCCACCTCCCCTTGCAATGACCGCCTCGCGATAGCGAAAGCTAGTACCCGTAAAGCCTAAAATATAGGCGTGATGAACTAGACGGTCGATTAAAGCAGCTGTTAGCCTGTCATCTCGAAATATCTCATTCCACCGGCCAAATTCCAGGTTAGATGTCACGATGACGCTTTGCTGCTCGTAAGCATTGGACAAGACGTTAAAGAGAAGCTGTGATGAAGTCTTATCAAAGGGAATGTAACCGACCTCATCTAGGATGAGCAAATCGGATTTCTGAAGCTTTCTAAGAGCCTTTCCTAGCTCTCCGGAGCAGTGTTTCTCGGATAGTTCAGTACATAAATCCACCGCCCGGTAGAAACGTACCCGTTTGCCCTGTGCACAAGCCTTGACTCCTAGAGCTGTAGCTAAGTAGGTCTTTCCGGTTCCTACAGCACCTATGCAAAGTACGTTTTTCTTTTGTTCAATGAACTCAAGGCTCATGAGCTGTTCCTTGTCGAATCCAGCAGGAAACCTAATAGGGTCAAATTGGTATCCATCAAAAGTCTTTACCGAGGGAAACCGAGCCTCTTTAATCAATCTCTGAACACGTCTAGCGTTGCGGTGCTCTACGGCTAGAGCAAGCACGTCGGTTAAGTACTGGACTCTATCTTTAAACTCCACTTGTGTTGCCAGTTTCTCAAGGTTCGTTAGCTTAAGCTCTTTGCATAGTCTGGCTAGCTCACTCATCTTTCGCCCACCACCCTTAGAAGGTCATAGATCGACAAATCTGGCTGCCATTGGGCTACGTCTGAAGGAGTCCATGGCTCCTTCAAAGGGAGGGGTTCCGGGTCTAACCCCCCGGCTTCGTAAGCGGCGAAAGTCTTGAGACTAGCCTCATCGGTTTTGCCGTAACGCAGGCTGTTCTCTGCTGCCCTTTCAGCAACTTCAAGGGGATATTGTCTTAACACATCTACCATCGCACTAATCCGATGCCTGCGCTCTCCTAGGTTTGTTGTGGACAAGAAATATTCCTTTATGCTATCAGGTAAAGCCTTTAGATACACAGCCCTTTCTACTGCCCTAGGCCTTTGGATAAAGATCTCAAGTTCTGCTGCCCAGTCTATGTTTTTCGCATCTTGGAAGTAGAGTCTGGGGCAGGTGTGAAGCAGCTTCTCTCCGTACTCATCCAAAATGTCAAGGCGGTCCCAATATGCCTTGACCAGCACCCGGCTCTTTGGTGGGACATTAGGAATGTGGTATATGTGTTTATCCAGCTTTATCTCGCCGTACTTGTTGACGACTCTAGTGCACACCTGGATAATCTCTAGGGGTGCATCAGGAAGCGTTAGCAGCTTGGCAGCATCCTCTTGCCACAGTTCACTAATTAGCACACCCTTGCGGTAGTGGACTCGGTTTCTGTCTTGCCGCATTTCCTCGGCTAGCTGCCGGTTGAATTCATCTAAGTCGTTGATCACCCGCATGGGTGTAAGGCTGTTGCGACGTACGTAGCCTACCTTGTTCTCCACACTGCCCTTTTCGTTGCCCTTACCAGGGTTACACATTTCTACCCGAAAGCGGTAGTGCCATTGAAAAGTCTTGAACATCCTTGTAAAGATCCGATCTGTTCCCGATACAATCTTTTCTACTATGGATGACATGTTGTCAAATCGCATAACGGTGGGAGTTCCACCCATTTCCTCGAGGATGCTCTGCAGCCCATGGAACAAGCATACCGAGTTCTCTGCTGGCAAAACCCGACAAAACTGGGCATTGCTATATGGGAATGTCACCACGAGTTCATAATATTTCTTTACCTCAGTGCCATTTATTGCATGAACGTCACTGAAATCCACCTGAGCTTCGCCAGGTATATGTTCTAACCGTACCGCTTGCTCTTGTTGTCCTTCCCGCTGGCTCTGTTTCATGCGGCGAACATATTCCCTAACCGTACGTTCAGAGCCTTCGTATCCTATCTTCACCAATTCTTCATAAATGCTCTTTGCAGTACGTCTATGCTTTCTCGGCATCCTTTGATCTTCTGCCAGCATGGCTTCGATCCACTCTTCATACTCTTCCATAACCCGCCGTTTTCTCTTCTGCTTCGGCCTATCTTGAAGATCAATGTTGCCGTCCGCATATTTCTTCGCTGTTTTCCAGCTGCATCCAACTCTAGCGGCTATTTCGCTTATTAATGCTCCTTCGTTCTCCCGCAAATGTTTGATATAATCTATTTGAGTCACTGTTAGCACTCCTCTAGTTCGCCTCCTTACGAAACTTCGCTCAGAGGCTAATTTCGAGGATGCTATGCAGTGGCTCCTTTTTTCTACTGCACTATGGAGTTTTAACTGCCATTCCCTGTAATATTAAATTACCAAAAACAGCGGAGAACTACATGATGCTCAACTTAAGCTATCGACGCTGGAGAATGTAAGGATTATAGAAGAGCCTTTCGTTGGCCTAAACCCAGTCAATATTCGGCCGATGGTCAATACTGCTATTGCTTTGGTCTTAGGCGGCATGGTAGCCCTTGGGCTAGTATTTATCCTGGAATATTTCGAGAAGAATCCCCTGAAATCATAGGTCGGAGCTTGATACTTATTTCCGGCCACGCGGCTCTACTTGGGACTCTGGTCTGTGGATTCTCCGCAACCTGCGATGCCCCCCAATAAGTATGCTTAATGACGACTACCCCAGCAGCTGAACAATGCTGGGGCAGTCTTGATCAATGAGGTTCTGTAGTGATCAATGAGGTCCTGTAGTGCACTATCCTAGAGTGAGCCCCACAGTGGTCTGCGGTCCTCTGACTCCATCTTTGCTGACTGCATAGACTCTAACATTTACCTTCCCAAAGGGTGCTCCATAGGGTACTGATTCGGTGAGGCGCCAGGTGTTTTCTCCAAGGCTGCGAAGAGTGCTCCACCATCCATACTCAGGGATCGAGGCTTGAACTGAACTGATCTCTCCGCCGGTTATGTCAGAAATGCGGACAGTTAAGGTAACGGCGGTCCCCACCGCGGCTGTGGTGGGATTTATCTCAGCCTCCATTTTATAATTGAACTCTTCAGCCATCCATCTCACCTCCTCTGCTTTCTCCTAAATTGTACCATTATTACCAAAATAGATAAACCGCTATGTGAATACTTTCTTAAATGCGACAATATTGTTAGAGGGAGTTCGATACATTCCTTAAGCTGGATGGTCATCGTAATTCCAGATGCAGAGTTAGTTCTTGACAGGTCGTCCCGGCATATATATGATTGAAAGTAAATGACTGACCCGTCAGTCATGGCGGTGGGTTGGAGGAGATAACTTGAAGAAGTGGATAATCGGAATTGTAATTGTCATCATCTTAGCAGCAGCTGGAGGACTGTTTTTTAATCGACAGTCGCGGCTTGAACCAACTGGGGTCGGTGTGACCCAGACCGCAGCTGAAGTGCGCCGACAGTCAGTGAGCGTTGCGGCGGCCGCCCAGAGGAAGATGCAGGAGCGGGTGTCGCTCCACGGTGTCTTCAGTCCTTGGGCGCAGGTTAACGTTGTTCCCAAAGTTCCAGGCAGGGTAGCAGAAGTCCCAGTGGAGGTGGGGCAGCAGGTAGCCGCAGGTGAAGTCTTGGTCAGGCTTGAAACCGAGGAGCTGACCCTTCAGCTTAAACAGGCAGAGGCCGCTTTGGCTGGGGCCCGGGCCACACTGGCCAGGATTGAGGCAGGAGCCCGGCCTGAGGAAATTGAACAGGCGGAGGCTGCCTTGAAGCAGGCACAGGCAGGGTATGAGAATGCACGCTTGACATATGAGCGGGCAGCTAAGCTTCACGAAGCTGGAGTCATGACGGGTCAGGAATGGGATGCGGTGAAGGCCCAGTATGAAGTGGCCAAAGCCCAGAAGCTTACTGCGGAAAAGACTCTAGAACTGGTACGAAAGGGCGCCAGGGAGGAAGATCTAGCCAATGCCAGGGCAGGGGTTGCCCAGGCGGAGGCAGCTGTCGCGCTTGCTAAACTGAGCCTGGAAAATGCGGTAATCAAGGCACCGATCTCCGGTGTCGTCAACCAGGTTAATGTGCAGGTTGGGGATATGGCCGGCGCCGGCGTGCCTGTTGTTAACTTGGTAGATATCGATAAGGTAAAGCTCAATCTCCAGGTTAGCGAGCGGGAGATCATTATGCTGGAGCGGGGACAAGAAGTGAAGGTCACCTTGGATGTGCAGCCGAATCTAGAGCTCCACGGCCGGATTAGCAGCATCGCTCCCGCGGCAAATCAGATGACTGGCCTCTTTTCTGCCACAGTAGAACTGGATAATCCCGACGGGAAGCTCAAGCCGGGTATGTACGGCACAGCCCATGTAATTGTCAGGGAAACAGAAGATGTTTTAGCGGTGCCTGAGCGGGCAGTATTTACCGCTGAAGGAAGACCAGCAGTTTACGTAGTCAGAGATGATGTTGCCCACTTGGTACCGGTGGAAGTGGGTATGCGGACCGATGGCTTTGTGGAAATGAAATCAGGTCTTGCTGCCGGAGATGAAGTGATTGTTCGGGGTAGAGAATTTGTCACCGATCAAGCTTTAGTCCGGGTGGTGGAACGGGGGATTTCGCAATGAAACTAGCTGAATTTGCGGTTAGACGCCCAGTTACCATCTTGATGCTGATGGCCATCATAGCAGTGCTGGGATGGATCAGCCTTTCCCGGCTGCCCATCGACCTGTACCCGGATATTGAGGTGCCGGTGATCGGGGTAATCACCACTTATCCAGACGCAGGACCCTTTGAGGTGGAAAACCTGGTAACCAGGCCCATGGAATCGGCAATGGCCACAGTCAACAATGTCAAGAACATAAGCTCTATTTCATCCCGGAGCTCCTCCATAGTCATTGCTGAGTTTGACTGGGGCATCAATATGGACTTCGCCTCCCTAGATGTCAGGGAAAAGGTAGACCAGGTGCGGAGCTACCTGCCCGATGAGGCTGATGCGCCCTTGGTGGTCAAGTTCGATCCAGGAACTATGCCCATCATGCAGCTCGTCCTAAAGGGAGATCGTCCTGCCCATGAACTCCGGTATATTGCCGAAGATACGGTGAAGAATCGCCTCGAGCGGCTGGAAGGTGTTGCGTCCGTTGACGTTACCGGGGGACAGGAACGGGAGATCCGGGTGGTCCTGCATCCAGGACTCCTGGCTGCCCACGGAATATCCATTGACACAGTATCCCAAGCGCTGCGGATGGCGAGCCTGAACCTGCCAGCAGGGTCTATCCAAGATGGTGGCCTGGAATACACCTTAAGGACAGTGGGAGAGTTCACAAGTGTTGAAGAGATCCGCTCAGTCAAGGTGCCGACCTCCGGAGGGGGCTTGGTGAGCCTTGCGGATATTGGAGAAATAATAGACGGCTATAAGGATATTACCACAATCAGCCGGTACAACGGTCAGCCTACCATTATGCTGTCAATTCAAAAGGAAGCCGGCAGCAATACTGTTAAGGTTGCAGAGGCTGTTAGGGCGGCTATGGAGCGGCTAAACCGAGAACTGGGCAGCGACCTGTCCTTGGAAATTGCCATGGATACATCGGTATATATCAGAGAATCCGTGGACGGGGTTGCCAACAATGCTGTCACCGGCGGACTCTTGGCCATTGCAATACTGCTCGTTTTCCTTCGCAGCATCCGGCCCACACTGGTAATTGGTGTTGCAATTCCCATATCCATACTGGCAGCCTTTGTCATGGTGTACTTCAGTAAGACAACTCTTAACCTGTTGTCATTGGGCGGTCTAGCCCTCGGTATCGGTATGCTGGTAGACAACTCCATCGTGGTGTTGGAGAATATTTTCCGCCATCGGGAGCTGGGCAAGAAAGCCAGAGAGGCTGCTGTTATCGGTACTGAAGAGGTGGGCATGGCAGTTACGGCTTCGACCTTAACTACTGTTTCTGTCTTCGTCCCGGTAGTCTTTATCTCCGGGATGACTGCCGAGATCTTTAGGGATTTGGCTTTAACGGTTACCTTTTCCCTCTTGGCTTCACTCTTGGTGGCCCTGTCCTTGGTGCCCATGTTAGCTTCCCAGATACTGGGAAACAGTACCTTTGATGCTAAAGAGAGCCGGGTTCCCTTGATTAGGTGGATGACGCAAATGAGCGATAGAATGCGGCAAGGATACGGCCGTCTAGTAGCCTGGGCACTGCGCCGCCGGTTGGCAACTTTAGGTATCGCGTTTGCTGCCTTGATCCTTTCCCTGCTACTTATTCCGTCGGTGGGAATGGAGTTTATGCCCAGCATGGACCAAGGTACCATAGCCATATCGGTGTCCATGCCCCGGGGTACGAGGCTGGAAGATACCGACATGATCGTCCGGGATATTGAGAGCTATGTTGCCACCATTCCGGAGATTGATACCATCGCCTCCACCGTTGGATCCAGCGGAGCAGATAGAGCCAGTGTCAGCGTTCAGCTGATTCCCATCAGCGAACGCACTCGGCAAACAAGTGAAATAGTGACACAGATCCATGACTTTACGGCTCAAATACCAGGGGCGGAGATCACAGTCTCCAGTGACACCCTTATCACTGGTTCCTTTGGCCAGCCTATCCAGCTGCAGCTTAGGGGGGATGACCTTGCTATGCTGGAGCTGGTTTCCCAAGAACTGATTGGGGCTTTGAAGGAAGTTGAAGGAACCAGGCAGTTTACCACCAGTTTGGATGAAAGCAGCCCGGAGATTCAGGTGCAGATCAATCGGGATAAAGCTGCAGCCCAGGGTATTTCAGTTGCTCAGATAGCATCTACCTTGCGGGCAGCGGTCAGCGGTACCACTGTAACCAAGTTCCGCAGTGAAGGAAAAGAGATCGATGTGACTGTTTGCTTAGGTGAAGAATGGCGGGGAGATCCCCAGGCAGTGGGCAACATACCCATTCCCACTCTCCGGGGTTCATTGGTGCCCCTGAAGGATGTAGCCGCCCTCCAGTACGGCACAAGTCCCATTCAGATCACCCGCAGCGGCCAAAGCCGTACGGTCAGTATCACTGGAGATGTTGTCGATCGGCCCCTCAATGTGGTGATGGAGGATGTGCAAAAGGTTGTAGACAATTTCCCGCTGCCGGAAGGGATAATAGTCGAATACGGCGGCGAGTACAGCCAGATGACGGAGTCCTTCGGCGACCTGGGCCAGGCCATGATTCTGGGAATCCTCCTTGTCTATATGATCCTGGCATCCCAGTTTGAATCACTGGTCCAGCCGTTGATTATCATGGTGACACTGCCGCTGGCTATCGTGGGCGTAATCTTGGGCCTATTAATCGGCAACTGTACCTTCAATGTGGTTTCCTTTGTGGGAGCCATCATATTGGTGGGTATTGTGGTTAACAATGCCATCGTCTTGATTGACTACATCAATCAGCTGCGGGCACAGGGTATGGAGCGAAATGAAGCTGTTGTTTCCGCCGGTGAAATCAGGCTGAGGCCCATCTTAATGACGACTTTGACTACCGTTCTCGGTCTGGTGCCGTTGGCCCTGGCTACCGGCGAAGGCAGCGAGATGGGTAGGCCCTTGGCCTACACCGTTATTGGCGGACTTACCACATCGACTCTCTTGACGCTAGTAGTAGTGCCTGTGGTTTACACATTGGTAGATGGACTCGGCAGGAGAATCGCCCGGCTTCTTGGAGGAAGCCGTAAAGCTGCCGTCAGTGGGTCTGAAGCGGCACAGTAGATCTTGATATGCCAATTACTAGGCGGAAGGAAAAGAAATGGGAGTGATTGCTATGGAAAAGCGAAGCTGGTTGACTTGGTCCTTAGTTGTCCTGTTGATGATGGCGCTGGCTGGAGCTGTCACTGCTGAGGAAAGAGCGATCCAGTATGTGACCTTAGAAGAAGCTGAGCAGATTGCCATGGAAAATAGCGTGAAGCTCAAGCTGGCAAAGCTCGCCTTGGAAGAGGCCCAGTTTCAGTATAAGCAGGCGGAGGCAGCAATGATCATGCGGCCTTCACCGGTTGTGCTAATGCAGGCCCAGGCAGGGCTGGATATAGCACAGCAGCAGTATCTCACTGCCTTGGACGAACTGGCTTTGGAAGTAAGGACTGATTATTTTAATGCCCTCAGGATGCAGAACCTGTTGGAGATTGCCCAAGAAGGCTTGGAGTCTGCCCG
>LSQX01000377.1_pt1 | contig 10686 bp, 11 predicted proteins | sample 654561 | NCBI WGS metagenome assembly LSQX01 (sample SAMN04489861, study PRJNA283612) | anaerobic digester metagenome | isolation source: 4 biogas reactors fed with cattle manure at either 37C or 55C with and... | place: Denmark: Kongens Lyngby | collected 2014 | reverse complement strand
ATTTCGAGACTCCGAGGCGCTGAACGACCGCAATGAGATTGTGCACCCAGAAGTGCGCCGACTCGCCAGCGAGCGGCTCGCGCGAATCAAGGCTGAACACCCTTCTGCGATCGTGATCTATGACGTGCCCTTGCTGGTCGAGTCAGGCACGCAACTACAGTGGGATCTCGTGGTGATTACTGAGGCGCCCGCTGAGACTCGAGTGCGTCGTATGGTTGAGCTACGTGGCATGACGCAAGAAGATGCCGAACGGCGAATCGCAAGCCAGGCGAGCGATGAGCAGCGGCGCGCGATTGCCGATGTCATCATAGACACCGGCGCAAGCGTGGCCGACACCATGCGACAGGCAGATGAGCTCTGGTCTCAGTTGCAGACCTTACATGCGGCGGAACTCGCCGAACCAGTCGAGTTGCACCTGGGCGACCGCAGCGATCAGTAGATACGTGAAGAAAATGAGCACCCACGACCAAGAATAGAGGCCCGCAAATACACGCTGTGCAGCGGGCGAGAGCCGGGTGTCACCGACCGCATGGGGGCGCAACAGGCCCACCCACCACAGCGGAATCATGACTGTCCAGACAACCATGCACCAGGGGCACAGCGTGCCGAGCACGAAGACGCTCTTGGTAGCGAGCCAGAGTATGAAACCAAAGCCAAAGAGCAGACCGGCCTGGTAGAGGTACCAAAACCATGGCGCAAACCTTGCACCGGCCAGTAGCGCAACACCTACCGCAATCGGGGCGGCAAATGCGCTGACGCCAATAATGGTGTTGCTAAACCCAAATACCGCACCCTCAGAACTTGCCATGTTCGGCCCACAAGTGACCAGCACGCTCACTGCGCAGTTCGGCACGTAGGTCGGGTTCTGCAACGTCTTGATGTACTCAGTGAGAAGCTCGAACGAGGCGAACCACCCGATCAGGCCTGCGATGATATTGAAGACCGCAAATGCCTGAATTCGTGTAGCGACTCGGGTGTCAGCGAAGGTCATGGCAGCCATCATATCTACCTCTTCTGTATATTCTTCTGGCGGCCGTGACATAATGGTGATGTTGCCTCGCGTGGATATGCGCCCGGCACGACAGTCTTTTGGTTGCGCGAGTCGCAACTGCCGGTCAGATGGTGACTGGGTGCGAAGCAGCCGCTTCGTGCAATTAAGTTTTTGTGACGGTGTTCCGTTGCGCAGAGGAATTTGCTGGCCTGAGAGGCACGGCTAAAGGAGTGCACCAGCGATGGTGAATGAAGAACAAGAATTTGTGAACGCTCACGCAGAGAACGTTGAGCACGAGGGCAGCGATGCGCTGGTACATGCGCCAGAACCCGAAGCAGACGATGTCGCTGAGCAAACTGTCTCAGAGGCGAAGCCCGTGCTTGTGTTGCCGCTTGCTGACATGACACCCGAAGAGCGTTTTCGCGCCACCACACGACTCATCTTTTTGGCACCAGATGTGCCGCCGGTCCAGCCAAGACAGCGACGCAGCGAACTGCGGCAGCTCGATGACATGCTCGACCGTCAGTTCTCACCCGGTCGCAGTCGCAACGACCGTGATGTGAGAGTCGACGAAGACGAGCGTGAGCACGGTTCTTCCCGCAGCCGAAGTCGCGGCCGACGACGGACTCAGTCCGAGTCACCGCAAGATGACGAGCCAGCCCGACGTGAAACTCGACCCGCACCGGTTATCACTGAACCGCAGCGGGTCAAGGGCTCAACGCGACTCGAGGCGAAGAAGCAACGCCGTCGCGACGGGCGTGATGCCGGTCGTCGCCGCAGGCTCGTGATTACCGAGAGCGAATTCTTAGCTCGTCGCGAGTCAGTCGACCGTGAAATGGTGGTTCGCACGACCAGTGATCGCATTCAGATCGGCGTGCTCGAAGACAAAGTGCTTGTCGAACACTACGTTGCGCGATCGAGCGAAACCTCACTCATCGGAAACGTCTATCTCGGTCGCGTGCAGAATGTGCTGCCGAGCATGGAAGCTGCATTCGTTGATATTGGTCGAGGCCGCAACGCGGTGCTGTACTCGGGTGAGGTCGACTGGAGCGAGTTTGAGGGATCCTCGTCTGCTCGAAAAATTGAAAACGCACTCAAGCCCGGAGATCAGGTGCTGGTGCAAGTTACCAAAGATCCTGTTGGCCACAAGGGTGCGCGGCTGACGAGCCAGATCTCGTTGCCCGGCCGATTCCTTGTCTACGTTCCTGGCGGAGCAATGAACGGCATTTCGCGCAAGTTGCCCGACACCGAACGCGCACGCCTGAAGAGAATACTGAAAGAGGTCTTGCCGACCGGGGCAGGGGTCATCGTGCGTACCGCCGCAGAAGGCGCTACTGAAGAGCAGGTGACTGGCGACGTGCAGCGGCTGCAGCGACAGTGGGACTCGATTCAGCAGCGGGTGGCAAAGGGCGGCGGGCCGACGCTGCTGCACTCTGAGCCAGACATGCTGGTCAAGATCATACGCGATGTGTTCAACGAAGACTTTCACAAACTCATCATTCAAGGTGAAGACACCTATCAGGTGATTGATAACTACCTCTCGCAGGTTGCTCCTGAACTTATGGAACGCGTGTCGCGCCACGAAAGCGACCGCGACATTTTTGACGAGTTCCGCATCAACGAGCAGATCATTAAGGCGCTTGACCGTAAGGTCTGGTTGCCGTCGGGCGGGTCGCTCGTCATCGATCGAACCGAAGCGATGACCGTTGTTGACGTCAACACTGGCAAGTTCGTTGGTTCTGGCGGCAACCTTGAAGAGACTGTCACGAAGAACAACCTCGAGGCGGCTGAAGAGATCGTGAGGCAGCTGCGACTGCGCGACATCGGCGGCATCATTGTCATCGACTTCATCGACATGGTGCTCGAGTCGAATCGTGACCTCGTCTTGCGGCGGCTCGTGGAATGTCTCAGCCGAGACCGCACCAAGCATCAGGTCGCCGAAGTGACCTCGCTCGGCCTCGTGCAAATGACCCGGAAGAAGTTGGGACTGGGGCTGCTCGAATCATTTAGCGAACCGTGTGATGTGTGTGCTGGGCGAGGTGTCATCGTGTATCACGAGCCTGTAACCAAGCACCGTGGTGACACTTCGACGAGAAATAAGCGCAAGACCGGCCCAGCCCAACAATCGAATTCGGCGCAGGCACACGCCATCACCGATGAGTCACGATCTGCGATGGCGAAGATCGCAGCGTCGACGATCACAAACTCTGTTGATGCAGCTTCTGCAGACGAAGCCGAGCCTACGAAGAGTGCAGCTGCCACAGCGGTGCCCGAGACTCGAAACGACGCCGCGCCGACCGGCAGGCGCCGGGCGACAAGCGCACGGTCGACTGCGGGGACTGCGAGAGATCGTTCGACTTCGAGCGCACGTGCAACGTCGAGCTCACGTTCGGGCTCGAGCACACGTTCGGAACCGAACACGCGGGCGCTGTCGAAGGCCCCTGAGGCGGCCACTGCAGAGACTGGTGTGGCAGCTCAGGCAAACGCACCCGTTGCTGCCCCGGACGCAGGCGCAGACTCCAACTCACCGAAGCTCAGCGCTGCTGCGCTGCTCGACTCAGTGCTAGACGCGCTGCCTCAGGCACCTGCACCAGGCAAGGGGCGGCGTACCAGTCGCCGGGTCACCACCGAGACGATTGTGGTTGAGTCAACCCCTGAGGTTGCGGCGGGAGAGACCGGCTCGGAAAGTGCCGCAACAGGTGGTCACGCAGAATAGGCTGAGGCGCGGCGGGTCGCTATTTGACCGATACAACCCAATGCGATAAAGTTGTTCTTTGGCGCCGCTCAAAATTGAGTGGTAAATCGCGTCGTGGGTTCGCGACCATCGTTTTTTCGGCGGGTCAGACCCGTTCGTAAGTGTTATTCAGTTTTCGAGAAAAAGGTAGACAAGTGGTTTTCGCAGTTGTGCGCACAAGTGGCCGCCAAGAGAAGGTCGAGGTTGGCTCGATCATCACCGTGAACCGTGTCTCGGGCGACGACAAGGGCAAGCTCGAGCTTCCGGCCGTGCTGCTCGTCGACGGCGACAAGGTCACCACCGACCCGGCAAAGCTGGCAAAGGTGAAAGTGACTGCTGAGGTGCTCAATGACCTCCGTGGCCCGAAGATCGTTATTCAGCGTTACAAGAACAAGACCGGCTACAAGAGCCGTCAAGGTCACCGCCAAGATTTGACCCGCATCAAGGTCACTGGCATCAAGTAATCGCAGATTTCAGCGCAGAAGTTTTAAGGAGATAGTCACATGGCATCCAAGAAGGGCGTCGGCTCAAGTAAGAACGGCCGCGACTCAAATGCACAGCGCCTTGGCGTGAAGCGCTTTGGCGGTCAGCTGGTGAATGCCGGCGAGATCATTGTGCGCCAGCGCGGTACCCGCATCCACCCCGGCGTCAACGTCGGCAAGGGCCGTGACGACACACTGTTCGCTCTCGCAGCTGGCTCGGTAGAGTTCGGTGCAAAAGGCGGCCGCAAGGTGGTCAACATTGTCGCTGCAGCATAGCTTGTAGCATTTGGCGAGGGCGGGCTTCGGCTCGCCCTTTGCTGTTTCTGGAAAGATGGTTGAGAGGAGGCGTGACATGGTGACGTTCGTCGATCAGGTGCAGGTGCACCTGCGTGCAGGCAAAGGCGGCAACGGTTGCGTCTCAATTAAGCGCGAGAAATTCAAGCCGCTTGCGGGGCCTGATGGCGGCAACGGGGGCCATGGCGGTGACATTGTGCTGCTTGCTGACCCGCAGGTGACGACGCTGCTTGATTTCCACCGACGCCCGCACCTGAGCGCTGAGAACGGTGGCTATGGTGCCGGTGATTTCAGGTCAGGCATCAACGGTGCAGAATTAGTGCTGTCGGTGCCAATCGGCACCGTGGTCAAGAACGCAAAGGGCGAGACCCTTGTCGATCTGACTGATGCCGGTACTCGCTACATCGCCGGCAAAGGGGGAGTAGGCGGGCTCGGTAACGCAGCACTCGCAAGCACCAAGCGCAAGGCGCCCGGTTTTGCGCTGCTCGGCACCGAAGGCTGGGTGGGGTCACTCACCCTTGAGCTCAAGACCATCGCAGACGTGGCACTCGTTGGCTACCCTTCAGCGGGCAAATCGAGCCTCATCTCAGCGCTCAGCGCAGCCAAGCCGAAGATCGCTGACTACCCATTCACGACATTGCACCCGAACCTGGGTGTCGTGCAGGCGGGGGAGCATCGCTTCACTGTCGCCGACGTGCCTGGGCTGATCGAAGGCGCGAGTGAAGGTAAGGGTCTGGGTCTTGACTTCTTGCGGCACGTCGAGCGGTGCAGCGCGCTGTTGCATGTGCTCGACTGTGCGACGCTCGAACCCGGGCGTGACCCAATTTCAGACCTCGAGATCATTCGCAACGAACTCGGTGCTTACGCCGTTCCAGAAGGGCAAGTGCCGCTGCTTGAACGACCGCAGCTCATTGCGTTAAACAAGATCGACGTCCCTGAAGCTCGTGAACTCGCCGAGTTTGTGCGACCCGAGCTTGAAGCTCTCGGCTACAAAGTTTTCGAGATTTCTACGGTTTCACATGAGGGCTTACGGTCTCTCAGCTTTGCGCTGGGCGACCTGGTGGCCGCGGCCCGTACTGAGGCTGCAGTTGCTGCCGAAGTTTCGCCGCGCATTGTCTTGCGGCCAAAAGCCGTGAACGACGATGGCTTTCGCATTGTTACCGAGGGCGGCACGCACGGCACGTTGTATCGAGTGCTCGGTGAGAAGCCAGAACGCTGGATACAGCAGACCGATTTCACGAACGATGAGGCAGTCGGATACCTCGCTGATCGGCTGCAGAAGATCGGCATCGAGAACGCGCTCGTAAAGGCGGGTGCGGTCGCCGGTTCGACGGTCGTCATTGGGCCTGGCTCTGGAGTTATTTTCGATTGGGAACCCGCAGTGACCAGCGCGGCAGAAGTGCAGGTTGGCAACCGCGGCAGCGATCCTCGTCTTGACCAAAGCTTCAGACGCACCAACCGTGAACGACGCGAGCAATACCATGACCTCATGGATGCGAAGGCTGAGGCTCGAGCGGAGCTTGAACGTGAACGTGAGGCGGGGCTGTGGAAGGACGAACAGTGAGCGAACGCGAACCACGCTTTGCCGGCCAACGGGTGGTCGTCAAAGTAGGTTCATCATCGGTCAGCGGCGAAAATGCATCGCAGATTGCCAGCCTGGTCGATTCGCTTGCGCGCCTGCACCGCTATGGCAGCGAAGTCATTCTCGTGTCGAGTGGCGCGATTGCCACTGGTGTGCCATTTTTGCGCCTCGATGCTCGCCCCGACGATCTCGCGACCCAGCAGGCCGCCGCCGCCGTCGGGCAGAACATTCTGGTGAACCGTTACCAGCGTGCGCTGACCGTGCACGAAATTATTGCCGGACAGGTGCTGCTGACCGCAGTCGACATGGAAAATGACGTGCACCGCGTCAATGCGAAACGCGCACTCGAGCGATTGCTTGAGCTCGGTATTCTGCCGATCATCAACGAGAACGACACCGTGGCCACCCATGAAATTCGTTTCGGCGATAACGATAGTCTGGCCGCGCTCGTTGCGCGACTGCTCGGCGCCGATCAACTCGTGCTGCTGTCAGATGTTGACGCGCTCTATACGGCACCGCCTGAGGTTGCAGGCGCCACACGAATCAAGCATGTGCCCTATGGTGACATGCTTGCCGATGTTGAAATCGGGGCCACACAATCCGGTTGGGGCACTGGTGGCGCGGCAACGAAGGTGCAGGCCGCGAGGCTCGCTGCTGAAGGCGGAACCGCAGTGCTGCTCACCGAGACCCGGCTGCTTGCCGCTGTGCTCGACGGAGCCGACCACGGTACCGTGTTTGACGCGCGACCGAGCGAGGCCGCCTCGTAGCGTCTCACGGCCTAGACTGAGGGGTATGCAAACCGATGTCTTCACCACGCGGCTCGCCAGTGCGCGCACGGCCGCCCGCCGCCTCACCAACGCCACGACTCAGCAGAAGAACGCAGCGCTAGAAGCGATTGCGGCTGCGATCGAAGGGTCAGTCGATGAGATTGTGGCTGCGAATGCGCTTGATCTTGACCGGGGGAGGCAGCAGCAGATTGGCGAAGGACTGCTTGATCGGCTGCTTCTGAACGAAGAACGACTGCAGGCTCTCGCTGCGGCGGTGCGTGACGTGGTGAGTCTGCCTGACCCGGTCGGTCAGATCGTTCGTGGCAGCACGCTCGCCAACGGCATCCAGCTCACCCAGGTGCGCGTGCCGTTTGGCGTCATCGGCGCAATCTATGAGGCGCGCCCGAACGTGACGGTCGATATTGTGGCGCTCGCCCTGAAGAGCGGTAATGGTGCCGTGCTGCGTGGTGGTACTGCTGCCGAAAATTCGAACCGAGTGCTCGTGCGGGTCATCCAAGAGGCGATTTCGAGTGTGGGGCTTGACGGTGGCTGCGTGCAGACGATCGACGAGTTCGGGCGTGAAGGTGCCAACCGATTGATGCGGGCGCGCGGCTATGTTGATGTATTGATTCCACGAGGATCAGCAGGGCTGATCTCAACCGTCGTGCAAGAGTCAACCGTGCCGGTCATTGAAACCGGAGCGGGCATCGTGCACGTGTTTGTTGATGAGAGCGCCGCTGAAGAGTATGCGGTAGACATCGTGGCGAACTCGAAGACCCATCGGCCGAGCGTATGTAACGCGGCTGAGACCCTGCTCGTGCATCGCGGTGCCGCCGAGAGGTTGTTGCCGAAGATTGCACAGGTGCTGCTTGAGGAGCACGTGGTGCTGTATGGTGACGAACGAGCGAGAAGCTATTCGAGCGGCATTGGGCAAGCGGGTGAAGAGCTGTGGGCGACCGAGCACCTCGCCCTTGAAATGGGGGTCAAGATTGTTGACTCGATTGACGAAGCCCTCGAGCACATTGAACGGTACTCGACGCGACACACCGAATCGATCGTCACTGAAGACTATGCGAATGCTCAACGTTTCTTAAACGAAGTGGATTCGGCTGTGGTGATGGTGAACGCATCAACGCGCTTCACTGATGGCGGCGAATTTGGTTTTGGCGCCGAGGTGGGTATTTCGACACAGAAGCTGCACGCGCGTGGCCCGATGGGCTTGCCCGAACTCACGAGCACCAAGTGGCTGGTGCGCGGTGGCGGGCAGATTCGTTGAGTCGTTGACTCCTTGATTCGCGGGTGCCTCATCGTGTCTGGCGAGCCTAGCCTCGCAAACCCGCTAGACTGTTTCTATTCATTGACCATTTTATTGCAGAGGTGCTCATGTCAGTTCTCGCCACAATCGCAGTTGCAGCCGAAGAAGGTCACCAGCTCAATGAGCTTTGGATGCCGGCTCCGTTGTTTGGCGTGGTGATTCTCGCAGTCTTTACCGCATTGGCTGCCGTCACCTACAGCTTCCGCGATGTCGCTAACCGACATGCCGAGAAGGCCGAGGCCTACGCCCGTGAGCACGGCGCCGCACAGCAGCACTGAGGCGTCAGCGGCGCCTGCGCGTCGCATAGGGGTGATGGGCGGCACCTTTGACCCTGTGCATCATGGTCACCTGGTCGCTGCAAGTGAGGTTGCGAGCAGATTCGAGCTCGACGAGGTGATCTTCGTGCCTACGGGTGAGCCGTGGCAGAAGATCAATGTGAGCCCAAGCGAGCACCGCTATCTGATGACGGTAATCGCGACTGCCTCAAACCCGAGGTTTACCGTGAGTCGCGTAGACATCGATCGCGAAGGCCCGACCTATACAGTCGATACGTTGCGTGATCTGCGTGCACAGTACCCGAATGATGAATTGTTCTTCATCTCAGGGGCCGACGCTGTAGAGCAAATTGTGAGCTGGAAAGACATTGACGAGTTGTGGGCGCTTGCGCATTTTATTGGCGTGAGTAGGCCCGGTCATGAGCTTTCACTTTCTGGTTTATCAGGCAAACACGTAAGCTTGATGGAAGTGCCTGCTTTGGCGATCTCATCGACCGATTGTCGCAGCCGTGTGGCTCGCGGATACCCGGTCTGGTACTTAGTTCCCGATGGAGTGGTGCAGTACATCGCCAAGCACCAGCTGTACACCGATGGAAGTGACTGACTGATGAGTGACCACAACGAGAGCCAACCGCTCACCAGGCGTGAGATGCGTCTGCGTGAAATGGCGGCGCAGGTGGCTGCAGAACCCGAGGTCGAAGAGGCTGCAGCTGACGTGAGCGCGGCAGAGACTACGTCGCCTGCCGCGCCTGTTGACGAGGCGTTGGCTCAGGCAATTGAAGTGGCTCTTGCTGAGGCAGATATCGACATCGATGTGCTCGATGACGCTGGCCAGCCCCGCAGCCGCCGCGAGCTGCGCGAGTTGCGCGCAGAAGCCGAAGCCCGCATTGTTGCCGAGGTGACAGCTGCGCATGCTGCGGTGGCTGAGGTTGAGACTGATGCCGATGCTGATGCTGATGCNNATGCTGATGCTGATGCTGATGCCGAGGTTGAGGTTGCTACCGAGCCTGAAACAGAAGCTGAAATCGAAGTTGAGGTAGACGGCGACAACGAAGTTGAGGCCGAACCTGAAGCCGAAGTCATCGTTGACGCCGAGGGCGAGGCTGAAGCAGAAGCTGAAGCCGTCGCGGTTGAAGCAGAAGCTGAAATTGAAGCTGAAGTCGCTGCTGAAGTCGCTGCTGTTACCGATGATGTTGCTGAGGCAGCTGCTGAGTCTGACGGTGACGTTGAGGTTGTGGCTGAGGCTAAGCCCGCAGGCTATTCATTTCCTGATATCGCCCCACTTGATGAGGGCGGTTCGGTTTTCGACGATCCAGCGTTGCGGCTGATGAACTCTTCAAGCTCGCAAACCGAACCAGAAGAACCCTCTGGTGACTTCGACGATCTCATCACGAGGGCAGTCGCGCAAGAGGGTGCGGCCAGCACCACCAACACTTCTGCATTGATTCTGCCGAGCATGCCGACGGGCGAAGCACTGAGCGGCCCTTTAGGCGAAACCGGTGAACTGTTTATTACTGGCTCGTTTGACCTACCGAAATCGCTGAGCGAGACGGGCGGACATTCAGCTCTGCACGATTCAGTGGAAATCGACCCGCTTGACGAGCTTGGGTTCGATGAGCCGACCCCGACGGGCAGCATGATGTCTCCCGTTTCGGCTTCTCGGGCGGTGAGCATGCGAAGTGCGCAAGGGCCTCTCGTGGCAGAAGCGACGAAAGATAAGAGCAAGTTACCGGTCGTGTTGATCTCAACCGGCGGTGTGCTTGTAGTTGGAATTGTTGCGCTCGCAATTTGGGCAGCAGCTAGTGGAATGTTTGGGTGAGCGTGGCGTTAGACGACACAGGTAGAGAGAACCTTTTTGCTGCAGTTCGTGCGGCAGAGGCCAAAGGTGCGACTGGTCAGGTCGCGCTTGACGTAGGCGAGGTGTTTGCGCTTGCAGATGCGTTTCTGATCGTGAGTGGCAGCGTTGAGCGTAACGTGCAGGCTATCTCTGACGAGATTGAAGACGTGCTGAATCAAGGCGGCGTGCGCACGATTCGCAGGGAAGGCCGCGAGAGTGGCCGCTGGGTGCTGCTCGACTTCGGCGACTTGATCGTGCACGTATTCCACCAAGAAGAACGCGACTTCTATGGCCTCGAACGTCTCTGGAAAGATTGCCCGATAATCGATATCTCGGCTGCACTTGAGCAAGGTGACGATTTGCGTGCTGAGGTGCGCGGTGGTGTAGAGTAGAGGGGTTGTCGGGTGAG
>LSQX01278147.1_pt1 | contig 10687 bp, 7 predicted proteins | sample 654561 | NCBI WGS metagenome assembly LSQX01 (sample SAMN04489861, study PRJNA283612) | anaerobic digester metagenome | isolation source: 4 biogas reactors fed with cattle manure at either 37C or 55C with and... | place: Denmark: Kongens Lyngby | collected 2014 | reverse complement strand
AGAAGAAAAAAAGGTGGACCTGGAAGTGATACTCACGACCGTGGACGGGAAAAGCGTGGAGAAGAAACGATACAACGCCATAGAACTGGACGAGGGCAGAAGCGTGACACGCCTGGAGCCATTCCGGTTCAAAAAAGCAAAGGAAGGAACATACGCCATCCATTACGTGATTTATTAAAAATCATGTTGCCGCTTTCCGGACTGACAGAATCGACAATCGGTAGAGCCGGCAATAAGCAGAGCCGGTAATAAGCAGAACTGGTAATCGGCAGAATCGGCAGAACTGTCAATCGGTAGAAACGGTAAAAACGATGACTTTGGTGTAAACTTAACGAAATACGAAACATACGAAAATTGAATTCATAACATATAAACGAAACGAATCATGAACAAAAGAGATTTTATTAAATCAGCCGCCGTTTTAGCAGGAGCATCCGCCATTTCTCCGTTGGTAGCGGCATCGGAAGCGAAAAGCGAATCGGTTAAATCTGCCGCATCAGCATTCAGCACGCGGGCGGAAAAAAGTGTTTCCCTGAAAAAAGGGCTGGGGTTCGGAATGATTAAAGAGGATCTGCCGCTGGTCGATAAATTTAAATTGATGCGCGACCTCGGATTCGATGGAATTGAATTAAATACGCCCGCCGAGTTTCCCATACAGGAGATACTTGAGGCGAAAGAAAAATCGGGAATTGAACTTCCCTCCGTGGTGAACAAAGACCACTGGAGCTTGCCGCTCTCCGACCCGGACCCGGAAGTTAGAAATAAGTGCATCCAATCGGTTGCTACTTCCCTGCGTGAAGTAAAGGAACTGGGTGGCGACACCGTGTTAATTGTACCGGGTGTGGTTAACGAAAAGGTATCGTACGAGCAGGCATATATCACTTCCCAAAACTCCATCAGGGAGTTGATCCCTTACGTTGAAGAGACAGGGATGAAGTTAGGGGTGGAGAATGTTTGGAATAATTTCCTCATCAGTCCCGTGGAAGCGAAACGGTTCATTGATGAAATCAACCATCCGCTGGTAGGCTGGTACTTCGACGTGGGCAATATCCTACGCTACGGGTGGCCGGAACATTGGATCAAGACACTCAACCAACGAATTGTAAAACTCCATATTAAAGAGTATAGCCGTGAGTTGATGAATACGAAAGGCTTATGGGAAGGATTTAAAGTAGACCTGCTGAAAGGCGACGTGAATTGGCCGGCCGTGATGCAGAGTGTGCGCGAAATCAACCACCAAGGTGGATGGCTCGTGGCTGAAGTACCCGGCGGAGACAGGAATCACTTGCGAAAAATATCGACAGAAATGGACCAAATAATCTCGTACTTATGATGCAAACAATGAAATTTTAATCCATCAAAGAACAGCTTTAATGAAACAAAACAGTCAATTATCAAGAAGGAACTTCATCAAAAGCTCTGCCACCCTTGGCACGATAGGCGTAGTTGGGGGTATCCCGCTATTAAGTTCCTGCTCTTCTAAACAGCAAACGAAAAATGACGAAATTCCGCTCCCTACTTTGCTCGATCAAGCACCCGATGGTAAGGTGTTAAAAGCGGGATTGATTGGATGTGGAGGACGGGGGACCGGTGCAGCGGTCGATTTCCTTAACGCGGGGCCTAACCTCGAAATCGTGGCACTGGGCGATGTGTTTCAAGATCAAATTAACTCCTGCCGGGAGATCCTGAAGAAACAAAAAAACGTGGAGATTGGAGATGAGAACTGTTTCGTGGGATTTGATGCCTACGAAAAAGTGCTCGACGCGGGAATCGATGTCGTGCTGCTCTGCACCCCTCCTCATTTCAGGCCGGCACACGTGGAGGCAGCGGTAAACGCGCGAAAGCATATTTTCATGGAAAAACCGATCGCCGTTGATCCAACGGGAGTAAGAAGGGTACTGGCTTCCGTGAAGAGGGCGGAGTCGCTGAACCTGAATATTATCAGCGGCACCATCCGGCGATCGCAGAAAGATTACATGGAGACCCGTAGGCGTGTGCTGAACGGGGAAATTGGCGATATCACGGGTGCCCATATCCTAAGAAACGGGGGTGCCTTGTGGTTTAGAAGCAGACGGCCCGAATGGAGCGATATGGAATACATGCTCCGTAATTGGGTGAACTTTTGCTGGCTTTCAGGGGATCACATCACGGAACAGTTTATTCACGAAATCGACGTGATGAACTGGTACCTCGGTGAATATCCCACGAAAGCTACCGGATATGGTGGCCGACAACGAAGAGTGACGGGTGACCAGTACGACTTTTTCAGCATCGACTTTCTCTACGAGAATGGCATGCGTACTCATTGCGCGGCACGGCAAATCAGTGGATGCTCTAACGGGAAAGTAGAGCAAATTAACTGCACTAACGGGTATGCCGATGCAGCAGGTAAACTGTACGACTGGAAGGGTGAATTGATATGGGAATATCCGCGGCCCGAGGAAGGCGACACAACCTCGGAGTGGAAGGTTACTAACCCGTTCTTACAAGAACATATCAACCTCGTTACCGCGATCCGAAGTGGAGATACCATTAACGATGGAGAGGATCAGGCAAATTCCACGCTCGTCGCTATCATGGGCAGAATGGCAGCCTACACGGGCAAGGATGTCACCCGCGAAGAGGTACTTAACTCCGATCTATACCTGGGACCCAAGACATATAGCATGGGCAAGGTGGATGATATTCCCGAAACAATTCCATTGGCAGGTGTACAACATACCGAACGATAAAAACTACGTGCAATATAGAACGGTAGCAAACGATCGGTGAAAAGAGGTGCCGTTAATCCAAAAAAGACTATTTTTGTAAATCTCATTGTAAGAGAAGAGAAGAAACAATAAAATATTAATTTATCAATGACCTCCAGAAGACAATTTTTAAAAACGATGGGCGGCGTGACACTGCTGACTATCGTCCCCCGTAACGTGCTGGGAAATGGGATGCTTGCCCCCAGTGACGAACTTACCAAGGGGATTATTGGCGTGGGAGGAATGGGGAGAAGCCACATTCCTTACGACAACACACGAGTGGTCGCGATGTGCGACGTGGATAAAAAACACCTTGCTGACGCGGCCGCGAGAGTAAAAGAAAAAATAAACCTTTACCACGATTTCAGGGATTTGATCCTCGACAAAAACGTGGATATCGTGCATATCGCTACCCCGCCCCATTGGCACGGGATCATGGCAGTAGAAGCCGCAAAATCAGGAAAAGATATTTTCTGTGAAAAGCCGATGACACGGACGATTGGGGAAGGTAAAAGAGTGCGAGAAGCCGTGGCACAACATGGTAATATTTTTCGCCTTAACACTTGGTTCCGGTTCAAAGATCCGTTTTACGGGCTAGGTACTCCGGTAAAGCCGTTGAAGAAACTAGTGGATAGCGGCATGCTAGGATGGCCCCTAAAGGTGACCATTAGCAAACACACGGGGTTTGACTGGAAATTCTTCTGGGTAGGCAAAAATCATTTGGAACCGCAACCTGTCCCCGAAGAACTGGACTACGACATGTGGTTGGGGCCGGCACCCTATAAACCCTATAACGCGCACCGTGTACACAGCACGTTCCGTGGATACTGGGATTATGACGGGGGTGGACTGGGCGATATGGGTCAACACTATATCGATCCGGTGCAATATCTTTTAGGGAAAGATGATACCAGCCCGGTGAAAGTGGAAGTAGACGCGCCTCAACAGCATCACGATGCGGTGGGAACATGGCGTTCAGTGACTTACACGTACGACGATGGATGTCAGATCATTCTTTGGGGAGGAGATTACGGGACACCTGATACCCCCTATATCTCGGGGCCAAACGGTAACGTATACCGCAACTTCGTGTGCGATATACCCGACTGGGAAAAGAAACTGGCCGATTTCCCCGAACCGGAGGAGCAAAATGTGAACTTCCTCGATAGCATTCGTAACAGGCAGAAATTTGCTTTGAATGAAATCAACGGGCACCGCTCTTGCACGATCGTCAACATGGGTCTCGCGGCTCTCCAGTTGAATAGAACATTAGAGTACGATCCGGTAACCGAACTGTTCCTCAATGATGAGGAGGCCAATCGCTTGGTTGACCAACCTACTCGAGGGCCTTGGACCATCTAATCATCAAATCCACTAATCAAGTATTAACGTATGAAACATATACAATATATTCTATTATCACTCTGCTTGTTATTGATCAGTAACAATGCACAGGCTCAATTAGCGGCAGGGAGGACGAAAGCCACGGTTATTGCCGATGCTCTGGCTCAACTGCCCGCGGATACACCTAAACAGTATAACCAGGTAATTGCCGACTTGGTGACCACCGGTGAGGAGGGACTGCTTGACCTGATCGACCGTCTAAACCCTCCGGGCAGCCAAAGCAACGAAACCGTGGAATTTGCTATCGCGGGATGGACGCATTTTACAGCTACCGATAATGCTTCGCGGCAGGCAACGGCTAACACGTTCGAAAAAGCATTGGCTAAACCTCTTGATAAGGAGGTGAAGGCATTCATCGTCCGTCAACTGCGCACCATCGCCACGGATGATAACGTGGATGCGTTAGCTCCATTTCTCGCCGACGAATATTTAGCCTCGACAGCTGCAATGGCATTGGTTTCTGTAGGAACCGACAACGCCAATAAAGCCCTGCTCGACGCGTTACAAAACAGCTCGTCGAACGCGGTGAAAATGCAATTGATCAACGCGCTGGGACAGTCCAACTACGCGCCCGCGGAACCCGCTTTACTCGCTCTCTTGAATCAAAATCCTTCGGGAGAAATGCAACAAGTAGTGCTCAACGCGCTGGCAAACACGGGCACGAAAGAGTCCGTGAAACAGTTGGCCAACGCCGCTAAAGAGGTGGGATACGCGTATCATAAGAACAACGCGACCGCTTCCTATCTAGCATTGCTCAACCGGCTTAACGCCGCGGAACCAAAACTGGTGGGAAAAGAGGCGAAACGGCTTCTTTCCGCCGCGAAGAAACAAGATAAGCAAGATATCAAACTCGCGGCCACGAGGTTACTCCTTGGTCAACCCTCCGCGAAGCCAAACAATATATTAAAAGATGCAATCAAGGATGGCGACATTGCCTATCTCACGGGAGTGCTGAACGCGTACCCGTTCCAAAAAGATAAAAAGGCGGTTGAACTGGTTACCAAACAACTCGCGTCAACGAAATCGCCTGATGTACAAACCGCTCTCATTTACTGGCTGGCGGATCAAAACGTCGCTAACTTCCCCGCGCTGGTAGCACCGCTACTGGCCTCTTCGAATTCGGTGATACAAAGAGCTGCTGCCATTTCACTTGCCAAGCAAGGAGGAGACCAAGCTTTAATTGCCCTAGCAGGGATGCTTAAGAGTAACGATGAAGAGACGGTTACACGGGGCAAAAACGCGCTCGCTAGCTTTAACGGGGATATCTCCTACACGCTGGCTTCGGTATTTGACACCAGCGGGGACGCGGGTAAAAAGGCGATCCTTGAATTGATCGCGAACCGTAAAATGGAGAGCCAATACAATTTGGTGTACAACCAAATGTTTAGCGATAACGAGGCTGTAAAAGCGGTGGCGGCGAACACCCTCAAGGATGTGGCTACCGATAAGAACCTGCCCGACCTATTTACCTTGCTCGAACAGCCGGGACAAGCACACGTGCCTGCTATCCAACAAGCTATTAACGCGACACTCTCCTATCTTCCTGCCGATCAGCAGATGGAACTGGTAACCAATCGCATGGATCGTTCCGCGAGCAAGCACCTCTATTATAGAGCACTGGCCAATAGTGGATCGGCCGAATCAATGAATCGGATTACCGAAGCATATGCTTCCGCTAGCGGGGATGAAAAAGAGGCTGCCTTTAATGCACTTGCCGCCTGGGAATCGTTCCACGTGATATATCCATTGCTCGATATCGCGCGAAATAGCAACGACAAACGTGAGATGGAAAAGGTGACGGACGCGCTTATTTCGATAATTCGCGGTTCAAATGAAACAGGAGCAATCAAGTATCTGTACGCGCGTGAGGCTATGCAGTTCGCGCAGACGGATAAACAGAAAAACGACCTGCTCAGGTTGATCGGAACCACGGGGCAATATCAAGCAATGATTTTCGTGGCCCCCTACATGGATCAGCCCGCGGTAAGTGAAACCGCTGCTGTAGCGGCCATGAACATCGCGATTGCAAATCCCGCTTTTGCCGGGGAGGAAACCGCGGCTATCCTAAACAAAGTGAGCAAAACATTGAGTAATCCCGACGCGGATTATCAACGGCAATCTATCACCAAGTACTTGGGCGAAAACAGTTCCGAGGGGGGCTTTGTTTCTCTCTTTAACGGGAAAAACCTGGACGGCTGGAAGGGATTAGTTGAGAATCCGATCATACGTGCTAAAATGAGTTCCAGGGAGCTGGCAGCGGCACAAAAGAAGGCCGACGCGGAAGCAGTGGCAAACTGGATAGTGGAAGATGGTACCTTGCTCTTTACCGGTAAAGGAAATAACCTGTGTACAGAAAAGCAATACGGTGACTTCGAGATGCTGGTGGACTGGAAACTCTATCCCGGCCCCGAACCCGACGCGGGTATCTACCTGAGGGGAACACCACAAGTGCAAATCTGGGATACAGCAAGGGTAAACGTGGGAGCCGAGGTTGGCTCCGGTGGGCTTTATAACAACCAGACTCACCCGAGTAAACCGCTAGTAGTGGCCGATCAAAAAGTAGGCGAATGGAATACATTCCGTATTCGCATGATTGCCGACCGCGTATCGGTTTGGCTGAACGACGAGCTGGTGACCGACAACGTTATTCTTGAGAATTACTGGGACAGAAGTCAACCCATCTTCCCCATCGAGCAGATCGAATTGCAAGCTCATGGTAGCAAGGTGGCGTATAGGGATATCTATATCAAGGAAATCGAACGCTCCGAACCTTTCACCCTGTCAGAGGAAGAAAAAAGGGAGGGATTCGAAGTACTCTTCGATGGTACTCACATGCATCATTGGATGGGAAACACGGCCGACTATGTCATCCAAGACGGATTACTGGTGGTTGACCCGCAAGGGAAACCCGCGGAGACGCGCAACCTTTACACCAAAGAGCAATACGATAACTTCGTGTTCCGCTTCGAGTTTATGCTCACGCCGGGGGCAAATAACGGACTCGGCATACGTACCCCTAAAACGGGCGATGCCGCGTACGCGGGCATGGAACTCCAGATATTGGATGACGATGCACCCGTGTATGAAAAACTGGCCGAATACCAGTATCATGGCTCGGTCTACGGCGTTATTCCCGCGAAAAGGGGGTACCTGAAACCGGTAGGGGAATGGAACTACCAGGAGGTAATCGCCGATGGAGACCGTATCACGGTAATCCTTAACGGCACCACCATATTGGATGGGAACATCCGAGAAGCATCCAAAAATGGAACGTTGGATAAGAGAGAGCATCCCGGCTTACTCAACGAAACGGGCCATATTGCATTCCTCGGCCACGGCTCGAAAGTGAAATTTAAAAACATCCGGGTTAAAAAATTGTAATAATACCGGCGTATTACTGAATTAATTTAAGATGCGTCACGCGGGTTGTACCGTGTGGCGCATTTTTGTAAATTAGCGACGAGGATTTTTAAGGTGGATTCATCAGGGAGGCTCATTTATAAGAGATGCAACATATGGTAACAGTGGCAGACAAAATTATCGCGTTTAACAGGGAATTAGATTACACGGGGAACCTCCCCGAGGGATACCGGGTGCTTAACCCGTTCGTGGAAAACCCGGAGACCATGCAGGTGATGGAAGCATTTTACCGCAAATATTATAACGATACCCACCGCAGAAGATTTATTATTGGTATCAACCCTAGTCGACACGGGGCGGGAGTAACCGGTGTTCCCTTCACCGACACGAAGAGGCTCGAAAGTGCATGCGGGATCACGATGTCATCGGCGCGTACGCACGAGGTATCCTCGGTATTTGTATATGACCTGATTGAAGAGTACGGGGGAACAGAAGCTTTTTACCGTCACTTTTACATCAATTCGCCTTTTCCACTCGCTATTATCCGAAAGACGAAAAACGGGCAGTGGCTCAATGCAAATTACTACGACGATAAAGCGCTCTTCAATCACGTGAAACAGTTTATGATTGATTCCCTCGAGAAGCATATCTCGATCGGGCTGGATACTTCAGAGGTTTATATATTAGGGAAGAAGAACGCTTCGTTTATCCGCGCTCTAAACAGGGAAGTGAGGCTTTTCGATAAGACGGTGGAACTGGAGCATCCGCGTTATATCCAACAATACAAATCGAGGGATAAAGCGTTTTATATCGACAAGTATCTACAGGCACTTGAAGGTCACACACCTAATCCCGAACTTCTTTTATAGGTTTTTTCGAATCCCTGTTAAAACGAGAGTCACGAAAACATTCTATCTTTGTAGGTTGTTAAGAAGATTAGCAGAAATTGTATGCACGCGAAAAAAATAAATATCGCTGTGGACGGGTATTCGTCCTGCGGGAAGAGCACCATTGCCAAGGGACTGGCAAAAGCGTTAGGTTATACCTACATCGATAGCGGTGCCATGTACCGGGCAGTAGCCCTTCATGCCATCCGCAACGGGTGGATAACCCCGGAGGGTATTGACGAAGAGATCCTTCGCGAACAAATAGGCGGCATACAGATTGATTTCAAGCCCAACGAAGTAGGGTCGCAAGATACTTACCTCAATGGAGAGAACGTCGAGAAAGAGATACGATCGCTGGAGGTAGCTGACTGTGCAAGCCGTGTGAGCACGATAGGATTCGTTCGACAAGCGTTGGTCCGCCTACAACAAGAGACGGGCAAAGACAAAGGAGTGGTGATGGACGGAAGAGACATCGGCACCGTTGTATTTCCCGAGGCAGAGATGAAACTTTTCCTGACCGCATCGCCTGAAACACGTGCCAAGCGTCGTTTCGACGAAATGGTCGCGAGAGGAGAAAATCCCCGCTACGAAGAGGTACTAGCCAACGTGAAAGAGCGTGACAAACGCGACACCACCCGGGTGGAAAGCCCGCTTTACCAGGCCGACGACGCGTGGGTTCTCGACAATACACACTTGGGGATTGAAGAGCAGCTGCAAAGGGCACTTGAAATGTTTAATAAAATCACAACAAAAAAATGAGTAGAATCGAAATCGACAAGCAGTCCGGTTTCTGCTTCGGGGTGGTTAAGGCCATCAATAAAGCAGAAGAAGAACTGAAGGAGAATGGCACACTATATTGCCTCGGTGATATTGTACACAACAACATAGAGGTGGAACGTCTTGAAAAAATGGGATTGATAACCATTAATCACGAACAATTTAAAAAACTCAAAAACGTACGCGTACTATTGCGGGCGCATGGCGAACCCCCGAGCACGTACGAAATTGCAAAACAGAACAACATTGAACTTATTGATGCCTCTTGCCCGGTGGTGTTGGGTTTACAGAAAAAAATAAAAAAGAAGTTTGTCCGCCGCGAAAACGACGAAGCGCAGATTGTTATTTACGGGAAAAAGGGGCATGCCGAAGTGAATGGGTTACTGGGACAGACCGACGAAACGGCAATCGTGATCGAGAGCAAAGCGGATATAGACAAACTGGATTTCTCGCGCGACATCAACCTGTTCTCGCAAACCACCAAGTCGCTGGAAGGCTTTTTTGAAGTGGGAGAAATAATACGAGAACGAATGCAAGAGGGGGCGAAATTGGAGTTTTACGACTCCATCTGCCGCCAAGTATCGAACCGGGTACCTAATATACAAGAATTCGCGACGAGTCACGACTTGATTTTCTTTATAGCCGGAGAAAAGAGTTCCAACGGAAAGGTGCTGTTCACGGAGTGCAAACAGAAAAATCCAAACTCCTACCTTATCCATTCGCCGGATGAAATCGATCCCACTCTATTAAAAGAAGGATTAAGCATTGGAATTTGTGGTGCTACCTCCACACCCATGTGGCAGATGGAGGCACTCGCCAAAAACATCGCGAAGCTACAACCTCAACTGAGCGTGGAAAGAGCTGCTTTTTAGCAGCTTTTTTTTGTTGCCATCGTTTAAAAAATGTATCTTTGCATCTCATTGTTTACAAGGGGATCAGGGTATCCACTTCCGATTCAACGACTAACATTTTAACGATGGATTCAAATATCAAGAGCGTGGGCATCCTCACCTCCGGAGGGGATGCACCGGGAATGAATGCTGCTATCCGGGCGGCTACGCGTGCCGGCATATCGAACGGCATGCGCGTGTATGGAATATATAGAGGTTACAGAGGACTCGTATCCGACGAGATCGAGGAGTTTCAAACCAATAGCGTAAGCAATATCATACAGCAGGGTGGAACCATCCTGAAAACGGCCAGGTCTGAGGATTTCACCACGGTTGAAGGGCGTAAAAAAGCGTACGAGAACATCAAGAAACACAACATTGACGCACTGGTGGTAATTGGAGGCGACGGTTCTCTTACCGGGGCCGGTATTTTTGCCAATGAGTTTAATATTCCGGTGGTGGGACTGCCGGGGACAATCGATAACGACCTGAACGGTACTGATACCACTATTGGCTACGACACCGCGCTAAATACCATTATGCAATCGATGGACAGGCTGCGAGATACGGCAACCTCCCACGAACGTCTCTTTTTCGTGGAGGTCATGGGCCGCAATTG
>LSQX01186591.1_pt1 | contig 10688 bp, 9 predicted proteins | sample 654561 | NCBI WGS metagenome assembly LSQX01 (sample SAMN04489861, study PRJNA283612) | anaerobic digester metagenome | isolation source: 4 biogas reactors fed with cattle manure at either 37C or 55C with and... | place: Denmark: Kongens Lyngby | collected 2014 | reverse complement strand
TTATTAAAAATTGTCATGTAGTGAGGAAATTTGTATGAACAAAATTAATGTTAACACGTTCTTATTTCACATAACGTTAAAAAAAGAATTATTATGAAAAAAATATTTTGGTTATATGAAAAAGAGGATTCGGCATTGGTAAAAGATGTTGGATTATTGATACTAAGAATTGTTGTTGGTGCTTTTATGATGACTCACGGATGGGCAAAATTGATGAGTTTTGACGTGATGGCAGAGCACTTTCCGCCCATGTTTGGCATGAGCTCTAAAGTTGCAGTGAGCATGCTTATATTTGCTGAATTTTTTGCTTCCATAGCAATTATTTTTGGCTTTCTAACGCGACTTGCCGCCGTTCCAATTCTATTTGCAATGGGTGTAGCCGGGTTTTTAGCCCACGCTGCCGATCCATTTTCGGTAAAAGAATTAGCATTACTATATTTTGCTCTATATGTAGTATTGATAGTTGCAGGAGCAGGACGATTTTCCATTGATGGACTTATCCGAAATTACGTCCGCAAAAAAGCAGAATAAAACATATAGAAAGTAAACTAAAAGGGACTGTTTTTGTAAATGGTCCTTTTTTTTGGTTTGTAAACTTATTATTACAAATGGTATAAAAACATCACTCCAAATTATTGAAACACCATAGAGAACTAAATTAGGAACCGAAAGCGTTGAGCTATGTCAATCGTTTCTCTAACAAATTTTTCCAAACAATAAAACCTTTATTTTCGTCTAAGTAGTTGTGCATAATTCGGGTGAAATTTTCAGGATTAGTTTTTAAAAAGGTTTCTCGTCCTTTATCTCTTATAATGTTTAATTGCAGATCTATGTGTTTTACAGTTTCAATTAGCATTTGTCGGTCTTTTGCTGTATGCCAAATATAAGTGGCTTCTTCTGTGTCTAATGTTTCCAAAACAATATGATATTGATGCTCCCCTGACAGTAGAAACACAAAGGAGAACGGTTGTAATACAAAGCGAATTTTCATTGTGTTGCTTTCGTGATTGTCTGCCAAGAATTGGATGTGTTGAGAATGTTTATAGCTTTTATTTTTAAGAAAGTCGGCTAATATATTTTCAGCATTAGTGTATATGTTTTGATTGTTCTGCAATTCTTCAGATGTAATGATATTTTGTTTGGATATTGGTATTTGTCCAATTAAACCTTTATTGAGAAATTGAAGTTTTACGTTTTCGACAACTTCTTTATTGATGCGTTCAATATCTTGCGAAGTGGCTAATTGAGAAACAATTTTTCCGTTTTCAAATTCGGCAAATAATTCTACATAAATTGTTTTCGACTTTAAAACCTTTATAAAATAAGGTTTTAAAACGTCAAATTCAGGCCTTAGCTCAATGTTCTCAATCTCAAATTCAAGTGTTTTATTCGTTGGCTTATCGGTATAAAGAAATGTCACATTTCCGTAGCGAAATTCTAAATCTGCAATTGGGATTTTGACTTGTTTTTCTATCGTAATAGTCTTGCTTTTTGAAATTGCAATTTCCTCTTGTGGTTCATCAAAAAAAGTTGCCTGTTTGTCAATTTTCCTATAGTAGGTGTTTCGTTTTAGAAAAAGCTTGTTGAGATAATCTATTTTCATGTCCCGATAATCATAAATTATTGGGTTGATTCCCGAACGTTGAACTCTGCCAATGTATTGAATTAGCTTGCCTTGAAATGAAAACGGATATACCAAAAACAAAGTGTTGATATTGTGCAAATCCGCCCCCTCTCCAAAGTATTGGCCTGTGGTTATTAAGACATGGAAGTTGCTTTCTTTCAATGTCTTCCACTTTGCTTTCATACTGCTGTCAGTATCATTACCGCTCAAAGTAATAGTTTCATACGATTGTTTTAAGAATAAATTTAGCGTTTCAATATGCTCTTTTCTTTCGGTAATGATGACAGCCTTTTTACCTTGATTTAATTCAGTTTGAACGTCGTTTAAAATCAGCTTGTTTCTGCTTGTATCGTGAACCAGAATCTTCGACAATGTTTCAAAATTGTCGGTCATTGAATTGAAGGGGACATCTAATTCCGTACATCTGATAATTATTTTGGGCTGTTTGTAATTTTTAATTTCAGTTGGTTGAATGTTTGCTATAATTTCGCCTAAGTGCGTAAAAATAAGTTTGCTATCATTGTATTTTCTGAAAGGTGTTGCTGTCAGTCCGTAGAGATAAAATGTGTGCAGTTGTTCAATTGTATTTCGGAATGTCTCAGCTGGAATATGATGACATTCATCGACTATAATTGTTCCGAAAGAGTTTTTAATTTCATCTATTTTCTTTGGCAAACTTTGAATAGTTGCAACTGTGATTTGCTTACCAACTTTTGCTTTTCCTTGTCCGATAATTCCAATGTCTTTTTTAGGAATACCGATAAATGCTTCAATGCGTTCCATCCATTGTTCCAATAATTGTTTTCGATGAACGATGATAAGGGCAGGTTGTTTTTTGTCAGCAATTATTTTTAAACCAATAATGGTCTTGCCCGAACCTGTTGGTGCTACAATCACGCCAAAATCTTTTTTGCCAGCTGCTTCAACCGCTTTTTGTTGGTGTTTTCTTATTTTTGCATAGAATGAAAAATGAATAGTTTCTTTGAGTTCTCTCTTGTCCGAAAATTGAAAATCAATTTGTGTTTCTTTACAAAAACGGATGAGTTTCCCGATAAAGCCTCTTGGAATAATGACTTCATTTTCTGTTTCCTCTACAAACTTAAAATAACGATTTGTTCCAAAAGTGTTTTCGCCCGATTTCTTTTTGATAATAAATTCATAATTGTAAAAATTCAGCTCTTCTTTTAAAAAGTTTATTAATGGCATTGTTAAACCATTTCTACTGACTATTACGTTATTACTTAAAGCAAACTCCAATTTCCCAGAGCTTGTTTTTTGAGTCAATTTCTCTTTTGAGTCTAAAAATTGTTGATACAAATTATCTAATTCAGCAACAGAAATTTGTTTGATTTCATTGAGAAATATCCATTGATCAGCAACCGGATCAAAAGTTTCTGGGTTGATAAAACAACTATTTCCTTTTTCTAATATTGGTTTGAATAAGGGCAATGCTATCAAATTGCCCAAACCTTTTCCCGAAAGGAAGTCTTGATTGGGAAATAAGCGATCAAAACTTGAAATTTTATCATACATTGAAAATGCTCCAGATTGTTCAAGAATGGAAATAAAAATCTTTCTGCTTCTGATTGCAGGATAAGACTGTTCAAAGAAAATCCAAACGTGCCCACCATTTCCCGAACGAGAACGTTCCAGATAAGCAGGAATGTTGCTTTTTGAACAAGTGTTCAGAAATGCAGTTGCTTCTTTTTGCCAATTTTCTTTATCGAAATCAGCCACTAAAAACCACGAAGTATTGTCTTTTAATAAAGGATAAACGCCGATTTGCTACACGCCGTTCAAATGCTTTTCAATTTCGACTTCAGTAAGTGCCAGATAAGTTTTGTGAGGATAGTTCGCAAAAGTGCCTCCATTCATTTTATGTGCCCGGTAATGGTATGGGTCATAAAAATAAGCAGGCATATAACCGCTTTTGCTCCCCTTTTCCCACCTAACAGCAAACACATCTTCTCTGCCTTTGAAAACAGATTTGAAAAGTTGGATTTGCTGTTGTTGCTCATTCATTATTTGGTAAATAATTTCAGAAAAATTCCGTTTATTTTTTTCAACAAACTTGCATTTGCATTTCCTGATAGCTCTGATTCTCTATACGCATAATACAAGCTCAAAATTTGTTCTTCATCCGTTTTGCTGATTTCATAAAGGTCAACCATCAGAGCTTTGTTGATGTCATTGGGTTCAAACTTATGTAAACCGTTTCCGTACTCCCTGCGGTTGTCGTTGAAGATTTCTTTTGAAATATCTGTAAGCAAATAGGCAAACAGTAAGTCAGCTTTCGGTTGTGAAAACAGATTTAAGTAAATACAATGAAATGTTGTAAGATTGCTTATATTAGCCTCGTTGCGAATGAAGCGTAAACCATTGCGATTAAAAACAGAAACCCAAATTGGCGATGGCGGTCGCTTTTCCAAAGCATACCAAGGATTGCGACTTGCTGTCAAAAATCTTTTATTGATTTTTTCTGCTTCACCTTTTAAAATGTATTTTGATGATGCTTCGGTTTGCTCTATTGCATTGAACAGGAAAATATTTTTGTTTTGCTGTTTTAATTCTTCAAAATTTTTTTTCGTAAAAAATGATCCGCTTACATCAACCGATTTTGTAATACAAGGCAATAAGTTTTTTTCATCAATGTTGTATTCTTTTGCCTTGGATTGATTGAATGTGAAATACTCATTTGCACCTGTGGCAATACCTCTCACAACTTTTCCATAAGTGGAAAATGGAATAAGATTTTTAAAACGTGTTGCGTTTTGTTTTTGGTAATACGAACGCCATTTTATTTCGGGATTGAGTTCTGAAAACGAAAACGTTTTTTTGGCTATGCCTTTAGGATAAGATTGAATTTTTATTTGCAAAGATTGTAATTCGTCGGGCGATTTTATATTAATAAATTCAACTTCCGATTTTTTGTTATCGTTCGCAAATAATAAGATAGAAGCGGTTGTTAGAGCATCATCAAAAACGTTTTCTTCGAAATCAAAGACAATGATATAACGTAATAATCTATTTTCAATCAAATACGATTTTACCAATTTTCCATAATCAGAATTTAAAAACTCCGAAGGAATGATGTATGCAGAACGTCCGTTTTTATTTAATTGGTAAGCTGATTTTAATAAAAACAATGTGTAAAGATTGGTAAAGCCATTTAACTTCAATCCTAAATTTTCTTCAATTTCTTTCAGAACGGATTTATTGTCATAGTCGTGAAATTTAAAATAAGGGGGATTGCAAATAATACCGTCATAATGATTGCCCCAATCGTTAAACATATAATCTTTTAAGAGAACAGAAGTGTTTTTTTCATGTTCAAAAATGGCATTAGCTTCATGCAAAATTGTTTCGTCAATCTCAAAACCTTTAATAAAACAATCTGCGTTTTTTTGTCTGATTGCTCTTGCGAAAATTCCCAAACCAAAGGCAGGGTCTAAAATTGTTTGCAGTTGTTTATTTCCCAAAATCCAATTTGTCATAAATTCTGCAACAACAAAAGGCGTAAAAAATTGAGCATATTTTTTACGATGCTCTAACGAAACGGTTTGAGCATATTCTCTTTCAGGTTCATTGCTGATTATTTCAATATTGGGTGCAAGCATTAAAAATCATTTTGTTTTATTCCTAAAGTTTTACACAAATTACTTACGTCCAAATAAGCTGTTCCGCCTTCAAACGTTACATAAAACAAAAGTCGTCCTCTGGTCATTTCTTTGCGAACGCTCTTGTGTTCGGGTTCATCAACTTTATAAGCAATTTGAACACCGCTTTTAGAATTGATTTTGATTGTGGTCTTGTTTTGATTTTTGGTGTCGGCTTCTACCGAAAAGATTACACCCTCTTTGTCGGGGTCGGAAATGATTTGCAGAATTTGTTCAAATGAAATTCCATAAACCTTGTCAAAGAAAACTTGAAAATAGAAATGGGGAACATTGAACGTTTCAATCCATTTGTAAACAACCTTAATGTCTTCAACTTTTGGCGTGATAGATAAATAATCTCGCTTTTGTATTTCTTTTATTGCATCTTTTAAGATTTTGAATTGCAGTGAAAGTTCTACTAATCTTTCAGAGGAACTCCAACTTGGTCGTCTAAAGTCACTTGCACTTAATGTATCTGTTGTAATTGCTTTTAGCAAAGCAATGTATTTACTTCTTGTTGGGTGTTCCAATAAATCAGAATATTCTAATAGAATTTTATCTCTTGTTTGTAAAGCAAGTTGTGTAAACTTTTCTGTGCGAATTTGCATTGCTTCTTCATATCGGTCAATGAGAAATGCACTTGAACGAACTTCAATTCCAGCAACAGCTTTTTTAACATAATTTGTAATGGTGTTATGTGGAACTTGGCTAATATCGTAGCCTAATTGCTCATTGAAATCGGATTTTTTGAAAATCAATAAATCGGGTCTTTTACCGATTGTGTCTAATTCATTTTGAAATTCTTGATAGAAGCTGTCAAACCCCTCATCACCTGCAATTAAGTCGTCAGATTTTCCATATTTTACAGCAACGAAGTTTTTTGAAGTTTCATTAATTGCGCTTGTTACGAGGTTTTCAGCCCAATCTCCTTGTTCTTTGTTTGTAATAAAATTTGATGATGCTTGCGTTGGGGTTCTTGCCCAATCTCGTGGCAAAGAAAAGTCCACCAAACTTGTTGGAACATTTTTAGTTAATTCTCTTATTTGTTCGTAATAATTCACTTCTTCGATTTTAAATATTCAATTTTCATTTCAGCAACTTTCAAAGTGTCCAAGTCGGCTTCTTCCTCTAAAATTTTATAGGCTATCTGGTCGCTGATAAATTCTTTGAGTAATTCTTTTTCTCCCAATTTGAAAAACTTTGCAATCAGTTTGATTTGTTCTTTGGTCGGTTGTCTGTCGTTGCGTTCAATTTTACCAAGCAAAGAAGTGTCAATGCCTATTTGTTCAGCCACTTCTCGAAGTGAAAGCGTTGCTTCCTCACGAATTAAGCGAATTTGCTCGCCAAATGTTGCTATTGTTTTACTCATCTATTAAGGACAATGTTTGAACAAAGGTAGTAATATTTTTGAATTAAGGACAATAAATGTCCCTAAAATTTTTCAACAAGTTATGAGTTCTTCGGTTCGTTGGGAAAATTTAGCTCTTTTGGTTTTTGAAGCGTTGGCTTCGTGCGTTGGCAAAACCAAATGTGTCATTTGTGCGGTTGGCTTTTAGCATGTTGCCTAACGGTTGGCAAATTGGCGAGGGAGCGGACTTTTAGCACAAATGTTGAATAGAATTACTACCGTTCAACTTTGCACTATCATTCAATCGAAGCCGTTCACCCGCTCTCTTGCCAATTTGTTTGTTGGGTGCTGTTTTTATTCTTTCGTGAATTTAATTTGTCCGCCTCCTTGAAATAATATCATTGTTTTGTCAGTTGGATTAAATTCAAATTTTGCTCCTGCCTGGTTAAACTTAAATTTGTCTTTATCGGTTGCTTCAAGCGGAAATGCTGGCTGTCCCGTACCTTGCGCAATTAAAGTGTTTCCTTCTTTTGTAATGGTAATTTTCAACGGTATTTGTGTAGAAGCATAAACGCCTAAATATTTGTCTAATTCTTCCGAAGTCACGTTGAAAATATTAAATGTAGGAATTTCGTAAGGTTTGTTGTAAATAACACTTAAAACGGCAATAGAAATATCATTATTATTCATATTTGTTCCATTTGAAGTTAAAGCATACGAAATGTTGTCGTCAGCAAAATGCGAATAGACAGAGCTAAAACCATCAATACCGCCAGTATGTCCATAACCGATATGATTGTAAAATGGAATTTGGAATAATCCATTTCCGTAACCATCTTTGATGGTTTTCATTATGTTAAGACTTGCAGGTTTCAAAAGTTTTCCGCTAAATAATGCGTCTGCAAATTTTGTTAAGTCGCTTGGTGTAGAAATAATTGCACCTGCACCTAACGGAATTGAATAATCTGTTTCTGGCTCTAATTTCCAAGCACCTATAAATTTGTATGATTTACATTCATTGTTGACTGGATTGATTTTTCCGAAAACATAAGTATTTTTCAAACCGATTGGTTTAACAATATACTTCTGCAATAGTTCAGAATAAGATTTACCAAACGTTTTTTCAAGAATATAAGTTAAAAGAACAAAATTTGAATTGCTGTATTCTGCCTTGCTGTCTGGTTTGAAGTCGCTCCCAGCTTTTGAAATAATTTCAACCATTTCTTTCTCTGTCTTCGGTTGTGTATTCCAAGATAAATAGTCTGCATCATCTGTAAAATTGTGTATCCCACTTCTATGGTTCAGCAAATTTTTTACCGTAATTTGTTTTGCATTCTCAATTGTTGGAAACCATTTATCAATAGTTTGGTTAAGGTCTAACCTTTTCTCTTCAACTGCTTTTAAAACTAATACGGTTGTAAACGATTTGGAAATTGAGCCTATTCTATATTTAGAATTTTCAGTTGCTTTTATGTTATTTTCAACGTCAGCAAACCCGATTGATTTTGTGTAAATGATTTTTCCGTCCTTGGAAACAGCAACACTTCCCATAAACTTGTTGTTTTCTTGAAGTGCGTTGAAATAATTATCCAATTTGGACTTATCAAAGGTTTGGGCAAACGCAATTTGCGTCAAAGTCCCGATGAGTAATGTAATTAAAATTTTTCTTGTAATAATGTTATTTGTTAATGTTAGCTGTGTCGGTTGCAAAATAGCACCCAACGTATAATTTACGAAGCAAATATACAAAATTTGTCAGCAAAAAGTCTACAATATTCATGTTTTTTTTGTTAAAACTTAAAATTAATTCTAAATTGCTGTATTACATGACTATGCAAATAAAATTTACAACTTGGGCATAACCATGGGTGTTAGACTGAAATGTTTTTCCAAATCAGCATTATTGATATAAATTAGAAAAAATGATTATATTTGAAGTTGAGTTTGCCTCTGTTAATTTTTAAACGACTTTATAGTTAAAGAAATATGAGCAGTACAAAAACCATGAACGCACTTGGTGTTTATACGTTTTATTCTCAAGATTACTTGACTTTTATTAAGTCAATTTCTGAGATGTTTAACGTAAATATTGATGCATATTTCTCACCTTTTTTTGAAAATGAAGAGGAAGAAAAGCAGTATGAAATAGAAGATCAACTTTTCGATTTTGGTAAAAAAGAAACTTATAGGTTAGCCGTTTATTTTTTAAAATTTGACGCGCAGAAACCTGTGGAAAACAACCTTTATTGCTCTTATGGCCTCTATTTGCCAGTGGATTTTGAGTACGAGAAGGAATTGTTTTTAGAATTTTATGCAACAGGTGTTTTTCACTTGCAATTTTTACCTTTTAATACAACTTGGAAATTCTTCATTGAAGATATAATTGGTTTAAGCGACCATTATTACCAATCTGAAATGGAAATTATAGAAGAGGTGAAAACTATACGCAATAAATATATTGATATTTTAGCAAAAATAGATTGTAAAGAAGTGATTTTGTGGACAGACTCGTATTACAAAACTGAATATTATATAGAAGATGCCAATGACTTTGAAACAAAATTGAGTTTTAATGATATTATAAACTGTTTAAAAGATACAGACAACTTAACCATATATAATTTTGCTCAAGTTTTAGGAAGAAAAATTAAGATTGAAAATAGTAAATATAACTACACGGACGTAGTATTATATGATAATTTTGAAGATGAAATATTGTACATTCCCAAGGAAATTACTTGGTTTAAAACTTAGATATATAGAGAGTAATTAACGATTAAATCAGATGAAAACATATAAAAACATAACCATATTCGGAGAAGATATAATAGATTCGGGTGCTGTGGAGCAACTTATAAACTGTCTTCACTCTCCCGACGATATTGGCGTTCTCACCGCCGATGCACACTACGGATATGCCCATCCCATTGGTGGAGCCATTGCATACAAAAACCATATTTCGGTTGCCGGAGTGGGCTTCGATATTGCTTGTGGCAACAAAGCCGTAAAAACTCCCGTAAAAGCAGCTGAAGTTGATGTCCCTAAAGTGATGGACGAGATTTTTCAGCGAATTTCGTTCGGAATTGGCAGGGTTAACAATGAACCCATAGATCATCCTGTTTTAGAAGAAATTGCCAGAACTCCCTTTTTACCCCAGCGTAGAATGATTCAAATTGCAACTAATCAGCTGGGTACAGTGGGAGCAGGAAATCATTTTATCGATCTTTTTGAAGATGACGAAGGTTGGCTGTGGGTGGGTGTTCATTTTGGTTCAAGGGGCTTCGGGCATCGCACCACCACTGGCTTTTTGGCTTTGACACAAGGTTTGAAATTTGATGATAAGCCCAAACAATTTGCCATGAGCGACAAACCTCTACTTCTGGAGGCAGACTCGGAACTGGGAAGGGATTATATCCAAGCCTTAGACTTAGCTGGAAAATATGCCTATGCAGGAAGAGATATTGTGGTGGATAAAGTTCTGGAAATTTTGGGAATAAAGGCAGTGAAAGAGGTACACAATCATCATAATTTTGCTTGGAGAGAGAAACATTTTGGTGAAGATTATTGGGTTGTCAGAAAAGGCTGTACGCCAGCTTTTCCCAGTCAGGAGGGTTTTATTGGTGCCAATATGCGCGATGTTTCTGTGATAGTTGAGGGCGTTGACAATGATTTAGCTCGAAAAGCTCTTTTTTCCACCGTTCACGGTGCAGGACGTGTAATGTCGAGAACCAAAGCATTGGGCAAAACAAGATGGACAAAAAAAGATGGCAAAAGAATTAGAGAGATTGTCAGAAAAGGCGAAGTAGATTTCGACAAAGTGCAGTCTGAACTAAAAAATAAAGATATTTATTTGCGTGGAGGTGCCGCCGATGAGGCTCCAGAATGCTACAAAAGCTTGGAGGAGGTTTTGAAGTATCAAGGTGAAACTATAAAAATAAAACATCGACTTCACCCCATAGGAGTAGCCATGGCCGGAGAGGATATTTATGACCCCTACAAAGATTGATTTTCTTGTATTTTTTTAACTAACTGTTTAGGTAATAGCGTGATTAATTCTTGG
>LSQX01063739.1_pt1 | contig 10688 bp, 7 predicted proteins | sample 654561 | NCBI WGS metagenome assembly LSQX01 (sample SAMN04489861, study PRJNA283612) | anaerobic digester metagenome | isolation source: 4 biogas reactors fed with cattle manure at either 37C or 55C with and... | place: Denmark: Kongens Lyngby | collected 2014 | reverse complement strand
CATGTATATATTCCGGGGGCTTCTGATAGACTACTCTTCACTTCTTGTCCGAGTTTAAAGAGTTCGTTAAAGAGGACAAAAGTATAATAAGTACAAAACGGTTTGCGTGTTAATGGGTTGAATAAGCCACTATACCCACTAACGCCACATCGAGCATCATAGTAGGCAAGTAATGAGATATTTGTGCGTTGAAGATTACACATCATCGCAAGCGTTTCGGCAGCATAACGGCCTTTACCACGGGCTTCATATTTACCTCTAGCCGTGCTCCACTCATTGAGCTGGTGCTCAGTATGGTTAAAACCGTATTGCTTTAATTTTCTTTCAGCGTAATTTGCCATCCGATATGTATGTTCAATTGTGTCATAACTATGCCATGAGAAAAAATCGAGCGGAGTTCCTGTATCTTTGACATATGCCAAGAAACGATCAAAAAATTCCATTCGGTATGCGTTTTCTTTATCCGTAGCTTGCTTCCATGAATTTTTGCTGTAAATTATCAAACTTTCAGATAAATCAGCATTATAGTACGGTTCACCTTCCTTAAATAAACCCCAAAATCCGCATGAAGCAAAACCGCCCACTTTTATCTCAGGGAAACACTGCTTTAAGTGCTTAGCGGTTATTTCATATAGTTTGAAGTACTCTTCAGCAGTCCCTTTCCACATTTGGTTGTTATGAGCCTCTGCACCATTTTCCGGCTCATTCCATATTTCCCAATATGTTATACGATACAAATAGCCATTGGCCCAGCCTGATGTATAGTGGCGAATGATGTGTTCGCAGATCCTGGCCCACTTTTCATAATCCTTCGGAGGGAATATCCTATAAGCACCAATATGATCATAATTTTCGATTGTGACACCTAATCGGTATATCGGTTCGCATTCTTGCTTTTGAAGTTCGCTGATCAGCCAGTCTGTAAAGCCGAAATCATATGAACGAGGATCATTTTCATCTGCATCAAAGTCCCGGAAAATGTTGGGTATATCAACAAATTGATTTCCCCCGTAAGCACCTCCAACATCATGAAGGCGTGAGTAGGGGATGCCAGCCTCTTTAATGTAGTGCATCATTTCAGAGGAAAGACCAATAATGGGAGGTTGTCCCACGCCATGCATCGGTTTGATTTTTCCGGTTACTTTGCCAAAATCAAGATTTAAGTTTGTCATATTGACCTCCATTTTTTTATTTTCTGTATTTGCTTGGGGCTATCCCATATGTTTTTTTGAATGCCTTATAAAAAGTATCGACAATATTGTATCCGCATCTTCTCGCGACAGTAGCTATTTGATCATCAGTGCTCGTTAGTAGTTCCGCTGCATTTTTCATGCGCAGCGAATCAAGATAATCAGAAAATCCCATTCCGGTGTACTCGCGCACGATTCTGCAGACTTGCTTGGTTGAGATTTTAAATGCATCAGCTACGTGTGTTGCGTATATATCAGGGCTTTTATATTTATCGTTTATATAAATCATAAGCTTTTGTTTGTAGCTTCCTGTGTTCTCTGGGCATTGTAAGTTTCTCGCAAGATCAACACATATTTCGCAAAGCCTATCAAATTGCGTTGAAATGGGCTTCACATAATCAAATATTGGTAATTCCATGTCACTTTTAGCATGGTGTTCACAGATGAACATAGCCGGTGCACTGCGGAGATAATAAAAAACTTCTGCGATCTCAGTCAGGTCTTCTCCATTGCAACCAAGTTTCGAAATTGCTGTTTTAAATATGTTTTCTACATTGCATATTCCACCCATGGATATTGCCTGACTTAACGCATGAACAGCCTGGAGCAGCTTAGTCATGCGTTCATGCCGATGATCGTCGGATGAGACATCGTCAAGGTAGGTAATAAACGACTCTGTATTCATAATCGATATCTGAAGATTCACGTATGCCTCATGCATGTGCTCTGATCCGAAAAATGGACCCGACACAACGGTTGAAATGCTCGCAGAAAAATTTTTCTTTAAGAAGTCATCTATATCGGTTAATGCACTCTCAAATACTAATCTTTTTTTATCTTCGAAGAGAATAATTGTTTGAGTATCGTTGATGCGTAGAGTTCTCAGTCCATCAACTGCAAGAGCAGTATGAATTTGTGAATTTGCAGCAACTGCCTTTTCTTTGCTTAAGTCGATTCCGATATCTAGCAGTGCTATTCTACATGGTTCATTGGATAGATAATACATATCGTTTATTTGTTCGTAAAGCGCTGCCTCTAAATCTTTGCTTAGCAATGCATTGATTAATATGCTTTTTTCGAAATATGTCCGCATTGAGCTTAGCATGTTGTTTAGACTTCTGTTTGTGTGTGATGATTGTTTGGCCAAGTCACGCAAATATTGAAATTCATTTATCCCCTTCTTTAGTGAATAATCAGAGTTAGTATCTTTCACAAGTTTGTAGATAGGCAGATAAGCATAAAGTGATAATGCAACAACAAGGATTACACTTACTATGATTAGAAGATACAGGTAATTGTTAATCAAATTGCGCACAGGACGCATCTGTTCATCAATGTACGCATACGGGATGCCAATTATTATATTCATATCAAGAGAAGGGACCGATTGCTCTATGGTGAAATATTCATCATCAGATATATCATTCTTTGTCGATAGTATGTTTGTTTTAGCCGTATCAATAAATTCGATAAATGCATTGCCAGGTAGCATGGGCATATTAAACAGAGATTCAATATCGCTCAGTTTGTATACAGCACAGATATTAACTGGACTTCCACTATTGTGAGCAACAAATGTGATACAGCCAACATCTGTGCTATTCGAAAAGTACGGGCTTTTTATTGGCGTAAGTGGCAGCAGACGCACGCTCTCGGTGTTATTTGATAGAATTGAATACATATCGCCAGAAGAATAATTCTGATAGATCATAAATTTTTCGAAAAATTCAACATTGCTTATGTATGTAGAAGCTGTAGACATAATGAAGCTGCTTTTCTTAAATACAACAAATATTTCAGATGCGATGTCAACGCTTAATGCGTAGCTTGAAAAAATACGATGTGCATTTCTAAGTTTGACATAATCCGGCGGTGCCAGCAAACCATCGCTCATTTGCTTAATAACCATATAATCGCTATCAGTTATCTTGTAATCAAGACGCATGACCGATTCAAATGATTTTTTAAGTTTTGCAACACCTTGCTCAATTACAATTGAGTAATCATTAACAACATTTTTTCGCACCCCGTCAAGCGCAACACGATATATCGGAAATACAAGAGCAAGGAGCACAGTTATGGCTGTGAAATATATGCATATGTATCGAAAAAAAACAGATTTTCTATTTCTAATTTTCATATATCCATCCGTCAATGTCTGTTCATGATTCAAATACATAGTAATCATGAGCGGTGTATTATTAATAAACTCACATAGTATAATGAGCTTGATAATCGATCTCAATGTTCAATTTGCGCATTTGTTTTTCATCGCTTATATATACTCATACTTAATCCGTAATTTGGGGGATGATTGTCTTTCTAGTAGCTTAGCAGTAATTTGCATTCAAACAGTTCGTATCATTTAGGAAATGAGTATATGGATCATTGTGCGATTGTTATCTGCATGGTCTGCTTAGCATATCGTCACGGTTGATATCGAGTGAAGAACGAATCATTTGATATGAACCAGTGTTACTCCAATTGCAGTCATTGGACCTATGTGATCAGTATTTGTTTATCAATGTACCGTATTAATTCAATCATTGAATCTGATATAAGCCACAAAGGCAGCTTGCTTTCGAAGCGCGATAGATATTATTTGACTCGTCTCTTGAATACCCACATGCTTACTTATGATACCACAATAAATATTTTCGTCATTACTGCAACCAAGATTATTTCCAATATTTCTTGAAATGTCTGACATTTCGTGAACTATATAATGAGTCTAAAACCCGCAGAAATCGGTAACGTCTGAATGTTATGGATGTTGTCGGTGTTATCCTGCTCATTAACCCCGCCTTTAGAGCATAATAGGAACAACAACGCGTTGATCGGTTCAATTGTGAAGATTGGTGACAATCAGATAAGTGGAGGTCATACCATGAAAAGAAAAGCAATTTCTTTATTCATTGTGATGCTGTTAATTATTGGTTTGCTCGCTGGCTGCCAGAATAATGGTGAGACATCGGCATCAACGACTGCAACGACTGCAACATCGTCAAAGAATACGACGACAGATAACACAACAACCGGTGCAACCTCAGTTGAAGGGGTCACCGCACCAGGTCAATTTCCCATAGTGACGGACGATTATACATTAAAAATTGCTTTTTGTGCTGGACGGGGGATAACCGATTTCGACGATAATGCTTTTACAAACTTTGCAGAAGAACGAACAGGGATAAATCTTGAGTTTGAATTTCTCGCAACCGCCTGGGATAGTAATGCTGCTGTTCAGAAATTTGAGCTGATGGTAGCGTCCAAAGAGGAACTTGCTGATATCGTAGATGTCAGTATCTCAGCAGTATCGCGTCATGCGATGTATGAGGATGGTATCATCCTACCTCTTGATGATTTGTTTGAACAAACTAAATTCTACTGGGATAGCATGGTTGCAGACTATGTAAACGAACGCGATCTTGGTTATATGACTTCGCTGACACGTACTTACGATGGCACGATGATTTCATATCCTTTGTATTATGGCGATCCAAGCAACGATGTTGTTGCTCATCATGCACTACACATTAAAGATGAGTGGTTAGAAATATTAGATCTTAAAACGCCTCATACTACGGATGAATTATACACAGTGCTAACAAAATTTCGTGATAGTGACCCCAATAAAAACGGAAAAGCAGATGAAATACCTTTGCTCGGTGGCAATGCGGCGGTAACGATTATAAATTCCTTTATTCCATATAATGACGTGCTTGGTGTTAAGGATGGGAAAGTATATGCAACTGTAGTTCATGACGAATATCGCGAGGCGCTTCGCTATCTAAACAAACTTGTTTCAGAAAATCTTTATGCCCCAGCAACATTTACAATGGATGACGCTCAGTTCAAAGCGATTATGAATGCAGAAGATAGTGGCAATCCTGCTGTGGTTGGCATGTATGGATCTGCACCGACATCAACATTTACTGATATGGACAGACGTATGTCATATTCACCCGTATGGCCAATTTCGGGCCCCAAAGGCGCGCATTATTCAACATATGACCCGAGCGCTCAGAAGAAGTCATTGTATAACACGTTTATAACTAAGTATTGTGAAAAGCCTGAGGTCGCAGCAAGATTTCTTGATAGCCTTTGTGAAGAGGAGTTCATGATCCGTGCTCGTTGGGGAGTTCCAGGTACTGACTATGTTATGCTTAATGACGGCAACTATGATTGTATTTATTCCGGGTTAGGTTATGAGGCTAAATATGTAGTCGTAAACAATCCCTATGCTAGCGAGAATAACTTGATATGGAGAAACGACATCATATCTCTCCCGCCAGCACTTATGGGAGGACAAGCAATCATCACAGCAGATAACAACAAGTTTACGCTTTCTAACGGAACTTCAGTCGAGTTGACACCAACTACAGATTATAATATACGAATGGGGAGGCATGCTGTTGAACGATATAAGGACGTGCCTGAAGAAATTGTTGGCAGAATTAGTTATACCGCAGAAGAAGATATGGAACTTGCCGACATCCCTGCAAATATAAAAAGTTATGCTGAAGAGTGTCGCGTACGTTTTATTCTGGGCGAGTTGTCTTTAGATAGCGACTGGGATAATTATGTAGCAACACTTCAGAGTATCGGACTTGATGACTATATTAAAATATCTCAAACCGTATACACAAGAACAACAACAGCAGGGCAGTAAAGTATCAACTCTTCGCAGGACGGGATATGTCTGTGTTCCGTCCTGCGAAGGGCATGTTTCTAGTGACAGTAAGAGGGGACTATATGCGCGAAATAAAATATTACTCGCAAAGGAAGCCTGTGTTTACGAAGTTTTTACGGGATTCACGTAAGACCTGGCAGTTGTACATCTTTTTTTTGATACCACTCATATATCTTGCTGTCTTTTGCTATTATCCTATGGCTGGAATCCAAATCGCTTTCAAGAACTACTCCGCTACAAAGGGCATATGGGGAAGTGATTGGATTGGATTACGACATTTTGAAACGTTTTTAAATTCATATCAATTTAAACGTGTCATCGTCAATACATTAAGGATATCACTATATTCACTTGCGACATTCCCTTTAAGCATAATATTCGCTCTTTTTTTGAATGTAATTCGCAATGTCAGGGTTAAACAATTCATCCAGACAGTAACATATATCCCTCATTTTTTTTCAGTCATGGTGATTGTTGGTATTCTATTTCAAGTTTTCAGCCCAGTAGCTGGAATATATGCTTATATTTACAGACTATTCAATACAGACTTTTACCCGAAGGATATTTTTGCTAATGCCGATGCATTCCCGCACCTCTATATCTGGTCAGGCGTTTGGCAAGGGTTGGGGTGGTCGTCGATTATATACATCGCAGCTCTGTCATCTGTGAGTGTTGAGCTACATGAAGCAGCAGAGATTGACGGTGCATCACGCTTCAAGCGCATAATACATGTTGACTTACCGGCTATTCTACCAACTGCAGCGATTATGCTCATCTTAAGAAGTGGTTCCATTATGAGTGTTGGGTATGAAAAGGTGTACCTCATGCAAAATGATCTAAATCTTGTGAAAAGCGAGGTGATTTCTACATATATCTATAAGGTTGGCTTATCATCAGCTACTAGCTTCTCATATGGGACAGCCATCGGTCTGTTTAACTCGATTATAAATTTATCGATGCTTGTTCTTGTAAATAGATTGTCAAGAAAACTATCCTCAGAAGGGACATCGTTATGGTAAGCAAGAAGACGGTTAATAGTTATGTCACTCCTGCATCTGATAAGGTTTTATATGCAATTGTCGACGTTGTATTCATGCTATTTCTCATAATTATACTATATCCGATTATTTTTGTTTTGTCTGCTTCGTTTTCATCTGGTGCTGCGTTGGATTCCGGACGAGTTATTTTATGGCCTGTTGAGCCAACAATAGAGGGATATAAGGCTGTATTTGCTTATAATGGCGTTGTGTCCGGTTACCGAAATTCAATATTCTACACGGTTATGGGTACAGCGATAAATGTCGTTGTGACATTGCTTGCTGCATACCCACTCACCCGGTCAGACTTCCCAGCACGTAAATTTTTTATGATGTTATGTACCATAACGATGTTTTTTGGCGGCGGACTAGTCCCTTTCTATATCCTCATGGTTGACATAAGAATGATCAATACAATCTGGGCAATCCTTCTACCGGGTTCGTTGAGCGTTTATAACATGATACTCGTAAGAACCAACATGATTTCAACAATACCAAAGGAACTGTTCGAGGCGGCAAGGATTGATGGATGTAACGATACCAGATATTTTTTTAATATTGTGCTTCCTCTTTCGAAAGCAGTCATTGCGGTCATTACTCTTTATTATGCCGTCGGGCACTGGAATAGCTATTTTAATGCTATGATCTTTCTTCGCGACAGGGATTTGTTTCCTTTACAGCTTATTTTACGTGAAATACTTGTTTCCGACCGTCTTGATTTGACTGAGATTGTTGATCCTGAAGTTCTTGCCAGACTTGTTGGTCTTGAGAATTTACTTAAGTATGCACTTATCGTTGTTTCTTCTATTCCAATGGTTCTTATTTACCCATTCATACAAAAGTTTTTCATCAAGGGCGTGATGATTGGATCGCTCAAGGGATAAAAGCGCGTTGAACTGCTGTGTCTGATATCGGTGGATCACTGGCCATATATTGGGTTAGTCAGCTTTATGAATTTCGACATTTAAGAGATATTTCTGGTCTATTGGTAATTTGCTGGATATGATATTCTAGCTGCTTGCCGTGAATACTGTGATTATGGTTGAATAGAGGTCAACACATGAGAAAGACTACTGTACTTAAAAACGGTTGGGAATTTCGTAAGGAAAGTGACAACTCCACATGGGAGGTTGTCAGCATACCGCATGACTGGGCGATTAACGGCCCTTTTTGCGAAAACAATGACAGAAGCATTCGAAAAAGTGATTTATCCAGTAAAGTATACACCGGAAAGACCGCCGGGTTGCCTCATGTCGGTTGTGGTACGTACAGACTAACCCTTCCCTCTATTGAACCCAATAGACGGATCACGCTTGAATTTGATGGCGTGATGAGTCACAGTGAGGTGTTTATCAATAACCGCTACGTTGGTGGCCGACCTTACGGCTACTCCTCCTTTTGCATTGACATCACAGATCATGTTACACATGGTGATGACAATATTCTGACGGTTAAGGCAACGGTCAAGCCGCAGTCGTCACGCTGGTATCCGGGAGCGGGAATATATCGAAATGTCCGATTGGTTCAAACGGGATGGTCATCTATTGCATATAATGGTGTGCATGTAATTCCGCTTAATACATCATCGGAAAGTGCAGAATTAAGAGTCAACGTTGAGTTAGAAAAACCTGATGAGGGTGTTGCTGTTCATTATGACATCATTTCGCCCAATGGCGAGTGCATCTGTGCTGGACAAGCGCTTAACGGCCAGGCAATCATAAATATCTCTAAGCCATTACTGTGGAGTCTCAGAACGCCGGTTCTTTATACCGCCAATATAAGTGTTACAGACAAATGTCGTGTCACAGACAATTATGAAATGCGTTTTGGCGTGCGCAATTTACAAATAACTCGCGAGCATGGCATATTGCTCAACGGGGAACATGTCAGGCTAAATGGCGTGTGTATGCACCATGATCTTGGTGCTTTAGGTGCAGCCGTGAATCGTTCAGCCATACGCCGTCAGCTCGAAATCATGAAAGATATGGGCTGTAATGCCATACGTACGAGTCACAACCCGCCTGCCCCAGAATTTCTCGATCTTTGCGATGAGATGGGTTTTCTTGTTATAGATGAAGCATTTGATGAATGGCAACTAGCGAAAGTTGAAAATGGTTATCACACTCTGTTTGATGAGTGGGCAAAACGTGATTTAAGCGATTTCATCCGCCGTGACCGCAATCACCCGTGTGTAATGATGTGGTCTATCGGTAATGAAATCCATGAGCAAAGGTGTCCTGACGGTTCAAAAATCTGTAGAAGTCTTGTTGAAATATGCCATCAGCTAGATCAAACCCGTCCAGTATGTGCCGGATTCGATCAGGATTTTGATGCCGAAAAAAACGGCTTATGCGCTGCAGTCGATGTCGTTGGTCTTAACTACAAACCAGCACACTATGCCCAGCATTTACTCAAGCACCCCGATTGGATCCTGTTCGGGTCAGAAACCGCATCGTGTGTCAGTTCACGTGGTAGATATTACATACCCGTTAATGAAACGCATCATCCTTTACATGAGGACTTACATGTTAGTTCCTATGATGTGGAGGCGCCACATTGGGCAAATCTTCCAGATTATGAATTCGAAGGGCAAGATGATAATCCACAGATACTCGGTGAATTTGTGTGGACTGGATTTGACTATTTAGGTGAACCAACGCCTTATTATTCCCAGTGGCCCAGCCGCAGTTCGTATTTTGGAATCGTCGATCTGTGTGGCCTTAAAAAAGATCGGTTTTTTGCATATCAAGCGCGGTGGAGCGGAAAGCCAGTTATGCATGTCATGCCACACTGGAATTGGAAAAGAGGTATGCATGTGCCGATACATTGCTACACCAATTTCATGTGCGCTGAGCTGTTTGTCAATGGAAAAAGCTATGGCGTTCGTCATAAGAGTTTTGAGTCGACCTTAGCAAGGTATAGACTCATCTGGGATGACATTCCATACGAGCCGGGTAAGCTTGATGTTATATCGTATGATTCAAATGGGCACGAAGCAATGAGAACAAGCGTTCGAACAGCGGGTGACCCTTCAAGGATCATGCTGTATCCAGAAAAAACGGTTATCCCGGCTGATGCTGAAACATATAATTGGATACGTGTTCAAGTTGAAGATGATGAAGGTAATGTATGCCCCCATGCAGATCCGATGATCATTTTTTCAATCGACGGCGCAGGCGAATTAGTTGCATGTGATAATGGTGACCAGACGGATTTGATGCCATTTTATCTACCGCGCAGGCGTGCCACGCATGGTCAATGCATCGTTATTGTTAAGGCTAATAGTCCTGGTGAAATTGTACTGTCAGCAAAAGCTGAAAATCTTGACGGGATCGAAACCGTCGTATGTACTGCAATATAGTGATCGATCGCTTCGGGTCGGATATCAGGATCAAGAAGGTCGATGAGAGCCATTTCTCGACTGAAGTCCAAGTTGCGATCAACTCCTTGTTCTTCTCCTGGATTTACCAGTTTGCCGGCAAAGCCGTCGTCATCAGTCTGGAAGCTGTTGTTGCCCAAATGAAACAACTGGTGAAACAGCAAAGCCACATCTACGAAATGAGCGCGTTGTAACCCACAGGATGACAGCTGTTCGCTCGCAGCCGTGATCAGGTCAATCACTATTTTCGTTGATTGCGAATGATTTTTTAACAGCGTCACATCTTACTTGTCATACTGTAAGGTAAATTATATGATATTCCTTACATGAGGTTAACGATCGATGGATGAGCAAACCTATTTCGGTAAATCTTAACTTCCTGAAAAATTAAC
>LSQX01057837.1_pt2 | contig 10689 bp, 6 predicted proteins | sample 654561 | NCBI WGS metagenome assembly LSQX01 (sample SAMN04489861, study PRJNA283612) | anaerobic digester metagenome | isolation source: 4 biogas reactors fed with cattle manure at either 37C or 55C with and... | place: Denmark: Kongens Lyngby | collected 2014 | reverse complement strand
TGTGAAGTGAACAAATAATTCAAGTCAGAATCAAAAGAAAAAAGACTCAAAGATTGAGGTGAAGATAATGGGAGTTCAAAAATACTCTGTTAATCATTACCCGGTGCAAACTATATTAACATGGATTAATTCTGGGGAAATAGCTATCCCGGAAATTCAGAGACCTTTTGTATGGAATGCCACTAAAGTCAGGGACTTGATTGACAGCCTTTACCAGGGTTATCCAGTCGGGTATTTAATAGCTTGGAGAAACCCGAATGTAAGGTTAAAAGATGGAACCATATCACAAGGGAAAAGAATATTAATCGACGGACAACAACGGGTAATGGCGTTTATGACTGCTTTATTGGGCCAGCCGATTATAAATAGCGAGTATAAAAGAACTGAGATAGTTATTGCGTTTCATCCAAAGGAGAGAAGATTTGAGGTCTCCAACTTTTTTATTCAGAAGGATCCGGCATGGATACCCGATATTTCGAAAATAATATCACCAGAAGCAAAAATGCTTCAATTGGTTAATGAATATTGTCGCTGTAACCAAGATGCCAACCCGGACGATATTTATGAAAGTCTTGAGTTGTTGAAAGCGATTGTCAACAATCACATAGGGCTTATTGAATTAAATTCCGATCTTGACATAGAGACAGTAACCGATATTTTTATCCGAATTAACTCGCAAGGAGTAGTTTTAAGCCAAGCCGATTTTGCCATGTCAAAAATCGCTGCTAATGATACTTATGGGGGAAATCAATTAAGAAAAACCATCGATTATTTTTGTCACTTAGTAGTTGCTCCTGAATTTTATCAACATATCATTGAATTTGATCCAGATTTTTCGAAAACCGAATACTTTCAAAAAATGTCTTGGTTAAAGGATGAAAATGATGATCTTTATAATCCGTCATATACAGATATGCTGAGGGTTTCTTTTACTTCGGAATTTAAAAGGGGACGACTCGAGGATTTAGTTGCATTATTATCCGGTCGTAATTTCCAAACCCGTACCTACGAAGAAGAAATAGTCGAGAAATCATTTAACCAGTTACAAACTGGGATTCTCAGATTTATGAACGAAACTAATTTTAAACGCTTTTTAATGATTGTTCGTTCTGCCGGATTTATTGAGCCTGGAATGATCCGTTCACAAAACGCCTTAAATTTCGCTTACATAGTTTATCTAGTTCTTACTGCTCAGAAAATGAATCCCAACCAAATAGAAAAGTATGTTCGTAGATGGTTGGTCATGTCTATATTAACCGGCCGGTATTCGGCTTCGCCTGAATCACAAATTGACCTGGATATTCGAAGGATCGATGAGGTTGGAATAGAAAAATATATTGTTGATGTTGAAGAAGCCCAACTTTCAGACGTATTTTGGAATACCGGACTACCACAAGCAATGGATACTTCAGTCTCATCGAGTCCGTATTTTAATGTTTACTTGGCAGCGCAGGTAAAGGCTAATGATAAAGGGTTCTTATCCCGTGATATTACTGTTCGCGATTTGATTACTCACAGAGGGGACGTTCATCATCTTTTCCCAAAAAATTACCTGAAAAAGCATGGATTAACCAGGGGTAAGTATAATCAGATAGCCAATTATGTTATGATGCAGAGTGAGATTAATATTGCTATTAAGGATTGCCCACCTGCTCAGTATTTTACCGAATTATTAGAGGCAATAAGATCAAAGTCAGAACCAAAATACGGAGCAATTTCAGATATTGACGAGTTAAAAGAAAATTTCCAAATGCATTGTATCCCAGATGGTATGGAAAATAAAACAATCGAGCATTATGAAGATTTTTTGGTAGAAAGAAGAAAGCTAATGGCGCAGAAAATTATGAGGTACTATCAAGGGTTATAGTATAAACTGGACGGGACAACGGGATAATTACATCTTCTACTACAAGGGCCATACTTTCTCTATGGGAAGCCCTTTTAGGTTCTTCTGCTAGGAAACCTCTCATTTTGAGAGGCTTTTTCCTATCTTTTGAAAAAATGTTTTCTTAATAAGTTAAGATTATCTTGACTATTCTTTTTAAAAAACAACACGCAAATATAGAAAATAAAGGGATTACAAGTCAAAGAGGTGGATTTAAATGGATTTATCTCAAGAGATACTTAATGCACTCAAAGAAAAACCAGGACAAAAAGCCCGTGAGTTAGCACGACAATTTGGGGTAGAAAGATCTAAAATTAATTCGTTATTGTATAGTAAACTACGTGGCAGAGTATATCAAGACAGTCAATATCGCTGGTTGCCACGGGAAATGTTTGTTGATGATCAACCCAAACACGGAACGGAAGTTAAGAGTACTATTTTAACTAAACTTTGCCGGTATTATCTTGATTGCTTGAATCATGATGACCAATATGGCGTATCAGTATTTGCAGATAGTATCTATAATGACCTTGATTATGTGGAACTTGACGAGATGCCAGTTGTTACTGGTAATCTAAGTGGGATTTTTGACCGGGATGATAATGCCAGTAAACTGTGGAATAAAACCAGAAAAGAGAAGAACCTTACGGTTATGTTGGGTTATCCGGTGTTATTGAAAAAAATCTTCTTTAGAAACGGGGGAGAAGGATTTGTCATTGAACCGCTCTTTCTCTTTTATTTTAATGAAGATCCCCTTAACATCAGAATTAAACCAGTATTATCTAATGATTTACCGCAATTAAACTTTAAAGCCGTTAAATCCCTACTGGGAGGAAATAATGAAACCAGTACAATTGATGAATTGATTTCTTTATCTGAAGATCTTGGTCTAGGTAATGTCTTGGTGGAAGAAGCGAGCCCAGATTTAGATGAATTAATGCAACGTCTGCGGATGTTACATAATGATTGGGAATGGCGGGAGGAACCCGATCCATACAATGTTGGCAGATTACCTTCCTTAAAGGATTTAAGACAGCCGGGGATCTATAACCGGGCAATTATTATGTTGACGGAACGTTCACCTTATACCCGCGGGCTCGAAGCAGAATTGGCCAAATTACAGACGATCTCCGAAGATTTATATGAAAAAACTGCTTTGGGTTCATGGTTACAAGGGAAACAAATTGAGTCTGTCACTGAACCGGAAATGGATTTAATTGAAGTTTTACCGCTCAATCAGGAACAGCGGCGGGCGGTAATCCAGGGATTGACTAACCCCTTGACGGTGATTACCGGACCACCGGGGACAGGAAAGTCGCAGGTGGTAACGAGTTTATTGATCAACGCGGCGTGGAAAGGTTATTCTGTTTTGTTTTCAAGCAAGAATAATAAAGCAGTTGATGTTGTTGAAGAGAGAGTCAATGGGCTTGGCAATTATCCTATTCTTATTCGCCATGGATCCTCTGAATATCAGGATAAGATAGCACATCATTTGTCTGTATTATTATCGTCGGCGACTAATTATGAAACCTGGCAGGAATACGAAAATGCTGAAGGGATGCACAAGCGGGCTTGTCAACGCCTTAAAACTCTTGAGTCGAAAATTAAGCAGGTTGTTGACTTGCGGAATAAGGTTGACCATCTTGAGCAAAAGATTGAATTAATGCGAGAAGAGTTTTCTTCCTCCACCTTTTCTAATATACGTAATATGAACCTAGCCGAAATTGAAGCTTGTTTTCGTGCTCTGCTTGAAAAAGTGACAAAAGCCAATAAGTATGAGAATAGTATATTTGAAAGATTGGTTTGGGGATTAATCAAAAAGTCGAGATTCGAACAAGTAAAAAAGGCTTTTGAAGAGGCGAAGGAACTTTTTCAAAGGATTGAGATTGAACCACCAATTTTCAGTGGTGGGCCAGATGAATCCACAATCGATAAGTATAACTCTTTTATGGAAGTATTCGCTAAGCGGTTGGAAATGATACGGGCGGTTCAGGATTACTTTCAATCTTTGGCTCAGCTTTCTACTTGTACTCCTTTGGAAAAACTGCAAATAGATTTAATAAAAGTTCAAGAAGAGGTTCAGAAAGCATCTGCTCTCCTTTGGAGTGCTTGGCTTGATTCATTACCCAAGCGACTTTCTTCCTCACCGGTCGACCGGAATGCTCTTAACCAATTCAATTCTTTATTAGGAATGCTACTAAACAGTCCAGATAATGATAAAAAGCTTGCCAATAAGGTGCGTTCCCAATTAATGAAATTGTTTCCGGTTTTAAAGAATTATCTTCCTTGCTGGGCTATAACTTCACTATCTTCTCATGGCCGTATTCCGCTGGAACCGGGATTCTTTGATCTTTTAATTATTGATGAGGCAAGTCAATGCGATATTGCTTCAATTCTTCCTTTATTATATCGAGCCAAACGGGTGGTGGTAATTGGAGATCCCAATCAATTACGACATATTTCCAGTCTTAGTTCAAAACAAGATACCCAACTTTTAACGAAGCATGGTTTGCTCGATTCTCATGCAGCGTGGAGTTATTCGCGGAATTCGCTATTTGATCGTGCTTTAGGATTTTGCCATTCCGACAATATAGTAAATCTACTTGAACATCACCGTTCGCATGCAGACATCATTGAATTTTCGAATCTGCATTTTTATAAAGGGCAACTTCGAATCGCTACACAATACCGGAAATTACACCGCCCGTCCACAAATGAACCTGCGGTCCGGTGGATAAATGTACAGGGCAGGGTAATCAGGCCACAGGGCGGCAGTGTTTATAATCAAGAAGAGGCACATGTAGTGGTAAAAGAGTTAGCCCGTTTGGTTACCCAGGGGTATGAGGGGACAATAGGCGTGGTTTCACCCTTTAGAGCGCAAGCTCTTTTTATCCGTGAACTTTTACATAAGAGTTATTCTGAACTCGAACAAAAGTTATTTTCCCACTTTGATTTTGAAGTCGACACTGTTCATAAATTTCAGGGGGATGAAAGAGACATTATTTTATTATCGCCTGTTGTTAGTCTTAATTGTCCGGAAAGTGCCTTGAATTTTTTGCGGAGAACGGGAAATTTGTTTAATGTTGCTGTAACGCGTGCACGGGCTTCCCTTATTGTTGTCGGTGATCAAGAATACGTTCTTCAATGTGGTGTTAGATATTTTGAAGAGTTTGCCAAATATGTTTCCGCCGTTAAAACTAAAGCCCAACAGCAACCTTTTGATATAACAACCCTTGGGCCAGTTTATCCTAATGTTTCAAATCCCGAACAGGTATCTGAATGGGAAAAAATTCTCTATCAAGCGCTATATAAAGCAGGAATAAGGACAATACCTCAGTATCCTGTGGAAAAATACCGTCTGGATTTAGCGTTAATCAGCGAAGATGGGCGTTGTTTGGATATTGAGGTCGATGGTGAACGCTACCACCGGGATTGGGACGGTGATCTTTGTCAACGTGACCGTTTGAGAAATTGCCGGTTACATGAGTACGGTTGGGATGTAATTCGATTTTGGGTTTATGAAGTCCGTGATGATCTGGAGGGGTGTGTTCGAAGGGTAAAGAATTGGTTAGAACAAAAGACAAATACATAATAATTATGTATAAAAAACTCCAATGGCTGGAAGGATCATTACCGAAAAAAGAAGAATTACATAAATAAAGGTTCTTCCGAGAATCAGTTTAAAATCTGAAAAATACTTAGGTCAAGGAGTAAGCTAAGATGGATGTCAGATGTCCTAAGTGTGGATCGGATATGGTTTTGCGCACGGCGAAAAAAGGGATTCATGCTGGAGAAAAATTTTATGGTTGTTCCCGCTACCCCTATTGTAAAGAAATTGTTCCTTTTGAGGCCTTGCCTTCTATTTCCGAGCAACCATCTAAAGAGGAAAAACCATCTTCGACAGGAGTTTTTTTCCCACGGACTCTTTTAGCCAGGGAGAGATTCCAAAATCACCAGGTTCGATTCTTTGAAACTGTCGCAGTACCTGAAGATTTGTTAGAAAATATAAATAGCGAATATGAAAGACAAAACGAATTAATATTGGCTTTTTCTCAGTGGAGAGTCGATTTTCCAGCTGAAGGGCCTAAATTTATATTGAATGAGCGTCAGCGCCAGATAATATCAGTTATTGAAAAAATATTGACAAGAGGAAGGATTACCTTACTATCACCACAATTGGAAAAGAAAATAAGGGAGCTATTTATAACCTTCGAAGCCAATTCTTTATCAGTAAAAGAGTTGGTGTTAAAAGCTTACTCAAAAAAGCAGAAGTCTTTATGGCTGGACAGTCAGGAAGAGATGATCTTTTTTGAAAATTATATAGCGGATCTTTTAGGGCCAAATTATGAACAGTTTGTCCTTCCTCAGGTTCAAATGTCTAGTCTACTTTCTCCTGCTCAGGAGATTGATCCTACAGGTTACCAAAGGGTGGATTTTGCCATCTTCCATCCTGCATTAAAAGAGAAAATAATTGTTGAAATTGATGGCAAACAACATAAAATTGAGTTGGATCGGAAGCGAGTGAACATTTTAAAAGAAAACGGATATACTGTAATCAATATCCCTGTAGAAGAGATACAAAAAGGGAATGGTCCTAACTTATCTAACTTAAGTGCAAAACTTACTTCGATCAGACAGAGCAAAAAAGAGAGTATGGCAGATAGCGAGAGTAATAAGTTTGTATATGCGGTTAAAATTGCACATCAGATTCAGATCTTACTTCTTCAAGCGGTAAAATCGGGGTTTCTTGATCTAAGTGATGTAGGGAACTGGTATTTATTCAGTGATTTAGATGAGACCGGTTTGTTTAGTAAAACTGAAAGTTTGGCCATTCTTAAATATTCTGCAGAGGATTTTGTAGAATTATTGGAAAAGCTCAGCAGGCTTTATTCTGCTCAACAAAAAGCAGGAAAGCCTGTTTGTGATCTTCTTTCCCAAAAGACAACCGTTAATTTGACCAATTCAATTTGTATATCATTTAGCAATAGCTTTACAAGTATACCTACTTTTCATGTTCAAAATATCTATTTTCCATTTCATATTGCGAATTCCACCTCCCCCGTTTCACCAGTAAAGGAGGGATTGATGAAACCAAAGGAAGAAGATTTGCAGTATTTTTTGGAATATATATTTCGTAAGCCTAGTTTCTGGGAAGGGCAATATGACGGGATTATACGGATACTCCAAAATAAGGATGCATTGTTATTGCTCCCGACAGGGGCAGGAAAATCGTTAGTCTATCAACTTGCTTCCCTGTTATTACCAGGTAGAACAGTAGTCGTTGATCCCATTATTTCTTTAATGGAAGATCAAATTGATAATCTTGCTATGATGGGAATTGATAGATGCATTGCTATTACAAGCCAAATAGGAAACCCTCAAGACAGAACTAGAGTTCTTCAATTATTTGGACAAGGGGAATATATCTTTGCTTTCGTTTCGCCGGAGCGGTTTCAAATTGATGAATTCAGAGAGTCACTGCGGACTCTTACCGTACATACACCAATTGCAATGATTGTGATCGATGAAGCACACTGTGTTTCTGAATGGGGCCATGATTTTCGGACTGCCTATCTTAACATAGGAAAGACAAGCCGGGAATATTGTAAATCCGAGGAGCATATACCACCATTACTTGCTTTAACAGGGACTGCGTCCAGGGCAGTCTTAAAAGATGTCCAAAGGGAGTTGCAGATTACGGATTTTGATGCAGTAATTACCCCAAAAACCTTTGACCGGCCGGAATTAAAATTCCGCGTTATCTATGCTTCGTCTCAAGAAAAATTAGCCAAAGTAAAGGGATATCTTGGGCAGGTTTTACCGAGTTTATTTAATACTGATAGTTCCACTTTCTATCAAACAAGAGGAAAGGAAACTTATTCCGGACTTGTTTTTTGCACCCATGTTGGTGGGGAATTTGGTATTGAAAAAGTATCAGATGAGATTAGTAAAGGATTGGGTATTGCCAATGCTATTTACAGTGGGAGGAAACCAAAGTATTGGGAGGCAGAAAATTATCAGTTACATAAACAGAATGTAACAAAAGATTTTAAAAGAAACAAAATACCACTCTTGGTTTGCACAAAGGCCTTTGGAATGGGAATTGATAAACCTAATATTCGCTACACAATTCATTTTGGGATCCCGGCGTCGATCGAATCTTTCTACCAAGAAGCAGGCCGAGCGGGTAGAGATCGAAAAACTGCATATTGTTGCGTAGCTCTATCAATTGATGATCCGGATAGGGCAAAAAAACTTCTGAGTCCCAACACAAAAGTTGAGAAGATTAATGAAATCATAAAGAAAACCGATTGGGAAGAAAACGATGATATAACCCGGATTCTTTATTTTCACACTAATTCTTTTCGTGGAATTGCTGAAGAAAAAAAAGATGTTGAGGTAATACTTCGTGGGTTGGGCGATGTATCTAAAAAAGGAATAAAGACATTGTCCATACCTGATAGCATCAGGCGAAAAGCTGATGAAAACAGACCGGCCAGGCAAATGGCAGAAAAGGCGATTCACCGTCTTTCGCTTATTGGTGTTGTGGCTGATTACACAATAAATTTCTCCCGTGATGAATTTACTATAAAATTGTCAGGTGCGGGTAAAGAAGAGATTCTTGAAGCTTATGGAAATTACGTGGCAAGTTATCTTCAGAGCAGAAGACAAGCTGAAATTGAAAAAGCTGCTAAATTTTTACATCTTCCGCATTTTGAATTTATATTGGAGATGATAAATCTTTTACTTCACTTTATTTATGAGGTTATAGAACGGGGAAGAAGGCATGCTCTCTATGAAATGCTGCTTGCCTGTACTGAATCACCAAATGATAGTGATATCCGGCAGCGAATTTTACGCTACTTGGAGGCAACTGAATATTCGGAAGAACTGGAACTCATTATTGAAGATGAAACGGCTGGTTTGAATAGGTGTAGAGATCTCTTTGATAGTGTTCGCTCCCCGAACGAAGCTGCGGAACTTCGTGGGCAAGTTTCCCGATATCTTGAAAGTTATCCCGACCATCCTGCATTACTTATGCTGCGCGCCCTTTCAGAAGTATTTGCTAAAGATAAAAACAGTCAAGTAGCAAAGCAAAATTTTCTTGCTTCGATATCCTCTGCTCTTGCCAGCTACAGCCTAAGTAATAATGCCGTTTTTGATTTTGCTTGTTGGGCGGTGGCAAATATTGAAAGACAAGATAAAAATTTGGCTGAAGAATTAATAATAGAGCTGTTGAATTCGGGAAATCGCTCGTTGGCTCGAATGATGATAGAAAAACTATCATTATCACTTGCTGCGATGCCAGCATGGTTCCTCTTAATTAAGATTCAAGAAGATTGTTGCCATTTGCTTGAGAATATCAACAAAGAATAGGGGGCAGATGCTAAAATGGAAAAAGAAGCCCAAAATTTTCTAAAAGCAGAAGAAACTGCTGTAAAACTCGTTGAAACATTGAAGCAACTTCACACTGAAGCTACTTCATATCAAACTGCAACACAGGAACTTAATATCGTTCGTGGCGAGCTTTTACAATTAATTGAGTCAATAGAAAAAACTGCTGTTGGAAGTTATGATATTATTAAATTATTAAGGGAAATCGGTGGTCCGGAAATCCTAAGCAGACTTATTAACATTGAAAACATATTAGCAAAAGAGTTTAATAAGCAAAAAAGTTTTATGGATAAAATCAAAAGATTGATCACAATAACAATCATTATTTCAATAGTCACACTTGTTCTAGATATTGTTATTCTATTGATTAAATAGTGATTAAATAGTTCAAAGAAAATCCCAAAAGCCTTTAAATAACCAATGCGGTTTTTTCTTTTAATTATTTGTGTGAAGATGAATAAATTTTTTTATAATTAACTATGTTTAACTAGGTAATGATTATGTAGGATATTATTGAATTGTTGATTCAAAAATCTATGGTTAGAATTCAAGTTTATAACTGAGTCAACTTTTTAACCAGGAGATGAATAAGAAAATTGCACAACACCATCACCGGTATCAACAACCCTTTACTTACTCACCTTTATAGATCCATCGAAAAAGCAAAGAAGATCCGGATCATTGTTGCTTTTTTAATGGAGTCAGGTGCTAGGTTGATCGCTGATCAACTGGCATCGGCTATAATGCTCCCATAGTGTGAGACACAAAAATAAAAAAGTAAGTTATAATGGAAGCATGAAAAAGAGAAATCAATACTCAGCGGAATTCAAAAGCAAAATAGTACTGGAGGTACTCCAAGAAACCTCTACGGTTAATGAAATCTCAGCCAAGTATGGTATTAGCCCTGTAACCATCAGTCGTTGGAAAAGCGAGTTTATAGAACGAGCTGCGGAAGTGTTTAAGAAAGGGCCCTCCCCAGCCGAAAAAGAACTCAAAGAAAAAAACCAAAGAGTAGCTCAGTTGGAACGAAAAATCGGTCAGCTCACCTACGAAGTGGACTGGCTCAAAAAAAAATCTGAAGAAATTGTCGGACCCGACTGGGAGAAAAGATTTCGTTAATCGAAACAACCCGAAGATCAGTATCAAACGTCAGGCCGAATTATTAAGTATTAACCGCACCAGTGTGTATCGTCAACCCCCCGCTCAGAAGCGAATATCTGATGAAGACTTACTTGTCATGCGCCGAATTGATGAAGTACACACTTACCATCCCACTTGGGGTTATCGTACCATTACCCGCATTTTGAGGCGGGATGATCATTTGTTAATCAATCCGAAGAAGGTACGCCGGATCATGCGAGACATGGGGATTTATACTATTTATCCTAAACCTAATTTGAGTAAGCGCT
>LSQX01395919.1_pt1 | contig 10690 bp, 10 predicted proteins | sample 654561 | NCBI WGS metagenome assembly LSQX01 (sample SAMN04489861, study PRJNA283612) | anaerobic digester metagenome | isolation source: 4 biogas reactors fed with cattle manure at either 37C or 55C with and... | place: Denmark: Kongens Lyngby | collected 2014 | reverse complement strand
GGATTCAAGCGTTATTATCTATATCTTCAAAGCGCCGTAAGATTACTTTTTCTGAAACTTGAAACACCCTGCTGCTTTCGGCTATTTCTCTTCTCCCTGTGACTGCGATATCAATGATTTTATCCTCAGGAACCAGCAATCTTCCAGCGAACACATTTGCCTGATGCTCAATGATACGGTACTGATAGTCGCTCAGACTGAATAAAAAATCTTCAAAACTATCTTTCGTGCGCCGAGTGTTCTTCTGGTAAAAGTCTCTGTGCAGTACAAAATGGCCAAGCTCGTGAGCCAGTGAAAATCTTACCCTGTTAAGACAGGTCTCACTGTTGTAACTCTCGGCATCTACCAGAATTGCCTCAAAATCACTCGTGATACCCGCATCAATGCCGTAATCTTTTTTCAAGCCGGGCTCCGGGACAATCTCTAAACCCAAAGCTTCCACGATTTCCTCAATATTAACGGGTATGGTGTAATCCGGATAAACATCCTCAATAAGCTTAGAGATTATTAATTGAATATCCCTGGGATACAGCTTTGGGAAATCTTTGATTTCACTCATGGCTAAGGCTTAAACGCTTTCTGAAAAGCCTCGCTGGCCGCGAGAAAATCTTCCTTGTTTGGCCGATTCCTCCTGATGGTACGCAGAAAGGCCGGAATCTTCCCAATCAGCTCTTCCTCCGTAATATCCCTGGGCAGCTCTCTGCGGGAGAGCGCCGCCATATCCATGAATTGAACCCACTCCTCGCTCTGGGGTGTAAGCCCCAGTGCTTTGGCAAAGCGCTCGGTTACATCCTCTCCGGGAGCCGGACGCAGACGGCGCTCAATCCTGCTGATATTAGCCGGGTCATCGGCCGCTTTTCGGGCCAAATCCCTCAAGCTCAGCTTGGCCTGACGACGCAAACTCTTCAGCAAATCTCCAAAAGTTTTTACATCACTACTCATCTCTCTCACCTCATTTCCCAGCACTCAGTGCTGTTGTAATAAAGATACAACACTCTCGCAGCTTGTCAATCTCCTCGATAAAAAAATCTGCAAAAAACAGCCCTTTTCTACTCTCCATCCCCATTTATTGGCAAAATTTGAGCGAACTCCCGGAATTATGCTTTGCCAAAGTTTACGCCTCTTTATAGAATCCACCCGTGATTTCTAAGGTCTATTCAGCTACGGTGCAAGGAATCAGCCCTGTGCTGGTCGAAGTGGAAGTAAGCTCTATTCTGGCTGAGACGTTCTCCATTGCCATTGTGGGGCTGCCGGATGCGGCGGTCAGAGAGGCTCGCGAACGCCTCCGCCCGGCCCTGCGCAACTCGGCTCTGCAGGAGCCTCTGGGGCTCGTCACAGTGAACCTCGCTCCGGCGGATATCAGGAAGGAGGGTCCCAGCTTCGACCTGGCGATTGCAGTCGCCACTCTTGCCGCCACTGATCAAATCAGCTCGCCCTATCTGGAGGACCATCTCTTCGCCGGGGAACTGGCCCTCAACGGAACCGTGCGACCCATCCACGGCGCTCTCTCCATGGCTCTGTGCGCGCGCGAATCAGGCAAGAAAGGTATCTTCCTGCCTGCGGAAAATGCGTTGGAGGGTGCTCTGGTTTCCGGCATCGAGGTCTACCCGGTGGAATCACTGGCTCAACTGGTAGCCTTTTTGCGCGGCGAAACGATCCTGGAACCGGTGAAAGAGAGTTTTCAGGAGCTCCTCAATAGCCGCCCCGAGACAATCCTCGATTTTGCTGATGTCAAAGGCCAGGAATCGGTCAAGCGCGCGCTGGAAATCGCCGCGGCCGGGGCTCATAACCTCATCATGGTGGGACCTCCGGGAACCGGCAAATCGATGCTGGCCAGGAGACTCCCCTCTATTCTTCCTCCCATGACCCTGGAGGAAGCTCTGGAGGTCACCCAGATACACAGCATTATGGGGCTGCTCAAACCGGGACAGCATATTTTGACCGAGCGTCCTTTCCGAGCGCCTCATCACACGGCCAGCAATGTCGGACTCCTGGGCGGCGGCAGCACCCCGGCTCCCGGAGAAATCACTCTGGCTCACCACGGAGTCCTCTTTCTGGATGAGCTGCCCGAATTCAAGCGAACCGTCCTGGAAACCTTGCGCCAGCCGCTGGAGGATGGTTTCGTGACCATCTCCCGGGCATCAGGTACCCTTGTCTTCCCCACCGAGCTGATGCTAATTGCCGCCATGAATCCCTCCCCGGACGGGAAGATGCCCCAGGAATCCCGCAGCTCACCGCGTCAGATTCAGAGTTATCTGGGGCGCATCTCCGGGCCGCTCCTGGATCGTATCGATCTGCATATTGAGGTTCCGACCGTTCCTTTCCGCTACATCTCCTCCAACCAGGAGCCTGCGGAGAGTTCGGCGGAAATCCGTAAACGGGTCATCGCCGCCCGGCAGAGGCAGATCGAGCGCTTCAAACAATCCCCGAATGTTCGCTCCAATGCCCGCATGGGAAGCCGTGAGCTCAAGAATTTCTGCAACCTCAATGCCGATTGCCTCAACCTGCTCAAAATGGCCATGAATGAACTCCAGTTGAGCGCGCGTGCCTATGACCGAATCCGCAAAGTCGCCCGCACGATTGCCGACCTGGATAACTCCGATGAAATCCAGACTCATCACATCATGGAGGCCAGCCAGTATAGAAACCTGGATCGACAGGTCTGGAGCTTTATATCCTGAACACCCTCTTCTAAATTAAAATGAAAACGAGATTATTCAGTCTATTTCTTTTGGCCGCGTCTCTCTGCACTCTAGAGGCCGTGGAACCCTACCGAATTCAGGTGGTGGATAGTGAAAACGGCTGGCCTGTTCCCCTGGTCGAGCTGAAAACCGTCGGCAACATCCGCTTCGTCAGCGATAATGCGGGCGTTATCGCTTTTAACGAGCCGGACCTAATGAATCAGGAGGTCTGGTTCGATATTGCCGGTCACGGCTATACGGTGCCCAAAGACGGCTTCGGTTATCGGGGTGTGCGTCTGAAACCGACTCCGGGCGGGGAAACTACGGTCAAGGTCGAGCGCGAGAGTATCGCCCGGCGAATCGGCAGGCTGACAGGCAGCGGACTCTTTGCGGAAAGCAAAAAATGCGGATTGATGCCCGATTGGAAAGATAGCGGGGTGATCGGCTGCGACAGTGTGCAAACGGCGATTTATGGAGGCCGGGTGTTCTGGGCCTGGGGCGATACATCGCTGCCCGGCTACCCTCTGGGAATCTTCCATACCTCCGCCGCAACGACAGCACTCTCTCCCAAATTCCCCGTCGAGCCGCCGCTTCAAGTCGTCTTCGATTTATTCCGTGAGGAGGGAGGCAAGCCCCGCGGCGTCGCCAAACTCCCGGGCGAGGGTCCCACCTGGATCAGCGGCACTCTCACCCTCAAAGATAAAAACGGACAGGAGCGGCTCTGCACAGTTTATAACAAAATCAAGCCGCCTCTGGACGCTTATGAGCGAGGGCTCTCGGTCTGGAACGACGAAAAAAAGGAATTTGAACGTACCCTCATGCTCTGGGAAAAATCCTCCGGCAAACCCTCTCCTCTCCTCCCGGATGGACACCCCATCTTCTGGAAAGATGAGAAAACTGGAACGGATTGGGTCCTTTTCGGCGACCCGCTGCCACGGCTCAAATGCAGGGCGACTTATGAGGATTGGCTCAATCCCAATGCGTGGGAAAAGGTGGAATCCCCCCGCACGCTCACCTCTGCCGACGGAGAGGAAACCGTCCGGCTCCACACCGGTTCGGTTCAATGGAGCCAATACCGCCAGCGCTGGGTCACCGTTTTTGTTCAGTCAGGGGGGAAATCTTCTTATCTGGGAGACCTCTGGTACGCCGAGGCCAAATCACCTCTGGGACCCTGGGGTAAAGCGGTCCGGGTTCTCTCCCATGACCGCTATACTTTTTACAATCCCAGGTTGCATCCGGAGCTGGTCGCAGCCGATGAGCCGTATCTTCTCTTCGAGGGCACCTATACGATGACCTTCGAGAATCACGCCTTCCCGACGGCACGATACGACTACAACCAGATCCTCTACCGTTTGGAGTTGGATGATCCGAAACTCAAACCGGCTTTTGTAGATTAAGGCTTTTCGCCTCCGGTTAATTATTTTCAGAATGCCGCAGGCTGATCGCCACCTCAGGACGTAATTCTTCCGGAACCTGAAGTTCCAGTATTCCGTCCTTTGATTCTGCCTTCAGGCGCTTCTCGGCTCCCGTGATCGTGTTGAGCATCCACACTTCATAAGGAGCTGAAGGCACCTTGATCGTCACGCTTTCGGGCATCTGGCGGCTATAGAGCAGATACTCTTTGCCGGTCTGTTCCAGGGCGAAAAGATTCAAGCCGCTATCCGCCGACAGGCTCGAACCCTGCACCGGTTTCAGGCGAATAAAATCTGCGCTCTCCAGAAAGCGTTTCATCAAACCGATCTGACGGCGAAACTCCGGACTCCCGCAACCCGGGGTCGGTTCCTTTACTTCAAAGGTTCCGTCTTCATACCCCACCGTGAACGAGTAATCCAGGTTGTTATAGAGTGCTCCACCCGAAAGCATGAATTCCCAGGCCTCGCGGCGGTAGTAATCTCCCTGAATTCCTTTGAAACCGGTTTCGTTCATCCCGACAGGCAGCGGCAAATGAGCGTTGTCGGGCACGGCTCTGGGCGGTGTACAATAATGGAAGTTCAAAAGCGACCAGGCCGCATGGGGATTTTCCACCTTCTTTGAACCATTAGCCACGTTTACAGAAATGAGATGTTTGCGAGGCATCTCTTTTTCAGCCTCCACGATCCAATCGGTAACCAGCCGCTGCCATGCATCCGTAACTCCGCCGAAATAGGGTTCGTTGCAGATTTCAAAATAGTAATTGTCGTAACCGTTGATTTCACTCACCACTTTGCGGACGAACTCTTTCTGGACTTGAAGCAGCCCTTCTTCCGTGTCGGCGTTGAGGAGCCGCTCGGAAGGAACCTTACCGATACCCTGGATATTATTCTGCGCATTCATGGGAGAGAGCTTCCACTGCGACGGGTCATAAATGGGGCAGAAAAGATTCAGCTCCAGAACAATCCCGAACTCGGAGGCTTTTTGCACTAATTGATTCAGCCGCTCAAAATAAGCGGGGTTGAACTGCGTGAGGTCAAATTTGTTGGCACCGTCCAGCGCACCGGCTTCCTGACTTCGCATCCAAGGCGACACATAGTTTTTGCCAGGCGCCAGCGTGTTGTTCTGAATATTGAAATTGCCCGCTTCCTCGCGATAAGAGCCCATGAAAACACGGGTATGATTGAGCCCGTCTTTGGCAAGCGTTTCCAGGTACTTGTCGAAATTAAAAGCCCCATTGAGTAACGCACCATAATGCTCGCCGGAGGTCACCAGAACTGTCGGCTTGCCACGGAAGAGGAAATATTTCGGGTTCTCCGGATGAAGCGAAAACGTCTCGCCCAAAGCCCGTTTGCCGGTGAGCGGCTCGATCATGGGCCAAACTGGTTCTCCCCGGCGCATGATTCCGAAACCACCTTTATAATCCCAGTTGGAATAACCGATGTTGTGCCGTTTGAAGAGCATCGTCACATCCCTGTACCAACGATATTTATCCGGAGCCGGAGACATCTCGCAGCAACCGAATTCGCCGCAATAGACCGGCAGATTATGCTTTTTGGCCGCATCCAGAACCTGTTTAAAATGTCCTTCGATCACGTCGGCATTGAAGACACGCCGGTTCCATTGCACGCCATACTTTTTACGCTGCGCCTCGGGGAGCGCATCCATTTCCTCATCCAGAATTGCTTTGCCCGGATAATGAACCGGCCCGGTATAATCCCTCATCTCGTGCCAGGGCGCCCGGTGATGGGTCAGGAGCATTGGCTCATAGTAGTGGAAGGTGATAATGATATTGGGGTCGTTCTCAGGCACCCAGAGGTCTTTCACAGTGCTGAAATTCTGCCAGCGGTTCGAACCTATGAGGATTATGCGCTCGGGCTCCAGATTTCTGAGGGTTGCCACGCAGCGTCGGACAATCTTGTTCCAGACCTCCGAGTCGTCGGCCACCGGCTCATTCATCAGCTCATAGGCGACCCAGTCATTGGAGTACTTATTCAGCTCGCCGCTCAGCTTTTCCCAGCAGGCATAGAATTTCTCCTGGGCTTCGGGGTCCGTAAATAGGGGTCTGACCTTGTTATCGAAGTAGTGAGAGCGGAGAACGTGCAGATCCACAATCGCTCTCATCTGATGCTTCCGGCACCAGTCAAGCGCCTGGTGCAACAGGAGGAAAGCATCTGCGTTTTTATTCCCCTCTTCATCGAACATCTGTTCTTCATCTATGGGGATGCGCAGATGGTCATAGCCCAGAGAAGCCAGGAAGGCCACATCCTTTTCGGTAAAATAAGCCGCACGCCTTTCACCCCGTGCTCCGCTTTGCGAAAGCCAATGGCTGATATTGATTCCCTTTTTTACTTCAAAGGAATTGGCCTCTTTTTCTGCCGCCTGGCCGTTAAAGACCATGCAGGCGAAAAAGAAAAAAAGGCAATAGACTAAGTTTTTCTTCATAGATAGGAATAAGACGATTTTTTCTTTTGATACAAAAAGGGGTGGATGCTCTTCACACCCACCCACCCAAAGAGTGTTATAACTCCCCGTTAAAGCTTACTTGAGTTCTTTAACGCGCATATAGCGGAAAGCTACGTTACCGTGATCGCCCTGGACGAAGAATGCGCCCGGGTCATTCACGTCGTTGTCGAGCTGACTGCCAGTAGGACGATCCACTGTGACATTGTCGTGAACCTTAACTCCGTTAACGATGATCGTGAACTGGTTTCCTTTGACCGTCGCTTCCACGGTGTTCCATTCGCCGGGCTTTTTGGAAGCCTTGGCCGATGCCTCAGTATGATTATAAATGGCGTTATCGCTGGTCTTCTCGGGTTTAGCCGTCACCGGTTCGCCGAAGATTTGGAGTTCATGGCGACCGCGCAGATAAAATCCGCTGTTGGAACCCTCGGGCACCATGTACTCATAGCGAACGACAAAGTCGCGGAATTTCTTATTCGTGACGAGGTCAGTACCGTGCTGGCCTTTGGGAATGCTGTTGACGAGCATACCATTCTGAGAGCTCCAGCTCTTGAAGCCATTGGGGTTGCGATAGTGCCAACCGGTCAGGTCGCAGCCGTTGTAGAGCGGGACGAATCCATCGACCGCTTCTTCCGTGCTCACTGTGTACCAATTGCTGGTAGCGCTCGGGTCGCCGTCAATCATGCCCATGGACCAGAGAATACCCTGCAATACATGGCTCTCGTACCAATCCTTTTCGAGCACGTCCGTGCGGTGCCCCAGAGAGGTGTAGAAAACGCGGCCCTGGCCCCAGTTCTTGCAATAAGCGATCGTATAATCTCCGGGTTGATTCGCCGTCGGGCTGCCGTCGTTGGGACGCTTATCCATCGTGAGGAGACCGTGGACGGTCGCGCGGTTAAATTTCTGCATGATGTACATCTCATCATGAACCACCAGGTTGTCGGGGATATCCTTGATGATCGGATGTGTCGGATCTTCCTTGATCACGTTCACCGTTGCTTGGGCACCATGGGTCAGGAACAGACCGCCCACCATCTCAGTATAGGGAGGGAACCCGGCGAAAGTATCGGTCGCGGCATGGAGCCCGACAAAACCCTTACCGGAGGCGACCCAATTGACAAAGCCCTGCTTATCAGGCAGAGGAAGCTCACCGGTCGTATTATTGAAGACCACTCCGTCATATTTGTTCAGGGACTCCATGGTCATAAGCTTGGCCATATCCTCATCGCTCCTGACAAATTCCACATCAAACTGGCCGCTCTCCTTGGCCAACTTTTCAAGCATTTTATCCGCTGAGGGGATAACATCGTGCCTAAAACCCTTGGTCACTGAAACGACCAGGACTTTTTTATCTGCGGCTTGCGCCGAAAAAGCAAAACAGGCAGCCAGCGCCAGAACGCCCGCCTTCAAGTATAAACTTCTATTTTTTTTCATAAAATTTCTCGTCAAAAACACATTAGGTTAGACGCCTTCGACGACGCCATTATTCAGAAAAGAGAGTAAAAAACAAGACCATATTTCATTTCCGATAGCAGCCGGAAGCCAACACGGCCTCCCGGACAGCCGCCGGCATCAGTTCTTCCACGCTTTGGCCCGCCGCAATCCGCTCGCGTATTCCCCGAGAGGAGGTCTCACTGAACACAGTGTCAATCAAGTGCATACGAAAAACCTCGGGCAGAGGAATGAAACTCTCCCCCGGACGGCTCACAACGGCAAACTCCACCAGCCGGGCCAATTCCTGCGCATCTTTCCACTTGGGCAGGCTCGGCGCATTATCCATCCCGATGAGGTAGAAAAGCTCAGCATCCGGGAAGCGTTTCCTGTACTTCCTCACGGTTTCTATGGTGTAGGAGATTCCTCCGCGCTCGAGCTCTGAAGAATCGATTTTCCAATCCGGGTGCCCCTCCAGTGCCAATTGCACCCATTTCAGGCGAAGAGCCGGCGGTGCCGTAAACTGACCTTCTTTGAAAGGCGAACGGGCCGCAGGGACAAAATAGAGCTCGTCCAGCTTCAGATAGTTACAGGCCGCTTCTGCCACCTGCAAATGAGCCGAGTGAATCGGGTCAAAAGACCCGCCATAGATTCCGAGCCTCACAATTCCAGAAACCTTTTTCAATGGAAAGGGAGCTTTTTCCCAAAGCTCCCTCCGGTTAAATTCAAATAGATTAAATAGATGTCACGCGCGCCAGATAGTCGATCTCCCGCTTCAACTGGGCAAAGCGCTCCTCAGGCGTCTTGAGGCGGCCGACGATCTCGTTTTCCAGGCACATATCGGCTTTGTACTTGGACGCCTTCATAATCTGCGCAAACTTCTCGAAATCAATATCACCTTCATCAATCGGGGCGGCATATTTTTCATACTCCCAACCCCTTTCGCGCTGGCTGTTACGCTTATCTTCCGGATATTTGATGCTCTTGCAGTGGGTATGATAGGCCTTGCCGGCATAGCGCTCAAAGATCCCGTAAATATCATTCAGGGGATGCCCATACCAGTAGAAGTTGGCTGTATCCAGGGTCAAACCGAGCCGATCTGAACCCACACCGTCAAAGAGTCGGTCCAGGAACCACGGGTCATTGGTAACGCTGCCGTGATTCTCGATGGCATAGCGAATCTTTGTACCTTTGACCAGATCGCAGAGCTTCTTGCAGGCGTTGATGGCAATGGGGAGGAAATCCTCCTTGCTCGACTTGGAGGGGTAAACGTCAATACGAATAGCCGGAACCTTCAGAATCTCGGCGGCATTCACCACCGTTTCCGCATATTTGAGCTCCTCGGCCAAATCCTGCTCCAGGGTATTGCCCATGAGGAACGCGGTGATATTCTTTTTCTCGGCTTTTAAATCTTTCTTGAGCTCCTTGATGCCGGCATCGTTCGTCAGATCATACTTTTTCTCATCGCTGAAAAAATTATTGCTCTGGAATCCGCGCGGTGAAGAAGCCTCCACTCCGCTGATGCCGAGCCGGTCCATGGCCTCCCAGCAATTTTTGGCTCCGATCATCGCCAGGAGATTATCCCGGCAAGAGAGCTCCCAACGCGGTTTCTTCGCTCTACGTGCGGCAAAAACCTCCGCAGAGCCGAACCCCAAAGCCATACAAGAGGCAGACGCCATCACGGCACTCTTGAGAAACGAGCGCCGACTGCTTGAGAAACAATCATTCTTCTTCACCCGCTCATGAAAGACGAAAAGAAGAAGAATTTCAAACCTTTTATCAAAGGTATCCTGGAAGCTCCCAAAAAAAAACGGGGAGACACCCATCTCCCCGATTATTTTCTTACTTGAAGGCTCCCCTGCCGAAGCAAGGGAAAATCCCTTGTAGACCGGCGATTATTCCTCGCCGAACTTCTCGTTCACCAGTTTCTGGATCTCATCCAAGGCCTCACGAGCATCCTCTCCGGCAGCCTTGACCAAAATGTGACTACCTTCACCCGCTGCCAGCATCATCAAACCCATAATGCTTTTACCATTGACCTCTTCACCATCTTTTTCAACATAGATGGAACATTTGTAACGTCCTGCCAATTTTACAAACTTTGAAGCCGGTCTGGCATGAAGCCCATAACGGTTCAGAATTACCATCTCCTGAGACAACCCCTCAGAAGTATCCATTTGACTACTTGTGTTACTCACAGCGCTTTCTGGTTGGAGAAAATTTAAAAACTAGCGCGTCGTCATTCCAATACGCCGCGCGCGGTCGCTCCACCGCCACCGCAAAAAGAACTATACACGCCTCCGGAGTTAAATGCAAAAAAATTAACTGCTTTTCCGATCAGAAAATGAGGCCCGACATTACGAACCCCGCTCGTCAAAAAAGATGAAGACGTTCCCTCTGAAAATTGGCTGTCCGACCTGGATTTGAACCAAGACAGAGGCTTCCAAAGAGCCTAGTGCTACCATTACACCATCGGACAAGCCGCGGTGAGGAAGATACCAACTCTCGGGCCTGTGGGCAAAGTATTTTTTAATTTAGGCTGGATTTTCCCCTAAATTCCCTTAGAATCTGGTTCTGGTAACTGTTTTACATGATGCTATGGATATTGTTTTAAGAAGTCGGTTGTCCCTGATGATGTTGATTCAATACATCATTTGGGGGTTATGGTATTCAACACTGGGCGCTTTCATGACTCATAAGGGGTT
>LSQX01277052.1_pt1 | contig 10690 bp, 5 predicted proteins | sample 654561 | NCBI WGS metagenome assembly LSQX01 (sample SAMN04489861, study PRJNA283612) | anaerobic digester metagenome | isolation source: 4 biogas reactors fed with cattle manure at either 37C or 55C with and... | place: Denmark: Kongens Lyngby | collected 2014 | reverse complement strand
CGCAGCAAAATATACTCAATTGCGGCTGCGAGAGAGGGTCGCAATACAGGTGATACAACCTACATAGACATAATAAAAAGCATTGTAGGAGCTGAAGACAACAGCTCAGGCTGGTGGGCTGATCATTCAGATTATTTTGAAATAGCCCCGGGTAAACTCCTTACCCTTGAATTTATAAATTATGGAACTGGTTCTAACAACTGGAACAACTGGAATCTGGCTCTTACAACAAAAGCGTATTCGGACGGAGATCCTGAATACAGCGAGTATTTTGTACTTAGGTCAGATGCTTATGGCTGGGGTAACGGTGACTTTGCCCTTGAAAGAGTAGAACACAACTATGGAGAACTGGGTGGAGAGGATATCTGGGCAGTGTTCCGGCAGAAGATGCAGGGAGCCTATGTTACCCTTGAAGTGGACTTCTCTCCCACTGGCAATATTTTCGTAACATCTACTGCTGTTGCAACGGATGGAACCGTGCTTGTACAGTCATACAATCATCCAGTACCTGTTTCCTCAAGTGTAACTGCATTTCTGGTTGTTGACGGCAGCCATTTCTTAATGAAGAAAGCTTACCTCCTCCCANNTGCCCCAACTGCAGTTGAATTAGGTAGTGAAGATTTCTGGGGCCTTGCCAAGGCTGTTGTGACTTTCACTGACGGTAGCACCAAGGAACTGAGCAAGGAGGATCTGCATTTCAATGTAGTTCCAGATACTGAGACTCTGGGTGCCAAAACAGTGGTAGTGGCATACAGCAAAACAAAACAAGGGAAACCTGGTCCTACTGTTTCTACAGTATATAATCTAAGTGTAGTAATGCCAGTTCAACAAATTGAGGTAACCCAAAATCCTCTTATTACTACATACTACTTCTTCAGTGATGATTCTATTATTCTGGATACAAGAGGTCTTGTTGTTACAGCAACCTATGGTGACGATTCACAGGGTGTGATGCCTCTGGGTAATCTCAGCATTGGCAAAGTTCCTCCTTTTGCCGGGACACATAATATTACTATTACTTACAAAGGAGAAACAAGCACAGTTTCTACTACCCTTCCTATTACTATGGTAAAAGGTAGCGGTCAGGTCGGTGCTACAGATTTTTCAACCGGATTTGCAGGAGATGTCTCCGCCAATATCGCAATTCCATATGGCGAATCCCTGACTTACAAACTCAAACTATACTCCTTAGCCGGAGAAAACTGGCACAACGCCACTGTCAGACTGCAGAAGTCTGACGGCACATTGACCACCTTTGCCCGTATGGATCACTGGGCATGGGGAGATGGATATATTGATGGTACCACTGTGGGTGAAAGTAACTGGAACTGGGACACCTTTAAGGCTGGTCTCCATGGTTCCAGTATTGAGATAACAATCACAAATAATGGTGACAACACCGCAGATGTCGAATACCTAGTTACATACGCAAACGGGGAAGAGCATTTCCAACGCTTCCTGGGAATAAGCGTTGACAGTTCAGACCTCAACACTGCCATAACAGTTGAAAGGTGCTATGTGGTATTTACAGAATAGGATCAGAATAACAATAAAATATCCAAAACATGAAATATTCAATATTATATCTGGCCGGCCTGCTTTTAATTACCCCTGCAGCTATTGCGGAAAGCAGTGGTAATGCAAACCCATTATCAGTAATGCAGACTGATGAGATCACAGTAAAAGGAAAGGTTGTTGACGAAAACGGCGAACCACTTCCGGGCGCAACAGTCCAGGAGAAAGGTACTGTAAAGGGCGGAATAACTGATGCCAATGGAGACTTCAGTATCATAGTTTCTTCAAATGCCACCCTTGTATTTTCTTTCATCGGCTTCCGGGAAGCGGAAGTGAATGTCAATGGAAGGTCTGATATTGGTGTAACCACTCTTCTTTCTGAGATGCAGGAATTGACACAGATAGTAGTCGTAGGCTATGGCAGCCAACGAAAGGTGGACCTTACTGGATCTGTGGCAATCGTTAATACAGAGGAAATGAAGAAAGTTTCACACTCTAACATTTCCACTATGTTAACAGGTAAAGTCCCTGGTGTCCAGATTACTTCTGACGGACAACCGGGCGCAGACCCGGTTGTAAGAATCAGGGGTGTGGGCTCCTTTGGTTCCACCGATCCTTTATATGTCATTGATGGGATACCCGTAGGTACTTCAATACGGGACTTCTCTCCAAATGATATTGAGTCTGTTCAGGTACTTAAGGATGCTTCTGCAGCTGCAATCTATGGTTCCCGTGCCGCCAATGGTGTGGTGATAATCACGACTAAGCAGGGAAGCAAACAGCAACCCATGAAGATAGATTATTCCGGATATGTCGGCTTTGACAAGGTTAAGGATGGAGTCTATGATGTAATGGATTCATATCAATATTCTGACTACATCCGTATGGCCTTTGCCAACAGTGAGATGACCCCTCCCCAGGGCTATGACCCCGGCAGTCCCAGGTACATAGACCCTGCTGCCGTAAATACAAATTGGCAGGATGAGGCATTCCAGACCGGTGTACGTCAGAACCACAATGTGAATATCTCAGGAGGAAGTGAAAAAAGTACCTATAACGCTGCCCTGGACTATTTCAAACAGGAAGGAACGATATATGGTGCCGGTCCAAACTTTGAGCGTTACACTGCCAGACTCAATAATACAATGGAAGCCAGATTCCTGAAAATTCAGACTAATGTATCATATAGTCGAAGTGATCAGGATAATATGGCATTGAGTAATGCTAACGAGTATGTTCAAGGTCTTTATGGTGCACAATATCCCGTTATGGCATCTGCCCTTATACTGCCTCCCACAATCAAAGCCTATGATGAGTCAACATGGGTGTTGGATGACATATTGCCTGCTGCATCTCAGTATTCATATGACTCTTATGGTTATGGAACATATTATGATGACGTTCATGGGGACCTTCGTGTTACAAATGTATTGCTGATCAACAGCCTGCTGAAAAGAAATGTAAAGGTTGACCGATTCATGATATCAGGTGCTGCAATGGTGGATCTGCTTGAAATGACAGGATTTGACAGTGATAATCATTCATTTAACTATAAGTTAAACCTGTCATACAACAAGACTTTTGCGAAAGACTTCACCTTCATACCATCGTTCATTCAGAGTACAACAAACTACCTGTCTAAAGGCGATGAGGTGCTCTCTCAAGGATATCGTAATTACAAAACGTCCCTTATTGAAAACATTCTGACCTATGACGGTGCCTTTGGACGTAGTAAGTTGAATATTGTTGCTGTACAATCCTTCGAGAGTAATATTTACCATACACTGACAGGAAGGGGCATAAAGCTGAATGAACCTTATTACCCTCAGATAAATAATGCAGAGGAGACAGATGCAGGATCATATGAGAGCGAACATACTCTGGCTTCTTATGTTGGTCGTATCAACTATAACTTTGCCGACAGATACCTGCTTTCTGCAACAGTAAGGCGTGACGGTTCTTCCCGTTTTCCTAAGGATGGACGCTGGGGAACCTTCCCTTCAATATCTTTAGGATGGCGTATTGATCAGGAGGACTTCTTCCCTGTTGAACAGGAGATTATCAGCCTTCTGAAGTTAAGAGGTAGTTATGGAGAACTTGGCAAACAGGATATTGGGGACTACCTCTATATGGATGTAATGGCAAGGAATAACTACACCTATAGTTTTGGCAACTCAAAGATTACTGGTTCAGCCATTTCCAATTTTGTAAATACAGGAATCACCTGGGAAAAGAAGAAAACTACAAATATTGGTTTGGATCTTGGCCTATTTGGAAGACAGATAGAATTCTCTGCAGAATGGTATAAATCTGTTTCAGAAGACCTTCTGTATGAAGTTCCGGTTCCTGCCAGTGGCGGTTTCACAAATGAAACAGTTGTCATGAACGCTGCTACTATGGAAAACACAGGATTGGAATTCAACCTTATTTACAGAAATAGGAAGAATCCGTTAAAATTTGAACTTGAAGCCAACCTATCAACCTTAAACAATGAAGTAACCCAACTTGGTGTTTCCAATACTCCTTATACTACAGCCTTCACACGTACTGAAGTAGGTCGTGAGGTCGGTTCCTTCTATGGTTATGTATATGAGGGTATCTTCCAGTCTCAGGAAGAAATAGACAACAGACGTAATGCCAATGGTGATTTCATTAATCAGCCCGGAGCAAAACCCGGAGACGTGGCTTATGCAGACCTCAATAATGACGGAGAAATAACAAGTGAAGACCGGACCTATCTGGGCAGTGGAATGCCTTCATTCAACTTTGGCTTCAATGCCCGCTTGGAGTGGAAAAACTTTGACCTTAGCATTGCCACATATGGGGCAGCTGATTTCAAGGTATTGGACTTTGTAGATATGACACTTCACAGCTCTTATGGCATGCTTAACAAGAGCGTTGATATGATGAATGCATGGACTCCCGACAATACAGATACCAACATTCCAAGGGTCGCATACAAAAGTGAGGGTGCTATAACAAACGATATGTTCAGCGAACGTTTCCTGCAAAACGGAACATACCTGAAGGTTGCAAACATAACACTTGGCTATAACCTACCCGACAGCTGGTTTAGGGGTAAGATATCAGGAGTTAGGGTATATGCAACAGGACAAAACCTGATAACATTTACAAACTACACAGGTTATAACATAGACTTTGCTGGAGGTGTACATACTCCGGGTTATAATTATAGCTCATACCCAACACCACAGACAGTTATGTTTGGCTTGGACTTCTCATTCTAACCAGTAATTTAACAGATATGAAAAAACTAAATATTTTCCTGACAGCATTTGCGCTCCTGACAGGTTTCAGCTCATGCGAGAATGAGCTTGATGTTGTCAATACAAACAACCAGACGACCTATGAGTTCGGAAATAATATATCCGACCTGCAGGAAGCCGTTATTGCGTGCTACAATCGTATCCGCCTTGAGGGAACATTTGCACGTGTGGGTTATACAATGGACGCTGTTCGCGGTGACGAAGTATGGAACTCCTCTCAACAATGGTACCTTGAATATGATAACCTAAACTCTCCTGGAACTATTGATATAGGTGACCAATGGATCTGGAGGGACTGGTATCATGTAATTAATCGGGCAAACTTTATGGAAGGCCCTGAAAACGAGAATAATATCGAAAGCCTTTTTGAAGTTCAGTTCATGGACTTTGGAACAGGAGGAACCGATCAGGAATGGACCCCTGTTAACATCAGCCCACAGTCTACTCAGGGCCATGCAGTTGAAAGTAATTATGCATCCCAGGAATATGGAAGTTGGGGAGACCTTGCAGGTTCTCCATGGCTGTACAATCTATACAAGAAGGAAAGAACTACAGACAACAGACTTGATCCCAGACTTTACTGGACACTTGTTACCTATGAACCAGAATATGACAGCTATACAGGTCTTAATACTGCAGCATATCCTGATGGAGACCCCAGAAAGAATGTTGTCTACAAGGCTTCTGTAACAAGAACTCCTTTGTCAAATACTGCTCAGGGAGGTATATCAATAGCAAAATTCACCTATGCAAGGGCCGATAAAACTGAAGCAGTTACCACTGGGCTTCACTGTGGTATCAACATAAGGCTTATGAGATACAGTGATGTTCTGCTAAGAGCTGCAGAATGTGAAAATGAACTTCATGGACCCACTCAGATTGCAATAGATTATATAAATCAGGTACGTGAAAGAGTGGCTCTGCCACCGCTGCAACTAGATGATTTCCCAACTGCAGATCACTTGTTTGAGCAAATAGCTAACGTTGAACGCCCAAAAGAATTTGGTTGCGAAAATGGACGTGGTATAGACCTGCTGCGCTGGGGCTTTTTCTATGACGAAGGTCGTCTCCAACAGCTGAGACAACATGGATTTTACAGACTGCCAGGAACTGGTGAACAACCTGTTGCAGGTACTGATGAGTTGACAGAGGAAACAGCAACCCGCTCTACTTACGACTCATATTACAAGGGGCACGAGTACTTCCCGATTTTCCAGGGAACCCTCAATGCTAATCCTAAACTGACAGGCAACTCAGCCAACAAAAGCTCTGACAACAGCACCAGCTTTAAAGAAAGATACAACATACGCCCTGTTGTTAACCTGAATGATTAAGTTGTGTACATCCTATGCGAGTCTTCCGACTCGCATAGGATGTCTCTACGTAAATAACACTATCATGAAAAAGAGATTTGTATTGATACTTATGGGTGGATTAATCACCTTCTCATTAGCTGGTTGCAAAGATGATAAGGATGATCCGGGAAAGGGGAAACCTCATGAGGGGGAATCCGAATGGACGGCACCGGACTATGCTGATGATTATTCCCCTATTTCCTCATGGACTCACAGAAGCAAATGGAACCTGGCAAATGTCCATGATCCTTCGGTAGCTTTCTACAAGGGCTATTATTATATGTACGCAACCGATGCGTCTTATGGTAACGAACACGAAGGGCATGGTCACTTTCAGGGCAAGCGTTCCAAAGACCTGGTCAACTGGGAATGGATTGGAGGCCCCTTCTATGACCCGCCAACATGGGTAGCTGACTCACTCAACGCCATCAGGCAACGTATGGATCTTGACCCTATTGAAAAGGACAAAATCAATTACGGCTACTGGGCACCGGTCGTGAGACGAGTAAATGTAGGTGGGGAAGAAAGGCTACGTATGTACTACTGTATTATTATCGACAACTATATTAAGAGTGGAAAGGCCAATACAAATGCCAACTTCGACGGAAGCTGGACTGAACGGGCTTTTATTGGCATGTGCGAATCAACTGACCCGGAAGGAGCCGTTTGGGTTGACAAAGGCTATGTTACCTGTTCTTCTTCAGATAGAGGTCTAAACTACAATCGTGCAAGTCTCAATGACTGGAACGGATATTTCTACTACAACGCAATCGACCCCACTTACATAGTGAGCCATGACAATAAGCACTACCTCATTTACGGTTCATGGCACAGCGGTTTTGCCCTTCTTGAGCTAGACGCCCAAACCGGCAAACCTGTAAAGGTGCAGGGAGAACCGTATGCCGAAAGTGCATCTGAACTGGAAGAAAGGTATGGACAAAGGGTTGGTACCCGTACACTCAGTTCCCGCTGGCAGGCCAGTGAAGCTCCTGAAGTAATCTATAAGGATGGCTACTATTATCTGTTTATTGCCTATGATGAACTTTCAGTAGCCTATAATACCCGTGTAGTAAGGAGTCAGAGTATCGACGGTCCCTATTATGATATTACAGGACGCAACTTCACTAATGGCGAAGGAGATACATATCCTATCGTAACTCACCCCTACAGGTTTAAAGATCATCCCGGATGGGTAGGAATATCCCACTGTTGTATCTTTAAAAAGGAAGGCTCCGAAGAGTGGTTTTATATGTCACAGGGACGTCTTCCCGCCAATGCTTATGGTAATCCATATAGCAATGCTATCATGATGGGGCATGTTCGCCGTATTGTGTGGTGTCCTGCTTCTCTGGAAGAACCCGACAATCTTTGGCCGATAGTATTGCCAGAACGGTATGCAGCGGTGCCAGATTATGGCGTTATCACAAAGGATACTCTGGTTGGAAGGTGGGAACATATCAATCTCCAATACAGTCCGAAAAATCAAAACACATCGACAATACTGAATCTGAATGTAGATGGAACTATGTCCGGAGCTCTAAGTGGTACCTGGAGCTATGATGAAAACAAGAAACTTCTCAGGCTGGGAGATGTAATGGTCTGTGTGGAAAGGGAACTGGACTGGGAAGCAAATCCAAGAATACCAACAATTGTATATGCAGGTACGGGCAAGAATCTGAATGCCACTTACTGGGGTAAAAAAGTTGAGTAGCCTGCATGCAGAACAACTGTAAGAGAAAAATGTAAAAGAGGCTGCCCGTGTGGGCAGCCCCTTTTTATACTATTGAGATCTTATTATTCCAAACCGAACTTCATTACGGTTGTAGATTGATACTTTTCACCTGGTCTCAGGATAGTTGATGGGAACTCAGGCTTGTTTGGTGAATCCGGGAAATGTTGTGTTTCAAGGCAAAGACCTGTGTGTTGATGGTAAACTCTCTCACCACGTTTTTGTCTTCCGTTAAGGAAGTTGCCTGAATAGAATTGAATACCTGGTTCTGTAGTATAGATTTCCATCCAGCGTCCGCTCTTTGGATCCTTAAGTTTTGCAGCAAGCTTCATGCCCTCACCTTCTGCAAGTACATAGTTGTGGTCATATCCACCACGAACTTCTTCGATACGGGCACCAACAGTAGTAGCAACATTGAAATCGAATGGAGTACCTTCTACCGGTACCAATTCGCCTGTCGGTATCAGAGTCATGTCAACAGGAGTGTAAGCAGGTGCATTGATGTATAGTTCGTGATCAAGTATTGTACCTTCTCCTGCCAGGTTATAGAATGAGTGATTTGTAAGGTTTACCGGAGTTGCCTTGTCAGTTGTAGCTTCGTAATCGATGCTAAGTTCATCTCCCTTAAGAGTATAAGTAACAGTTACCTCCAGATTACCTGGATAACCTTCCTCACCGTCAGCACTCAGGTAAGTCAGCTTCAATGCTTGAAATGCTGAGTCATTGATAGCTTCTGCATTCCATACTACCCTGTCAAAACCCTTTACACCACCATGAAGATGGTTACGACCATCATTTGTAGCAAGATTGTAAGTAACGCTGTCAAGAGTAAACTGGCCCTGGGCTATACGGTTACCAAAACGACCAATTGTAGCACCAAAGAAAACCCTGTTTTGCTCATAATCAGCCAAATTATCAAAGCCAAGAGTTACATCGGTAAGGAGACCATCCTTGCCTGGTACTTCCAAGGACACTATAGTAGCACCATAGGTCATAATCTTAACCTTAATACCTGTAGTACTGGTCAGAGTGTAGATGTCGATTGCCTCGCCAGTGGAAAGTGTACCAAAGGATTCCTTAACGATTCCCTCTGGTTCCTTTGGTGTGTTGTTACAACTTACTGCAAGGCCGGCAAAAAGAATTGCAGCTGCAGCAAATGTCAGTAATGACTTCTTTTTCATAGATTCTAATTTTTTGTCTATCAATAATAACAGCAAAGATGCCATAAAATTACAGTTCCTGAAAAACAGTTAACTAAATTATAATGTAAATTTTACTCTGGAAAGCTATTCAGCAATTTTCTTAGCCCAAATAGAAGTTCCATCTTTCAGAATACCCGACAGCAGTATTGTCTCACACTCATTCTCCCAGTCCCATCCTGTAAAAACAGCACACTCAATGCCGTCAAGTTCAACATATTCACCATTATAAACCCAGGTGTTCAGTCCTGCTCCATCAATGCTGCCATTCCTTAAAAACTCAACTCTCCGTGACACGTTAAAAGCTTCTTTGCTGTATGTCCATCCGCCGGGACTTACCTGTCCCTGCCATAAAGGCGAAGGTTCTGGTATATCTCTTAGATGTATTATCTCCCAGGTTCCATACAATTCCTTTTTCTTTACTGCCCGCTGATTCAATCCGGCGTATCTCTCAGGTGAAAAAACTGGCCATCCTGAGCTTAACCACTTGATTTCCCTTACATGCATCAACATCATATTATTGTTGGGCGCGAGTCGTCCCTGATGCAAAACAAAATACCTTCCTCCATCATTTAGTATAGCACAATGACCGTTTCCCGACCACCCAGGATGATTTTCAAACATATAAGAATGGGTCAGAATAGGGAAATTGTTGGTACTATCAGCCATATCATGTCCAAACCAGTCGTAAAACGGACCATCAGGATTAACAGAGTGACCTACCCTGATATTATAAAAGCTAAACAGCGGCTCATATGATACAAACAGGAAGTATTGCTTCAACTCAGGGTTGTAAATAATCTCAGGAGCCTCAATAATACGGGTACCTCTATCTTCCCTGGTAGCAACCAGATGCCCCTGATCGCCGGGATGTAATGCAAATCCGGTATTCTCATCAATTTCAAGTGCATACAAACCGCCGAAGTATGAACCATAATGCATCCACAAGCGTCCTGTTACCTGATCCTTAACTAGCGAGGGGTCTATTGCATTCATTTCACTTCCGGTAGTAGTGCTAACCACCATCCCCTTGTCAGTAAAAGGTCCCTCAGGCGAGGCAGATTCAGCCATACCAATGTATGAAGTATTGGCCCCGAAACTGGAAACACAGTAATACAACCTGTAAATATCCCCATGCCTGTAGATATATGGAGCCCAGATATTGTCTGCACCCCGGTTGCCTGTCTGTTCATGAACATGTCTGACAGCCTCAGGGGGAATTGAATCCAGGGCCCAACCTACAAACTCCCATCTAACCAGGTCAGCAGACCTCCTGATAGGTATGTTTCCAATCTTCTCCCCTGTGTCATTAAACTCAATCCCATTTCTTATATAGTAAGCATCTGTAGAATAGACATAGTAAAAACTATCTGTCTTTATAACAGATGGGTCATGCATATTGGCCGCTCCCCATTTAGACTTGTTGGATACAGGTGTAAGGGCTGAATAATCATCCTTATATGGATTCTCTGTCAACGTAGGGCTGTCTGTTGTACAACCGACCAGTAACAACACCGAGGCTAGCAACTCCGGCATAGGGATAAAAGCAGAAATTCTCATTCCTCAACCTTTTTAGTTATTTTTTTCAGATTCTTCCATAAAAGT
>LSQX01196021.1_pt1 | contig 10691 bp, 8 predicted proteins | sample 654561 | NCBI WGS metagenome assembly LSQX01 (sample SAMN04489861, study PRJNA283612) | anaerobic digester metagenome | isolation source: 4 biogas reactors fed with cattle manure at either 37C or 55C with and... | place: Denmark: Kongens Lyngby | collected 2014 | reverse complement strand
GAAAGCCCTGAAGGGCGGTGATGATCCCTTCTATCTCTGTATCGGTGAATTTCTAACTACTGTCGTGCCGTATGATCGCTTTAGCCGTGTTCGCGATAGCGTACGCGTACGTCCCTCCAGCCCAAAACGCCGGCAGCGATCCATCGCCCTGAATCCCGCTAATACCGGCCGTTTCTATCGTGCTATTCAAAGCCCGTAGTAAAAGGACAACGGCTGACACCAGCCCCCCACTGATCGTGGTTCCAAATTTATCCGTTACTGCGGCAGACTTGTACGTTTTTGCAACTATCTCCTCCATGCGATCGTCGAGGTAGATCCTTGGTTTGCTCCAACCTAAACCCCCGCCACCGACTACGGCACAAGTGGTGATCCAAATGGTTTGAATAGGCAGGACTATTGAAACGTACGCGGCATCATCCCCGCTTGAGCCGCTTGAATCCTTGGCGTACTCGAAGTCAACGAAGTGCTCTCCCTTAGATGTTACCGTGTACGTTAATGCCTCCGTCTTGGTACCTGAGATGTTCTTGAGCTCGTTGGAATAGGAACTGTTGAAAGGGGTGTCCAGCTTGGATATGTGCAGCTTATCGTAGTTCAGCTGCGACGATACCCTTGCCGTGACCTTGATGGTCACGTTATCCTGGTACGTCCTAAATCGCAACCTAAGCGCCGTTTTCTCGTTATGGGTTATCGTCTTGCTTTTCAGTTCCCCGTTCGCCTGTTTAGTCCATTCCCCTTCAAAATTCACGTCATAGACGTCCACGTTGTCAGGGGAATCCGGCGTTGCAAGCCAACCTGAAGGATTGAGGTCTGAGTGTGACGGCGTGGCTGGCCTGGTTTCAGAACGCTTGTAACGCATTAACACGCCATCGCCCGGGTCGCCATCTATCCCATCAATGCCGTCAGTCCCCTTTCGTATCTTTGTAAAAGTGATGATCCTTTGGACCTGGTACGCGCTGTTCGTCGTGTAATTCCATATCGTGAAGGTGAGGGTAACCATGCCCGTGTCCTCTGTTAAGCCAGAGATATCGTTAACAACCACTTCGTTTTGATAGCCAGCTGGTAGCGTGAACCCATCAACGCCGTAAGTCGATACGCCGATACTATACTCTCCCCCGTTGGGGCCAACATCTGATGCTCCATGCCCAGTGTATTCCAACACGTTGCTCCCTCGCGTGATGATGATTTTCAAGCCCGTGTTCGCGTAGGAAACAACGCCGCCATCCTGATCACATTGCACGGGAACGACATGCCTACTGATATGGATCTCGGTGCCATCCGCGCCATCCCTGGCCTGTTCAAGTTCCTCGTATTCTCCATCCGCGTTAACAAACCGGATTTTCCCGGCGATAACCCCGTTAAGCAAGTCGAAATAAGAGACCCTGTCCTGGCTTTCAATTCGATTTGTAATCACCCTGCCCGGGAGTACCTCCGTGAACCCGTAAAGCGGAGCGAACGATCGACTACCGTCTTCCCTCTCGCTGTTCAAAATACCCACAAGGAAATTGTAATACTCGAACCCGCCACCGGTATCACCTTCCATGGAAATGGGGGTTTCCGATAGACGGAAAGCGGCGTACTGTGTCGTTTTCGTGCACCTCGCGTAAAGGTAGAAAGCCTTAGCGGGGTCGAGGGCTGGTGATGTGTACGCAAACACGTCCCAGAACTTGTAATTCCTTTCGGCATCAGATGTTGATATCGTGGTTATACCAAGCGTCATGTGCTGGATAATACTGGAGGGGACACTGAACCTCTTCGTGCTCTCGTTGAACGTGAATATCGGAGCAACCTGCACTGGATTAGTCTTTGAGTTCACGAAGCGAAATTGCAGGCTTTCGTCCCCGACAAGCAGCTGCATCGTTTGCACGGTTATGGGATTTATCGAGTTATCGAAATCACCGAGCAGCGAATTGGCCAGCATCTCCATCGTTTCGCGTGCGTCACGCCATTGGCGCTTCGTGAACCGGATAACTTCTTTTTTCGACTCCTCGATAACCACCTCGTCAGCTTCAAGCTTCCCGAGCGTGCTTGAAAAGCTACCCGATACCGGCGCGTTCGATAATGTGATCTCTGGCTTGTGTGGCTTGTTAACGTAATCCTTTACCGCCACTATCCTGATAACAACGCCCTGTGTCTGGAACTGCTCGTCTGAAAACAGCACATGCCCTCCTGGGACTATCTTGCCACCGATCTCGAGCCAGCGGGATTTTGCCCAGATGCCATCCAACACTCCCGTGAAACGGAAACGGTCGTTTTCGTTCTCGGCAAAGTAGCGCACCGCTTCCCGGAACATGTCCCACGATGCACCCGATTGGGTTGCGTTGTCGGAAATATACGCCTGTGGCATCGAGATGTTTAAAATGGCGTACTTGTCACCCACGGCCGGGACGAACACCCCACCCGGCATAACAACACCGTCCAACTCCTGTGGGACGATCTTGAAGCGCCGTTCGGCGTGAATGTAGCCGGTAAGGTCATCCTTCGATTGTAAGATATCGAACTCACGGCCAGCCAGCGCGCCAGTTTCAAACCTGATGATCGCCCTTTCACCGGCGATCCTGCAATCACGGTAGTTAAGCGCTTCCGGGATGGAGCTGTCTTTTACGTCATATAAATTATCCTCCTCGTTCACCACGATAACCTCGCTCACGGTACCGACACGCTGGGGGTAGATCTCCGAAGCGTCGTAGCTGTCCTCTGCCGCGTTGGTACCGCCGTTGCGGGTGATGTACATCCCGTCAGCGTCAGTGCTGTATGATTTACCGTCCACGACCAAAGTGGCAGATTTTGGTAACAACAGCGATTTACTGCCGTAAGTGGAAAAGTCGATGTTTCTTTCCCCTCCCTGGACGAACAACTTGCCCACGGCCTGCCTATCTCCTTCATTATAACGACCGACACCCGGCAGGAAGCCGTTGCCCTTACCGTAACTTAACGCGAGCGGTGCATCTTTGAACTTCTCGACTTTGCGCAGGTGAATCGTTTTGCCCTCGAACTCGTATTCCGTCTGCCACTCCTGTGCCATCCGGCCGAGCACATCAATGCAGTACTCGTGGTTGAAGCTGAGCGTTTTCTCCGGTGCATCTATACAGTCGCCCGCGATCCATCCACCCGCGGGATCGTGGTCGTTAAGGCATGCTACAAGGTTCTGCAAGAACGTAACCGGTTTGGCGGTAAGCGAGAATTTCAGCCGGTATGGCTTAGCGCTCACGTCCTTGAACTTAACGAACTTCAGGTACTCTCTCCAACCGTGAAGTGTTAAGGTATACTCATGATTTCGGCTGCTGTGCTTTTTAAATTCTTGCGGCCTCCATAGGGTGTAGCGCTGTCCCTCGAAATTTACATATGAGAACTGTGGGACGGTAATCACCCCGGTTAACGAGAAATTAAGCGTGAGGCTGTCATCCGTCATGATCGACCGGTACCGCACAGAACTGTCGTCTACCTCGACGTCAATGATCAAGCTTCCCGTTTTATCGTATACTTTCATCTTGATTAGATTTTTGCCACCGCTTGTCTATCCTAATTCCCACTTAAATCTTTTCGTTTCCAAGAGGTCGCCGTTAACTGATCGTCACATCCGCGTACCCTTGCGTTGTTCCTTCCGTGATGCTTGTTATATTAAGCTTTTCTCACTCGCCCTGTCGAACAGTCATCGTTCCCCTGTCCATATCCTGAAGGGAGCATTGATGGGATGCAGTTGCGGAACTCTTCCTCTTTGAAATACTTGCTAGTTAACATCTCTTACATCGAGAACAGGTAAACCAACAAACAGGGCACGAACAGAACGCAGCCACCTAACACGGTAGCCAGCAGGTCGTAGCAGTCGAACTTGCCACCTCTTTTAACATCCCAAAACTCTTTCGCCAACCCTCCCAAAAAAGGAGCGACTATCGTGCAAGAAAGAATTAACTCTTTTGGTAGCTCGAATATACCAAGCCCGAAAAACGCGGCGAAGGCTATCAACAACCCGGCCCCGAAGTGCACGTACTTGTCCCAACCAATTTTTTTCATAATCATTTAATTTTTATTCAGTTAATGTATGGAAACTCCATGTCAATCATTTGTACCTCGTTTAACCACGCGGTTTTAGCCGATTCCGCCTTACTTGTTTCACCGAGCGCAGAATATTTTTGATAAGCGAGGTACAAGCTATCCGAGCGCTTCTTGTACTCCTCTTCGCGTAATTGTCGGATATTCTCGTTCGTGGGGGTAAAGGCTGATTTGATCGTGATCTGGTCGTACTCCCACGCTGAACGGGTTACGGTCTCTCCTTCACCGTTCATTTCCTCAACCTCGACTTGCTGAACGTTGAAGTTGTAGTGCCACTTCCCATTGCTTATCTCGTGTAATTGCAATGGCATTTCATTAGATTGTGCTTTCATATTACCTTCTTTATCAAATTTTTACTATCGCAATGTTTGAGCCATCCCCAGTGCGGGGCTATAGCTATTTTACATTCTTTGCCAGAAAGTTGTTTCTTGTTTATTTTTGCTACCTTCCTGCAAAAGTTCTTTTTAATACTCTTTCTTAAAAGCGTATGCGTATGATAGAACCTGTAGCCAACGAAGTCGATACCCCTCGCGTCAACCGGGAAGACTTGATAGTTGTTTTTTACCTCTAACTTGAGCGTTTCCAGGTAAGTCCTAACGTCATCAAGCAAGCTCCATAATGTTTCCTTATCACTCGACAAGAACACCAAATCATCCGCGTAACGGTAATAATACTTGACCCTCTTTTCTTCTTTGATAAAGTGATCGAAGTAAGTTAAGTACAGGTTGGCGAAATACTGACTTAAATAATTCCCTATCGGTACGCCGTCGGCGCTATCAATGACCTCGTCTAACAGGTCAAGCAACCGCTTATCCTTTATCTTCTTGCGGATAATCTTCTTTAAAACGTCATGATCGATGCTCGGGTAGTATTTCTTAATATCGAGCTTCAAACAGTATTTTGTTCCTTCTACATNNAAATCTCTTTTCAACTTTCTTACAACTGCATGAATACCTCGACCCTTGATGCAACTATACGTATCTCGTGTGAAAACGGATACCCATATCGGCTCAAGAACGTTCATCACGGCGTGGTGGACTATCCTGTCGGGGTAATACGGAAGACGGTAAATCACTCGTTCCTTTGGCTCGTGAATGGTGAATATCGAGTACTCGCTTGTTCGGTACCTTCCGTTTTTTAAATCTTCATGCAGTTTAAAGATATTGGCCTCCCTGTTCCTGTCGTGAACCCGCACGCCGTAAGAGCGCGACTTGCCCTTTCTCGCCTTCTCGTCTGCGAGTTGCAAGTTCTCTATCGAGATCACCTTTTCAAACAAGTTACCTATCCGTTTCATCTCTTTGCTTTTTTAATAGAAGCCTTCGCTTTCGCTACCAACATCCATTTTTAATTTGTTATTTTTTGCCAAGAGGCATGGTCTTTGCCCTGTAGATCTTAAAACATAGGTGGGAGCCGAGGTTCGCATTCGTATTCGAGAGAGCGTTATTCGTGTTCGCATACGAAAGACCCGCATTCGTGCCGTTATTAGCGTTGCCGCTGAACAGGACACCCCGAGGGCAAACAACCTGTTTTGTTATTCTAAATAATACCTCGTGCCGTTGGCGCGCATCGTGACCCTCCTCGGGAACGCATCAAGCTCCGCCACCTTATCAAGCACGTATTTTATTTCCTGCGAGTTAGTGAAAAACTTCTCCGCCTTGCTTTCAGGATCGGAAAGGTCGTGCTTTATCTTCACAACGTACCTGTCATCACCGTGCTTGGTTTTCACGCCAGGCACGTAATCCATGACGTGGAACGTCGTGTTTACTAATTTTTGTTGCGTGGTTTCACCGCAGTTGAAGTGACGGTTCGACTTGTCGGGTTCTATTTTCAAGAAGGCCAACGTGCCGTCATCTTCCAACGTGTTAATTTCGTTTTTCATTTCGTTAAAATATTTCGTTTTCGTTTTCGTTTCGTTAAACCGTTGGTAAAAAGCAAAGGCGGGAGCCGAGGCGCGCACTCGTAGACGAGAGAGCGCTATTCGCGCCCGCAGACGAAAGACCCGCAGACGAGCCGTTATAAGCGCCGCCGCCGAACAGGACACCCCTTACAGCGAACCCGCTTTCAGGTTTAGAAGGCCTGTAAAAGTAATCGCTGAAATGGGTTGTCGAGGACGCGCCAACCGCCTTTGGTAAGTTTTCGCCGAACTCTCCCAAAATCATTGCCTTTACCCACCCTTCCGTATCCGGGAGGTTGCCTATCTTCTTGTAGCTACCGAAATTCGTGCTATGAAGTAACGATGGGTTATCACAAATGAATGCTTCAAGCTTACCGCCGAGCTCGTCGCTGTTCAACTTCAACATCACCCCGTCTAACCAATTCCAAATATGACCGAATGGCAATTCGATGCCCCTGTAGCTCGGTACATCGAAAGTGTTAGTCAACCCGGACTCTTCCGCGAAGGTAAACGGCACCGTCCCCGTCACGTTTCCAAGGGCATTAGTATGCCCGCACGGTACGAACGGGTAATAACCGTTATACTCGTTCCACGACGTTCCTGAAAACAAGGTGACGCCGTATCCCAACCCGCCTTGTTTGAACCCGTTCACGTCAACGTTCTGGTTGAATGGAAGCTGACAATTGAAATTAGCGTACTCTATGAAATAGAGCCAGTCCACAATCTTTTTTGGCTGGTATAGGTCGCAGTTCCAACCCGCCCCGTTGAACCCGGCAGTCCCCCTGTTGCGGGCGTATTCCCTGAACTTGAGCAATGAAATCGCGGTCGCGGGCATACCCAGCAAGGTATTGTAATTCGCGTCGTTAGCCGGGTTGTTATTGCCACCCCTGAATTCCGGCGAAGTGTTCACAACCGATGCCAGTTTCGGTGTCGAGGGATCTGTCCTATCCACGGTTGCGTGGTAAGCTGAGCGATAACATCTCGGGGCGAAGTGAAAACCGAGCAACGGGTACTCGGAGATCATCGCCCTGTGTTTTTTACCGTTGCTGTCGAACCTCCTCCAATGCTCCGGTATCTCGTTTTGAACCATCCCGTGTGAACCGTCAAGAATCGCGGTCGTACCGTCTTCCTTCAAGTTGCCATTTTCAGAATGCGTGTAATAATTAACCGTACCATCGTCACGCAACAGACATTTCTTCACCTTGCTTTGAATCGGCAGCGTTCTGTGAAGGTCAAGGTTGCCGATCCTCGTGCAAGCCGAGTCAGCGACATCCTCGTCCCACTCGATGCCGTACCAGAGATTCGAGCGCACTAACTCATCGATACCGGTTACTTTAACGTCGATTTCCTTCAGGGTATTGACATCTTCTCCATCGCCGTAGCCGTGAGCGGCTTTATTATCGAGCTTGGTATCTATTTCATCCTTAGTGTAATATACGTCATTATGTGAATGTTTGGGGTAAAACACCTCAACATCTCCCGTTATATAACCCTCATATGATTGCAAGCTCCAACATTTAATTTTGTACTCAGGATTATTGCTTTGAACTGTAATGGTGGTTGATTGCAATAGTGTATTCCAATTACACAATACATTGTTAATTACTATGTTAATAGAACCTTCCATAAAGTATATATTATCAAGCTCTGATCTGGAAATAATAGATGAACCGCTGATCCCACCGTTTAACGTTAACGTTTTCGGCTCAGAAGATCCTATGAACATAATAGTCCCATGTATTCTATTTGAGCCACGAACATTTAAGGTTCTATCAACATCCATAGATATTTGTAATGTGGAGCAGAAAATGTCTTTATAATAACTACCAGTAAAAGCTAAAGCTTCAAATAACTCCTCTTTGTTATTTACTTTGATGACGTGGTAGTATTTATTAAATTCCGAAATAGGCAATAACAGGTCTTGAGCTTGTTCAAGCTCTTTTAAAGTTTTAGGGGTTTCTTCGGAAGAGTAACCGTGAAGTGCTGAACCTTCAACTTTAGTTTTTAGTTCATCAGTAAAGTCGTTGCTTGTTAGTTGCTTATTAGGTTCTTGATCTACCTTGTTGTCAATCTTCTTATGCCTGTCAACCTTTGATTCTATCCATCCTTCCGTTTGACGAGTGCCTTCGGTGATTTGGAAATCGTAAATTACTAAATTTACGTTTCTAAGTTTTTCTATTCCTATAAATATTACTGAATCCCCTTTTTCGGTTATAAAAGATCTTTCTACTATATTAGCTTGCTCTCCAGATATACCTAATCTGATAATCTTACCACTATAATAATCAATACGAATAGCAGATACCGCCCCGTTATAAGCAGTTAGTGACCGCGCCCTAATTTTTAAAGCGTATTGTGTATCTTGCTTAAAAGTATACATTAAAGAGTTAATATTTATTATATAGTTATGGAACTTATTAAAACTCAGACATATGCCATCCCCATGTTGATCAGAGTATTCTTGCGCTGCTTCTGGGTTTTGATTATTCAAATCTAATAGGTACTGCATGGCCATCAGGTTCTCCCCGCCGAACTTCAACTCGGAAAGTTCCTCATCTACCTGTTGCAACGTTTTAGGTTCAGTGTCGTCTGTGTAGCCGTGAGCGGCTTTCGAGCCTAACTCCGTGGAGTAAGTGTCAGCTACTTGCTGGGCGTTCTGGGCGGCGGTGTTGGCAGCGCCAGTTGCAGTTTCAGCGTTAGATTTCGCCGTTTCGGTTTCAGAAATAAGCGTTTCAAGGGCTTCTGCTGCCTCGGTGGCGGGGCGTCGCAAATTCTCTATATCCGCTTCCGTCAGGTCGTTATAGGTTAGCTTTTCGCCTTTCGGCCCCCGGATCGCTTCGGTCAGTCTCGAGGTGATCTCAATTTCCCCCTCCCCCCTGTAGGTAACCTCGGAAGTTCGAGACACGAGCTGGAACGCCCGCTCTTCATCGAATTTGAACGAGCGCACACCGCCTTCGATACTTTCGTCCGTGCGCTCCCATGTTGCATAAAGATCATAAAATCCTATATTATTCCCCTGCTCACTCGCGATGAAATCAAAGAATATGATACCGCCAACAAGGCTATATTGCTGCTCATATATGGCTCCCGAGGCCCTGTGACGGACGTAAACTTTCAATTCTTCCACGCCTGATAGGTCCACGAGTGTTCCGTCGTCTTTTTCCAGCTCCCATGCTATGCTAACGTCGCAACCTATTCGCTGTTGTATCGTTTGTTTTTGTGCCATGTGAATTGTAAATTTTTACTCGTTTTTTATATTATAGCGAATCCTCCTCGCGTCAAACAGCCTTTTTATCTCCTTTATTTGCGCCGGATCTTCCGTGTCGATTAGCCAGGCGCCGTCACGCCATACCAGCACTTTTCGCAAGAACTCGTTATCATCGATGAGTTCTTGCGCCTTGAGCAGGTCGAATATGTGAACCGTCAGGATCATCACCTTAAAATGCAAATCGTTACATCGAACCTTAACGCCACCCCTCCAACGTGGGAGAGCAAATCGAAGCTCCCGCTTTTACGGTAATAGCCGTGATACGTTTGCCCACCGTGGGTGAACACCCGCTCGCCAGGCTTCGTTAGATCCCCGAAAAAAGCATCGTACAAGTTCCAGAAAACCACCGTTTGAGCGGCGGTCAAACAGCACTTGAACGTTACTTCCTTATCCGCGTGCCTGATTAGTTGCGTGTCGTAAACCTGGCCACTCGTTAGCGAGTTTTTCCTCGACAACGTTTTTTTCAGCGGTGCCGGCTTTTGCAGGTCATTTAGCCCGTCCTCGACCACGATCCCGTATTTATCCAGCGTTTTCCCGTCCATCGCCACGCTGCAAACTAGCGGGGCGGTACCCGCCGCGGCCGGGTAATCGCGGTTGATAACCGGGAGATCTTCCACGAACGTCACCTCGAAAATCACCCCTTGCGGGAACTCCTCGAACGCGGGCATATCACTCACGCGTAGCGACCAGCTTTTCCCTAAAGCTGGGATCTGCACGTTTCTATACCCCGGTGCAGTGAGCGTCTCGTGAAAGCCTCTCCAGTTGGTCCCGGAGATTACCGCGAACGGTACCGTGATCTCGCGTGGCTGAAAGGTCAGGTCGGTCAGTTCTACCTCCGGGCCATCGAACTCGGCCCAATCGTTCCTGTCCGGTTCCACCAAGGCGGGGAACGTGAAGAAATCGTTGTACCCGTTTTCCGCGATAATCACGCCGTTCACCTCGTGAATATCAATACCATCTATGTAGCAGAATCCAGTCATATTAATGTTTCAAGTTCAGCCCGTCACGATCCATCCTTTCAAGCACCTCCGTCGTTCTCTTCGCCGCCACCTCGATGCCCTCCAGGTGATCGGTGTTGTCAGCGACCCTGTTTATCGGTTCAAAGAGCCTGAAAAGGAAGTTCGCCATGTCAATCACGTTCTTGTCTATGTTCATCAGCCTGCCCTGCACGTTCGTCAGTTGCCCCTCGAGCTTGTTTCCCTGGTCCTGCGTGAGACCGGAGATCCCCTTGCTGGCCGCGCTTCTCCCGTCCGGAAGGAACAGGTCAAAACCTTGCTGTTTCAACGCTTCCTGTGCCTGCCTCATCGCCTCGCCGTAGGCCTCTATATTGCTTTTATATTCTTTCGAGAACCAGATGATGTCATCAACGATACCCCCGTCGCCGGTGTCATCGAAGCTATCCGACATCCTCTGCTCCAACTCGTCAAACATATCCTGAAAGTAGCTCGCGAAGATGAGTTGACTCACGATGTTCTCCAT
>LSQX01394756.1_pt1 | contig 10692 bp, 8 predicted proteins | sample 654561 | NCBI WGS metagenome assembly LSQX01 (sample SAMN04489861, study PRJNA283612) | anaerobic digester metagenome | isolation source: 4 biogas reactors fed with cattle manure at either 37C or 55C with and... | place: Denmark: Kongens Lyngby | collected 2014 | reverse complement strand
GCAGTTAAACTTTTTGTTTTCCAGCTATCTGTCTGCAGGAATAACAATTCTGCCCAGGTATAAACCGTCCTTGGTCATAAAATAATATATACGATTAGATTCGCTACTTTCTTCTACAAGATAACCTCTGCTCACCGGAGTTCCCGGTTCATCGATGTTTGGATAAGATCCGAGGTCGTCTGAAAAAATACCTCTACCGTATTCTACCTCACCAGACTCATATATCCTTTTACTATAACTGGAAAAGTACCATGCGGTTGCTACGCCTCTAGAAGCATTATATTTAGTATCCCAAGCTGTATTATGTTTCGGAAATGAATACTTTATAATATACCAACCATCGCTGACATATTCTCCGTTAATCTTGACCGGTCTAATATATTTTGAATCGCTGTTGTCCCAAGTTCTAAATCTTTCCTCTCCAAATTCGATTGTGTTTTTGTCCCAATTTTCATAAATTTGGTCAACAATAGCTCTATAGTCAGTATATAGCTTTGGACCATTAATGTTAATAACTGTATTAATAACATATTCAGCTGTACTATCTTTTCTGGTTTCACCGGTAGCCCATGCTATGACATTATAATCATCGTCGATAATATAGGTTCTTCCACTCGAAAAATGNNTTACACAGGATTTAGGACTTGACTCGAAAAATGCACATCTTCCATTTCGTCTAAATAATATTTTAAGATTGTATTTTTAGGATTTTCTAAAATTAGTGCTTCAAAAAAACGCAATTCATCAAAGTTGTAGTTTGTGTTGTAGAAATTACGATTCTCATCAGAATTCACATAAGAATACAGAATCTTCGTTGCAGTTGGAAAAAAATGTCTAATCAAAGACACTGGAACGTGTGAAGGTAAACCGTTCTTTGGGATATTGACTTTTATAGTTAACTCTGTTTTGTTATCGTTCCATTTAGCCATATCTTGAAAATTTTTGTCAGAAGGTATAAATACCATGCCGCTAGCCTGAACTTCTTCTACAAACCGTTCGTTAATGTAATTATATGTAGTAGCTTCAAATATATGTCGTTCAACCAAATTCTCCCATAATTTCTTTTCTTCGTTTTTAATCTTCATATCCAATGCATTTTTAGAAATAATAGCGGTTTGTGCTCTAGTAAACTCTGTTTGATCGAAAAAATCAGAATCTATCAAGCCTGTGTCATAAGCAAATGGTATTGCATTGGCATAAGAAAAATCAGATTCATCTGTAGTGTCATCGTATCCTAAAGCCCTTAAAACAAAGGTAAGATACATAGAAGAATTAGCTGTTGTGCCACCTCCAAATGTAGTATCGGAAGTACCCTTGGTAAAACCTCTGTTGAAAGCATAGGAAACATATGGTTTTTCCCATTCTTTTAAATCTGTAAAATTTGTAATGCCTTCATAGTTTATAGCCTTATTCTCCAGTCCCATTAAACGTATCAGCATAATTAATGCCTCTGTTCTCGATGGTGATCTTTCCAATTCAAATATAGGCTGATCGTTTGTATCCATACCAGTACCTTTAAAAAGTCCAAGACGATAAAGCTGGTGGGCTTCAAGAGTTCCGTGTGGCAAAGATGTAGCTTCGACTTTTAATTTTGGGTTTAATGATACTGAAAGTAGAATCAAAAAAAATAAAAGAGCAAATCTGAATCTGATTTTCATTTGTACCCTCCTTTAAGCCTGCAAAATAAATATTGAATTTCTATAAAATGATTACTCCTAATCTAATCGTGAGCTTCTCTGCTATCTGTGTTTCAGTTCGTGTTCTAAAAGCCATTCCTTGCGCCAGAGTCCTCCACCAAAGCCGACGAGCTTGCGGTTTTTTCCGATGACCCGATGGCAGGGCACTATGATGCTGATTCTGTTGGCGTGGTTGGCGCCGCCTACGGCTCTAAAGGCCTTGGGGCTGCCCACCGCTTCAGCTTGTTCCTGATAAGAACTGGTTTCACCGTAGGGGATTTTTAACAGAGCTTGCCAGGCATTCATTTGAAATTCCGTTCCTTCCATATGCAAAGGCACATTGAATTCCTTGAGTTCTCCGGCAAAATAAGCTTCCAGCTCATCCTTAGCTTGTTTTAAGACAGGCAGCAAGTCATCTTCATTTTGTAAGGTAGCCGGTAGTTGAGGCAAAGTAGAAGTCGCTTCAGGAAAATAGACACCGATGACAGCCTCTTCGTTGCTCTGGATTAAAAGTTCGCCAATAGGGGTGTTTAATTTGTATTCATAGACCATGGGCTGCACCTCATTTTTCAGATTTAATATTACCTTATTAACTTCGCTATGAAAGACAAATGTTCCTGTAAAGAAATTCATGATTTGCAGGTAAAAACATCTGCTGAGTCGAAAATTTATGGTAATTAACTAAAACAGGAGTGATAAGAATGGATCCTTTGTTCTATCAATATCCCTCTAGGCGTCAAGTCGTTTACGCCCATAAGGGAATGGTTGCTTCATCAACTCCTCAGTCGGCGCAAGCCGGATTGGAAATCATGCAAAAAGGTGGTAATGCCATCGATGCTGCGGTGGCAGCGGCCATTACCCAGACGGTCTGTGAACCGGGAACCAATGGTATTGGTTCCGATGCTTTTGCCCTTCTCTGGACCAAAGGTAGGCTCTATGGTATCAATGGTAGCGGCCCTTCTGTGATGGCTCAAACCCTGGCCCATTTAAAAGCCGAACATGAAACTATGCCAAAGTATGGCTGGCCGGCGGTTAACGTGCCGGGAGCACCGGCTACTTGGGCTGCTTTAGCAGAACGCTTTGGCAATTTGCCTTTGAGTGAATTGGTCAAGCCGGCTGTGCGCTATGCTCGAGAAGGCTTTGCTGTTGCGCCTTCGGCCGGAGCGGCTTGGCAAGGGGCTCATCGATTCTATAAAAATATCCTAAAAGGCGATGAATTTGCCGGTTGGTTTTCCACCTTTGCTCCTAATGATAAACCATATGGTCCGGGAGACTTGGCATTTCTGCCCGACCATGCTCAGACCTTATTGGAAATAGGCGAGAGCAATGCGGAATCATTTTATCGGGGAGACCTGGCTAAAAAGATTGTAGCCTTTGCTGAAAAAACCGGGGGCAAGATGACTCTGGATGATTTATCTGCCTATCAGCCTGAGTGGGTTGAGCCAATCAGCGTCAATTACCGCGGCTACGATGTCTATGAGATTCCTCCCAACGGTCATGGCATCAGTGCTTTGATGGCTTTGAATATACTCAAAGGCTTTGAGCTCAAGGAAAGAGAAAACGCCGAGACCTATCATAAGATGATGGAATCAATGAAATTGGCCTTCGTCGATGCCCAGAAATATGTGACCGATCCTGGTCATATGAAGGTGGATCTAGAGGCCCTGCTCTCTGAGGATTATGCTGCTCAAAGACGCAGTCTGATCGGTCGGCAAGCTCTTTTACCGGAAGCTGGTCAGCCACAAGCAGGGGGCACCATCTATCTCTGTGCTGCTGACGGAGAGGGCAATATGATTTCCTATATTCAATCCAATTATAATGGTTTTGGCTCCGGCATAGTGGTGCCCGGCACAGGTATCGCTTTAAATAATCGCGGTTTTAATTTTACCTTAGATGAAAGCCACGACAATGTTTATGCTCCGGGGAAAAAGCCCTATCATACGATTATTCCTGGTTTTCTGGTCAAGGACAACCAGCCCATAGGCCCCTTTGGCGTCATGGGAGGCTTTATGCAACCTCAGGGCCACTTACAAGTTGTGGTCAATACGGTCGATTACAAGATGAACCCTCAGGATGCCCTCGATGCAACTCGTTTCCAATGGACCGGAGAGAAGACGATTGAAGTGGAGCAGAGTATGGCTCCTCATATTCAAATGGAATTGCTCAGACGCGGGCATAGAATTGTGCCCACAGTCAGCCCCACCGGTTTTGGTCGCGGTCAGATTATCTGGCGCTTGCCCAGTGGTATTTTAGTCGGCGGCACCGAAAGTCGCACTGACGGTTCAATCTTCTCCTGGTAGTTCTTGGCAAGCCAAAACTTTTTGTTTTATTAAAAGGTGAAAGATCAAGAATAAGTAAAAGATTATCTTGTAGAGCCAGAGAATAAAGATAGCAATGTCTTTCGGCGGCCAGTATTACTGGTTTTGGGCGCGGTCAGATCGTCTGGCGTTTGCCCAGCGGTATATTAGTCGGCGGCACCGAAAGTCGAACTGACGGTTCAATTTTCTCTTGGTAGTTGGTGCTGATCAAGATTTTGTTTTTTATTAATAAGAATTTTTGAAAATTTCAAGTGGAAGATTTATAATCAAGATAGCCGGTCACGGCTAAAATAAAAAGACGTCACGTGAATTTCATGGTGGAGAATTTCAAGTTTAAATTTGCACCAAGATTTTATTATAATTGGATGCCAAGAGAAAAAGATGTTATCTAGATCAGTTTGAGAAAAAGGAGGTAAAAAGTTGATCAATTATCCTGAACTGAAAAGAAATTTAGAAAAAAGAGGATACAAAGCTTCAGTCTTTTCCGGCAAGGAAGAAGCTGCAAACTATCTGCAGGAGAAAATCGTCAAGCGCAATATAGCTTTTGGCGGTTCCATGACTCTGCAGCAGCTGGGTCTTTATGAAAAACTAAAAGAAAAAAACGCAGTCCTTTGGCATTGGCACCAGACTACGGCGGTATTGCCCCTGGCTCAACAAGCCGATGTTTATATGAGCAGCGTCAATGGTCTTAGTTACAATGGCGAGTGGGTCAATATTGATGGAACCGGCAACCGAGTTGCTGCTTTGATTTACGGACCGAAAGAAGTGTATCTAGTCGTTGGGCGCAATAAAATTGCTCCTGATCTTGACTCAGCTTTAGATCGAGCTAAAAATATTGCCGCACCTTTAAATGCTAAAAGACTAAATGCAGATACTCCTTGTGCTGTCAAAGGAGATCGCTGTTACGATTGTGACAGCCCCGGGCGGATTTGTCGAGTCACGGCCATTTTCGATTACAAACCTAATGGTATAGAGCATTACGAATTTGTTATCATAGATGAAGATTTAGGATATTAATTTCATTTAAAAGGATTTTCTAGTTGTTTACCCGAAATATTTAAGGATAGAAGAGGTCGAATAATCGGAAAATCAACTGTTATAAATTTTCAACAGCCTCCGGTTTTTTTAATTGACCTGAGGCTGTTTTATTTAATTTGAATTTATCAAGATCATGTTGAAGCGAGAGGTGAAGCCATGGAGCTCAGAGTAGAGAACAAACCTTTAACGGGAAGAATTGTGGCTCCCATAGCCAAATCCCCGGCTCATCGCTATCTGATCGCCTCGGCTTTGAGTTCAAAGGAAATCAGAATCAACTTGTCTGAGAAAGAAAACAATCGAGGAGAACTTCTCTTGGGCTCTGATTTGCTGGTAACTATCGCTTCCTTAAAAGAATTAGGCTTTAATTTTCAGCGAAGAGAAGACAGTCTGATTGTTGCCAATGAAAAGCTGTTAAAAGAAGAAGAAGCCAAGCTCAATTGCCGTCAATCGGGAACTTCATTGAGGCTGCTCTTACCTCTTATTGGGGCTCTCGGTCTCGAAGCTGAAATCATTGGGGAAGGCAAATTGCCCCAAAGGCCCATAGGTCATTTGATTGAAGTTTTAAAAGCTAAGGGGATGGAGTTTGACCGAGATAAATTACCCTTAAAAGCAGCAGGGCAACTCCAAGCGGGAGACTTTTTCCTGCCCGGTGATGTCAGCTCTCAATATTTCAGTGGTTTACTCATGGCCTTACCCTTGTTGCATGGGGATAGTCGCGTATTTTATACCAGTCCCTTGCAATCCAAAGGTTATGTGGATTTGACTATAGCTGTGCTAAAAGAATTTTCCATTCGGGTAGAACTGATCGACCAAGGTTTTTATGTTCCGGGAAAGCAAAGCTATCTGGGGCCCGGCTCCATAGACTTGCCCGGTGATTGGTCCGGTTCAGCTTTTTATCTTGCAGCAGGTGGTTTCAATGAAATCGTTCTGGATGGTTTAAAAGAAAATAGCAATCAAAGCGATGAGTTCATCTTAGAGGCCTTAAAAGGCTGGGGGGCTAAAGTTGAAACCAGCCCCAATAAAATAAAAATAAGTCCCAACCAACGCTTGCCTTTGGATCTGGATCTGCGGCAATTCCCCGACCTGGCGCCAATTTTAGCTTTGATGGCTGCCCTGAGCTCGGGCCAAAGCAGTCTCAAGGGCTTACACAGGCTGAGATATAAAGAGAGTGATCGTCTACAAGGCATAATTAAAATGCTCCAGGCCTTTAAGGTGGAATTTAATTATAATGAAAACTCTGATACTTTGAAGATTTGGGGTCAGCCTTGTTTAAATGGTGGGGCTCTCGATGGCCAAAACGATCACCGCCTGATTATGACAGGGATGATAGCTGCCACCTGTGCTCAAGAACCCATCACAATCATCAATGCTCAAGGTGTAGAAAAATCATATCCCATGTTCTTCAACGATTACCAAAAGCTGGGAGGTAGCTATTATGTCCTCGAAAACGGGGAAGAATCTTAAGTTGAGTCTTTTTGGTGAATCCCATGGTGCCTCAGTAGGCTGTCTTATCGAAGGTTTGCCTCCGGGTCTGGCCTTGGATTTGAACAGAATAGAAAAGGTTTTAGAAAGACGTCGCCCCGGCTATGCTACATTCACCTCGGCCAGAAAAGAGACGGATGAATTTTCCATAATTTCTGGGTTTCATCAAGGCAAGACCACCGGCACACCTTTGTTGGCAATCTTTCCCAATCAAGACGCCAATCCTCAGGATTATGAAAAATTAAGATACACACCCAGACCCTCTCACGCCGACTATTCGGCCTTTGTTCGCTATAAAAACTTCCACGATATTAGAGGCGGCGGGCATTTTTCTGCCCGTTTGACAGCACCATGGTGTTTAGCAGGTGCTATAGCAGAGCAAGTTTTGGCCAAAGAAGGTATAATTATAGCGGCCCATTTAAAACAGATAGGGCGAATAGAAGATTTAAGTTTTAGCGAAGAAAATCTAAACCCTCAAGTTTTAAGCAAATTAAAGACTGAAAAGCTGCCCTTGCTCAAAGAGGATTTGAGGGAAGAATTAATTGCTTACTTGAATAAAATTTCCGCATCAAACGATTCCATTGGTGGAATCGTTGAACTAGCCGTTTTAGGTTTAGAACCGGGTCTTGGGAATCCTATCTTCGACAATATAGAAAGCCGATTAGCCTACGATCTTTTTGCCATTCCAGGCATTAAAGGAGTGGAGTTTGGCAGCGGTTTTCAAGTGGCTCAATTAAAAGGCAGCCAACACAACGATCCTTGGTTTTTTCAAGGGGATAAAGTTAAAAGCCGAACAAATCATCATGGAGGTGTTCTAGGAGGTATTACAACCGGCATGCCCCTGGTTTTGCGAGTCGCTTTTAAACCTACATCCTCGATTGCTCAAAAACAGGAAACAGTAAATTTAAAAGATAAGACTTCGGCTCAATTGCTCATTGCAGGGCGCCATGATCCATGTATTGCAATTCGGGGTTTGCCTGTAGTTGAAGCTGCAGTCGCCTGGGCCTTAGCTGATTTTTATTCTTCCAAGCAGTAAAAAACAGATTTAAGCGAAGCTGAAGGAGGTAAAAGAAAATGGATTTAAACGAATTGCGTCAAGGTCTCAATGAGCTGGACGACAAATTGGTCAAACTTTTTGTTGAACGTCTGGAGATTGTTAATCAAGTAGCTGAGTTTAAAAGAAAACAGGAAATGAAAATTATCGATCGCCCAAGAGAAGAACAAATTTTAGAAAGACTTAGTTTAACTCATCCAGATTTTACCTTCGAGATCAGACAGCTCTATGAACAAATATTTCAAATTAGCCGGAGCCTCCAGGAAAAACAGCTAAGTCAAATCGAGCAGCTTCCCATCTTCCAAATTCCTCAGGAAAAAGAGCCGGTTTACGGACTTTTAGGTCGCAAGCTCTCCCACAGCTTTTCTCCCTTTTTACACAGCCAAATTGCTTCTTATCCTTATCGGCTTTATGAAGTAGAGCCAACAAAATTGACCGGCTTTCTTAAAACCCAGGAGATCCGTGGTTTAAATGTGACTATTCCCTATAAGGAAAGAGTCATGCCTTACTTGGACAAGGTCAGTCAGATAGCTGAGAAAGCCAGATCGGTCAATTTGATTAGAAAAAATGAGCAAGGTGAAAAAGTTGGCTACAACACAGATTATGATGGTTTGCTCTACGCCTTTAAAAAAGCTGGCATATCGCTGGCTGAGAAAAAAGTTTTGATCTTAGGCTCAGGAGCAACCGGAAGAACAGCAGCAGTTTTTGCAGAGAATAAAAAGGCTCAAGTAATTATGGTCTCCAGGCAAGGGCCAGATAATTATCAAAACTTAGAAAAACATTATGATGCTGAGATTATCATCAATGCGACTCCGGTTGGTATGTATCCTTATAATGAGCAGACCTTAATTGATTTAGCAAAGTTCGACAAATGCCTTTATGTCTTTGATGCAATTTATAACCCTCTGAAGACCAGGCTTTTGGCTAAAGCCGGAGAGCTACAGATTCCCCATCAGAATGGGCTGGCTATGTTGGCCGCCCAAGGGGTAAAAACTGCTGAAATCATCCTTGACCAGAGTTTCCCCGAAAGCCAAACGGAAGAAATTTATCGATTGCTACATAAAAAGATGAACAATATAATCTTGGTGGGTATGCCTGGAAGCGGCAAGACCACTCTGGGCCAAGAAGTGGCTAAATTGCTCAAAAGAGACTTTTATGACAGCGATCGGGAAGTTTTTTTACAGCAAAATTTAACCCCTGCTGAGATTATTGCTCAACAAGGAGAAGCAGAGTTTCGCTATTTGGAAAAACAGGTGATCAAAAACATCAGTCGCTCCGTGGGCAGTGTGATTGCTACCGGTGGAGGTGCAGTTTTGGATCCGGAGAATATCAGTGCCTTGAAACGCAATGGCACAATAATCTACTTAAGAAGAGAGCTTTCTCAATTGAGTCTAGAAGACCGCCCCTTGAGTTTCACAACTGGTATCGAAGAACTTTATCAACAGAGAAAAGATTATTATTTGAAGGCGGCCCAAGGCATAGTAGACAACGATCAAGAAATTCCCCTCGTCGTTCAAAAAATTGTGGAGGTGTATCATGAAAATCTTGCTAGTAAATGGACCTAATTTAAATCTATTGGGCAGAAGAGAACCCCGTTTTTATGGAAGTAGAACCTATCAAGAACTCGTGGACTATGTAGGGGCACTGGCTGAAAAGCATGATCTTGAGATTGAATGCCGTCAGAGCAACAGTGAAGGTACTCTGATCGATTGGATCCAGGAAAGTGAAGAAGAGTTCGACGGTCTGATTATCAATGCTGCCGGCTATTCGCATACTTCAATTGCCATCATGGATGCTTTAAAGGCTATAGATTTACCGGTAGTTGAAGTCCATTTAACAGATTTCACCAAGCGGGAAGAATTTCGCCATAAATCCTATGTTTCTTTAGCGGCTCTGAATACTTTTAGCGGCAAAGGTTTTGACAGTTATGCTCAAGGTATCATTTGGTTAAAGGAGCATTTGCAGAGAAAAGAAAAAGGTATAGAAGATATTTCTATTCGACCTTATGAAGAAAAGGACTGGCCCCATCTGCAGCGGATTTACGATAGCGGAAGAAATTCTGAGCTAAGGCGTTGCGGCTATCAAGAAGGATTTGCCCCCTTGGATCAGGTTTTCGAAAAAGAAAGGTTGTTTGAAAGCGAGATCATGGTCTTGCTCTATGAGGGGGTACCTCGAGGCTTTATAGCTTACCAGCCTAGGGAAATAACCTGGTTTTATGTTGAAGCTTCTCACCAGAACAAAGGCTTTGGTCAGCGCTTGCTCTATTATGCCCTGCAGCACACCCAACGACCTTTAAATGTTTGGTTGCTCCATGGCAACAGACTGGCAATTGAAATGTATAAGAGAGTTGGCTTTGCTTGGGCGGAAGAGCGTAAAGCTCAGCTTAAATGCCAGCATGGGCGTACTATTCAAGTCATGGCTCTGCGCTACACTTTGATCAGTTAAAGGCCCAGAGAGGATAAATTATCATTCCCAGTTATAAATTACGGCATTAGCCGCACTAATAAGGAGCGTATTCTATGAAACCTATTACAGCAATTGTCTTTGAAGGTGGCAAAGCCACCAGTTCAGTTGTTTTGAGTATGTTGGATGTGCGCAAAGCCATCTGTTTGGATAATATAGAGACCTTGGTCAACCATCCCCACTACGACCGTGTTATCCTAGCCACCAACTATCCTGATTTAGCAGAGGAAGCCCGGAATATGGGAGCGACCATCGTCGATACAAGCGATTGGCTCCCTTTCCATTTTGGTCAAGCTTTGACTCGGATAGTCAGAGAATTTCCCATGGAAAGAGCCCTTTACTTTAGCGGAGCCAGTTCGCCTTTGATCTCCTACGACGAATTTACAGAAATAGCTCAGGTCTTAAATGAAAACGAAAATGTCGTCTACGTCAACAATGTACAATCGGCTGACATTGTCGCTTGGACCCCGGCTCAGGTCCTTTTGGATATGGAGCCACCGGAATTGGACAACGCTCTCGGCTATGAGCTTCGCTATCAAAATCATTTTACCCGTTTATTGATGCCTCATTCAGCGGGGATTCATTTCGATGTCGATACACCTGCGGAAATCTTATTCTTAAAGCTCTTACCCAATTTAAAACCCAGAACCAGAAAAGCAGT
>LSQX01221970.1_pt1 | contig 10692 bp, 8 predicted proteins | sample 654561 | NCBI WGS metagenome assembly LSQX01 (sample SAMN04489861, study PRJNA283612) | anaerobic digester metagenome | isolation source: 4 biogas reactors fed with cattle manure at either 37C or 55C with and... | place: Denmark: Kongens Lyngby | collected 2014 | reverse complement strand
CATTTCATGGGAGCATTATATACTGGCGGCCTTAGTCATTAACTGGACTGATTCTTCTTTGCGTTTCCTAGCATATTTAGACAGGACCTCGTTTTTCTGATCAAATACCTGACCGTTTGTTTCCCGAGCGGCCATGTTCACGAACCGAGTCTCCTCAGGAGACTTACAGCAGAGCCTAGACTTCTCGTGCATAGAGGAGAAGATGGTCTCATAGAAATCACTTTCTTCTGGTGAAGGCAGTTCTGTTACAGGTCGATCCAAGGTCTGATCTAGGCAGTAACAATAAAATCTCGCTTTGCTCTCGAAATAGTGAAAGAGTAACCCTTTCGAAATGCCGCTATTTTTTGTGATTTCATCCGTGCTTGCCTCAGAGTAGGATTTCTGTGAAAACTCAGTTATCCCGCTGTTTATAATAGTCCGTCTCTTTCTTGCGGGAAGCTTCTTGAATGCCTCTCGTACCATGCACACCACCTCCGTTGACTGGTTGGTCAATATCTACAAATCCATCATATGCTCGATTGACAGGAAGGAAGAACATATAGGAGACCGCACATTTTTTGGATAGAAAAGGAAGCGGGCCCTGCGCTCCGAATGGGTCGATCGCTTTTGGGGATAGATGGAAGGCAAGGGCCTCAGGGCAGTCAGGAGGTGCAAGAACGACATGAAGATTCTAGTAGCGGACGACTATCTCTTCAAACGACTTTCCGTCGCGGAATTGGCGGCCAGTGTGGGCGCACAGCTAAGGCGTAGCCACGAGTATCAGTCCCCAAAGGAACAAGTCATCCAACCATTAACGGAAACCTTTCCATCGACAAAGGGACACGCTGCGCACTTAAGAACGGCGTCCCGATCGAGCTTAGTGCCTGCTCCCGCACTTCATGGAAAATCCCGAGAGGGTTTTCACCAACGGTAGTTCTATCAGGCGGTGTGGTACGAAGAAATCTATTATGACAATAACACCGTACTGATGCATATCAGCAGGATCAGAAGCAAGAATGAGGACGACCCCCACAGCCCAATGTATCTCAAGACCAGTCGGGGTATAGGTATAGGCCGAACTACACTGGCGAGAATCTGTGGATGGGAACTGTCTGTCCAGCCCAGTCAACAAAGAGCTTCTCTCCAGCCCTATGGTGCTGCCGGATGACGACAGACCTGCGTGGGTAGCTTGATCCAGGTCGCTCACGGTACTAGGTGAAACCTTGCAGTTAACGGAAATCTGACGATTACTCAACCTGCTTTGCCATTTCAGTCTCAGGATTTCCAGATCTTCCGCACAGATATCCTCCCCGTAGCCTTAGGTCCCTATCCGCCTTTCTCATCTAAGATGAGGATACCCCTGCCAAGAGTGATCGGCTTAACCGTATGAGGTGATCGAGGTGAACCGCATTTCGCGACGCTTACACCTATTCAGACGTTGTCATCAGTTGCAAACGTTTACAAGAATTTCTGATAGTATATGAACCGGAAGGTCAAACGTACCAATCGTTGTAAAACGCGATGCAAAAGATATCTTGATCCAGAAGAAGGAGATTGCTTTGGTTTATCGAAGACTGTATTACTATAGTGTAACGTTTACAAAAATTGATGTGAGGAGAATAAAAAATTACCACGTTGAAAGAGGTAGCTGAAAAGGCTCAAGTGTCAATTGCCACCGTTTCGAGGGTCATTAATGGAAAGTTTGCGGAAGGGGGTATCTCGCCTAAGACCTATCAACGAGTCGTAGAGGCCATCGAATCTTTGAATTACCGACCGGACAAATATGCGCGCAATCTAAAGTTGGGTGCGAAGTTTGAGTCGATCCTATTCGCCATATGGGATAGAGGAAGAGAGGACGATCCGTTCATGCCCCACCCGTTTTTTAGTCATCTGCTAAATGGCGTCCAAAACGAGGTTTTCAAAAAGGGTTACTATCTATCATATTTTGTAGCAAATACTGGGAATCTGTCTGTTTTGGCAGACTTACTGGACGGGGTCGTTGCCGGGTTAATTACACATGGTCCAGTTCCAGAGGAAATGATGAGCCTGTTGGAGGCTAAGAGAGTTCCTCTTGTAGCAATTGAACCCTATTTTGGACCTAATGAGGATAGTTGTCCATCGGTTTATGTTGATAACAATATGGCGGTTCACCAGGCGATTGAGCATCTGCTTGAGTTAGGCCACAGCCGAATTGGCTTCATTTCCCCGCATGATGAATCTCCCCCCTTGAGAGAAAGGCGTACTGCGTTTCGAAATTGGGTGGATGATCAGGAGCTAATTCAGTTTACACGTCAAGAATATGTTGCGAAGAAAGAGAAAAGTGATGTTGACGCAGGCATACAAGCCCTTTCGTTTTGGGCTAAACAACCGCCTGCAGAGAGACCGACCGCTATTATCACGGCGAACGACCTGATTGCTATTGGGGCGCTACGTTGGCTTCGTCATGCAAAAAAGACGGGTGAATGGGAAAACTTCAGCGTAGTCGGCATAGATGACATTGACTGGGCTCAACTCAATGACCCACCGCTTACGACTATAAGGATTCCCAAGGAAAAAATCGGTGAAATAGCAGTCGGATTGATGGATAGGGTCTTACAGGGAGATGATAGCGCAACTGAGTATCGTTGCGTTATTAAGACCGAGTTAGTCGTCAGAGAGTCTACTTATCGATACCAAAATGACTCTTAGCCATTGTCGACCAAGATGAGCCGCGGTTGATCACCTTGCTGGGAGAAACCGAACCAGCGCTTCAACGTCGCTGATCCAAAAACGCACTCCGAGAAACGGGAAATACTGTTTCAAAGTGTATGAGGGGGTCTCGCACTGAGGTCATACGACCTCGTAGAGATCAATCAAATCAACCCATATTCGGTTGTCAAGGTGCGTGCAAATTGACGCTTGCGATCAAACTTTCGACCCCGCGTAACGTTAATGAGGAATTTGGTTTGGCAAACGGCATGTTTGTTCTAGAAAGGGGGGTTTGAAATGACTTGAAATTAGGATTTCTGCCGTCTAGGGAAATGTGGTGACTCGATCCCAGATTCGTTTTTCTCTTGTGTTGAATACAGGAAAGGGGATAATCATGTACAAGAACGTTTTGCTTAAGGCGTCGCAACAAAAAAGCTTGCATATTGTCTTGATCATTGTGTCGCTGTTGGTAATTGGTTTACCTGTTTCTTGGGTGGTGGAAGCATCTGAAACGCCATCAGGAAGAATAACAGTGTCCATCTGGGGTAATCAGACTGATTTGCAGTCGCAACGTACGGCACTGGAAACATATCAAAGAGAGTATCCGGATGTAGAAATCACGATAATAGAAGGGGATGCGGGCGTCTCGTATCCTACCACCAAGATTCTAATCGCCGGGGGTACTATGGCTGATGTTTTCGTTCCGGGCATATGGAACTATAACGGCATGATTAGGGATGGAATATTGGTAGATTTGGAACCCTATATCGAACGAGACCAACTTGCTCTGGCTGATTTCAACGCTTCAACCATTGAATCCATGAGAGGCTTAAGCGATGGCAGACTATATGGTTTGCCTATGGGCTACAACATACAGAGCCTTTATTATAACAAGGACATGTTCGACCACGCTGGCTTACCGTATCCCCCTGCTGATGGAGAGTACACCTGGAATGACTTACGTGAATGGGCTCGGAAACTAACACTTGACGAGAATGGGATTTCTGCGGATTCGCCCGATTTTGATCCAAACAGGACGAAACAGTGGGGCTTCTATTCAATGGCGGTAAGTCCGATTCCCCCTGGATATGAGCCCATTCTGATGGCTTTTGGCGGCAGTACTATGACGTTGCCAGATCGTATGAAATGCAATTTGGAGCATCCTGCTTCCATTGAAGCGTGGCAGTTCATACAGGATATGATTTGGACAGATCACTCCATGGTATCGCCTTACGTTAATCAAGAGCAACAAGGAAGTCATCGCTTCCTAACTGGTCAAATAGCAATGATGCAGGGTTCCCACGAACAAGTTGTAGAGATTTCCCAAAAGAACCCAGAACTTCGTTACGATATGGCGCCATTACCGAAGGGACCTGCAGGCCAGGCAACGGTTATGCAACTCCACGTATGGGCCATATATAACGGGTCGAAGAACAAGGATACTGCATGGCATTTGGTGAAATGGTTAGCGACTGAGGGTTCGATCGCAGGAGCTGAAGACAAACCTGCTTCACTTATGGGGTTGATACCAGTCTACAAAGATTATGCAATGGGTCCTGCATTTGCCCAGGCAGATAATGCACCGCAGCATATCGTAGAGGCGCAGTTGGTGCCAGCAACTTGGCATTCAACGACGTACCCCTCGGGTTTTAACCATAAGACGGATCAAATCGAGGGTCAAGACGGAATTGGTCAGGCCATTGAGGAGATTCTCTTGAACAAAAAGACCGCGGCAGAAGCACTAAAAGGCATATCAGAAAAGATAAACGCTTTTATGGAAGAGTAAAGCCTTTTTTGGTCAAAGGGATAGAGCCTCCTGGCTCTATCCCTGTCAAAACAACCTCCAAAAGGAAGTAGATGTGGTTATGCTCAGATCTTCAACCGAACAGAAGCCTGGCAGACGCGTTGTTAGCTCCAGAACACAACGGGAGTGGATAGATGCGCTAGTGTTCTTGGCGCCCCAACTCATTGGGCTAGTAGTCTTTGCTGGTGGGCCACTATTAATGTCGCTATGGTATAGTTTCTCGCACTGGAATCTCGTTGCACCGTCGCCGACCTGGGTTGGTCTTGATAATTGGAAATACCTTTTTCGAGACCCACGAATTCAGAAGGTCCTCTTTAACACCATTAAGTTCATTTGCATCCACGTTCCGAGCTTCTTGCTTGGCTCATTTGCGTTAACGCTACTCTTGAACAGAATACAAAGAGGAGTCTCCGTCTTGCGTGCGTTGTTCTTTTTGCCTTGGATAATGTCTTCCATAGCCGTAGGAGTCACATGGCGATGGATGTTTAACAGTCGTTCTGGACCAGTGACTCAAGTTATCCGTGTATTCACCGGATACTCTCCAAATCTTCTCTTGGACGAACGATATGCAATGGCGGCAATAGCTATAGTTGCAACTTGGCAATTGTTGGGCTACGGGATGACCTTCTTTACAGCGGGCTTAACCAGTATTCCTATGGAACTTTACGAATCGGCGAAAATCGATGGAGCCACCTACATGCAACAGACAAGGTACATTACACTACCTTTATTGTCTCCGACGACTCTATTCCTCGCTGTGACTTCTTTGATTGGTGCCTTTCAGTGCTTTGATCTAGTTGTTGCGATGACAGGGGATCTAACTAATGTTGCGCCAGGAGGACCGGGTGGCTCTACCCGTACAATAGTACTATACCTTTACAATCAAATGTTTGAGTATAGTGAAACGTATTCCGGGTTGGGTTATGCAGCGGTTATAGCTTGGGTTTTAGCCTTGCTGATATTCGCTGTAACTTTTATCCAATGGAAACTATCAAAACGTTGGGTTTATAGCGACTAGAGAGGATAGCTTAAAATGAAGACTCGAAAATACGTTCCTAGCTTACTTTATATAATCGCCGTTTCATTGTTGGCAGTGTATCTCATTCCATTGTGGTGGAACCTATCAACTTCGTTAAGAACCGATGCGAACCTATTTGATCCGAATCAATGGGTACCACGACCCATTACGTTCAGTCACTATAGAGGCCTGTTAGCGGTATTGCCCAAATTTTGGCGCTACACGTTGAATACGCTGAACATCGCGGTGATGGCAACAGTAGGAGTTCTAGCATCTTGTTCGATGTCGGGATATGCTCTTGCGCGTTTGAACTTCCCGGGCAAAGATGCCCTGTTTATGGTCATTTTAGCGACCTCAATGATTCCCAGTCAGGTTACTTTAATACCTATTTACGTAATGTTTAGAAAATTAGGTTGGATAAATACTCCACTGCCGCTTATCGTTCCGTCGTTTTTTGGCAATGCTTTTGCGACTTTCTTTTTCAGGCAATTTATGTTAAGTATACCGGTTGAACTAGAGGAAGCTGTCTTTATTGACGGAGGAAACCGCTTCAAGGTTTTCGTGAATGTGGTACTCCCGATATCCAAGCCGGCTTTAATTACCATCGGTCTCATCAACTTTATCAATAACTGGAACGGATATTTCAACCCTAAGATCTACTTACTTACCGCTGAGCAATGGGTACTTACGCAAGCGCTACAAAGCCTTGTTGGTCTATATACTAGTCAATGGGGCGAAATAATGGCTGGGGTGATCATGATGTCGCTACCAGTAGTGATGTTATACATATTTTTGCAACGCTTCATCGTGAAAGGGATAGTGATGGGTGCGATTAAGGGATGAATTGGAACAGTACATGTAGACAGTGACACGTATGTAATATCCTTCTGAGAGGCTTTTCGGATGGCACCGTAAGGTGGTGTTGGTATTATGCGCAAGAAATGGAGGAAACAATATGTTGACTAAGAAGCACAAAAGTGGCATGGTAGAGGTCGATTTTGGCCAACCCGGTGGATATCCCATTGTCAAAACCAAGTTTGGTGTTTACAATTCGGGTATTGTTCCAGTCGAACACTACGAACGTGATGCAGAAATGTTTAACGAGGTCAGCCCGCACTGTCTTAGAATTGATTTGGCTTGGGGTGCTGATTGGAGTGGTTGGAAGAAGCAACCCGTAACGGGGAGTCTGGAAGAGATTGAATACAGTCACGAAGAGATGGATGCGATTGCAGAAATACTTAATCAGAGAGCGGTAGCACCGTATTGGTCATATTGTTACACACCGTGTCCTTTACAGGAGCCTCGTGGTGATTGGCAAAGCATACCTGCTGATATGGAAAAGTGGGGGGAGATATTGGGTGAGTTTGCTCAACATCATAAAGACACCCCTGCTTACTCCGTTGGGTATCATGAGATCGGAAATGAGCCAGACGGCACAAACTTTTTTAAGGGTGGTCTAGATGACTACTTAGAAATGTACTATCATGGAGCAAACAAAATAAAGGACGCTGATCCCGATGCGCGCATTGGGGGATTTGCACTCGAATATGAGGATACTTGGACTCCGATTTTCTTGAGCTATGTTCAGGATCGCGATCTTCCCCTAGATTTCTTTTCGTTTCACTTTTACGGGACAAACTCTCCAAAACGATCTACAAGGCAGGATTTACCTGAATTGCTAGAAACTATGTGTGATTATTTTGCGGGGAAACCAGAATTCTTTCTCACAGAATTCCACTTAAATGAGTTTAATAGCTTTGCGATTGACTATCCGATGGACGGTACTCAGCAGAAGTATCCTCTGGCTACGGCTTTGCTACGCGATTACAAGTATTTCTTAAGTCAACCTTACTTAACCTTAGTACTCTGGGCCCAGTTTATGGATTCTGGGCAAGGTAATTTTTCAGGTATGGTGAGCATAGACGGGCACAGAAAAGCGGTTTTTAATGCATATAAAATTCTCTCGATGATGCCGGTGGATCGCAAAAAGTTGACCTTTTCAGAATTACCGGGTCTAGACGGAATGGCGTCTTCAGACTCCCACACGGCAAGCGTAGTTTTGTGGAATGTTGAAGAACAGGAACGAAATGTAGAAATCGACTTCAAGAATATACCTTTTCACAAAGGGAATTTGCGTTGCTACAGAATCGATCAGGATAACTCCAGCTGGGGTGATAATGAAACGGAGGAGCGCCTAAAAGTAACCGAAGATGTTGCTAACATTGATCTATACGATTACAGGTGGACAGGGACGATACCTGGAAACGGTGTGATGTATTTGGAGATAAATGATGGTAGTGGTCTGTCGGAACTGACTCCAAGAAAGATAGCTGACGTAAGGCGTGTTCTTCATTTTTATCCAGATCGAAGCAGTACTGCGTACGCGGATTTTGATCAAAACACATGGATTGCACGATTAGGTATGGCAGAAGAGGAACAGGCTGACCTAAAAATCGGTGCCACAGTAGAAGGTCTGCCAGACGTGCTTTGTGTTCGTGCCGAATTTAGTGGAGAGTTTGAGAAAATAGATTCCCACAGTATGTTGGGTTTCAGAATAGATTATATGGTGGATGGAGTCTATACCGAAAGCGCTCTTTTTTATGGAACCCTAAACGGTACACTCGGTGTTCGCGACTCCAACGAAGGTACAGTGATTCCTTGGGGGACAAAACGTAATGCCAATAGGATAATCAAGGTCGAAGACCTGTCGGAATTTCATGTAGACGTCAAAGGGCTTGCACCATACGATTGGAATGGCAGAGCACAGATTACGATAATGATGAGAAACACCGGGCCCTACACAAGTGCAAAGTTTACAGTTTCATGAGACAGAGGGCGAATAGGAGACAAAGGGCTCGTTTGTTCGAGTATTGTTGACGGAGAGGATGAAGGATAATGGTGCAGCGGATGGAGTATCCCCGTCCCCAATTTGTGCGCGAGCGTTGGATGCCCCTAAATGGAGAGTGGGGCTTTGCTTTTGATGATGACAACAAAGGGTTGTCGGACGAATGGTACAACAAGGAAATTACATCGCAGAGAATCATTGTTCCCTTTGCCTATCAATCAAAGTTAAGTGGTGTTCACAATGTAGAGATCCACCCTATAGTATGGTATCAACGACGATTTAGGGTTCCCCAAGATTGGCTAAGTGATCGTGTGATCGTCAACTTCAACGCCGTGGATTACAGGACCACAGTCTGGGTTAACGGAAAATATGTAGGAGCAAACAAAGGAGGTTATGTAGGTTTCAGGTTTGACATTGCGGATTACTTAAGTCGTGGCGAAAACAGTATTACGGTTCGAGTAGAGGATTATCCAAGCACCAACCAGCCTAGAGGCAAGCAATCAGCTCGTAGTGAAGGGGGGTGGGAATGCTGGTATCCTCCTGTTACGGGGATCTGGCAATCTGTATGGCTGGAAGCTACAGGTTCAACAAGCATAGACCATGTTAAAATAGAGCCAAACATTGATGCCTGTACCGTTGATATTCACTATTGGATCAACAGTCTCACGAACCCGGTCAATATCGAGTATTGTGTGAGGAAAGATGGTGCCAATATCAGTTCGGCAAGAGTGAACGTGGTGCCGAGGTATCATCGCTTTAGTGACTTGACACCCCGAAACCAAGGAACCTTAACAATAGCTATCCCCGGGGCAGAGTTATGGTCACCAGAAGCGCCCCACTTGTATGATATAGAGTTACGTGTTGTCCAGGACGGGAGAGTGCTAGATAAGGTCTTGACTTATGTAGGTATGCGAAAGATCAGTACTGAAAACGGCAGGATCCTTTTAAATAACAAACCTTATTATCTTCGGATGATTCTCGACCAAGGGTTCTGGCCGGAGGGGATTTATACTCCCGGAAGTATACAAGACATTAGGCATGATGTGGAAATGACCAAGAAATTTGGGTTCAATGGCGCACGCAAACATCAGAAATTCGAAGACCCCTATTATTACTATTACTGCGACAAATTGGGCCTGTTGACCTGGTGTGAAATGGCGGCTTGTTATTTCTATGATGAAGAGGTTTCACTAAACATCATTGGCGAGTGGCAACGGCTGGTGATAGAGCACTATAACTACCCGTCAGTTATGGCATGGGTTCCAGTTAACGAATCTTGGGGAGTGGATCAACTCGTGAATGGTAGCAGAGATCCCAGACTTGCCAGTCACATGGACACGCTCTACCATCTAACGAGATCGCTTGATGACACGCGATTGGTAGTGGGTAACGACGGTTGGCAAAATGCTACAACGGATGTCATCGCTATTCATGATTACAATCAACTGGCTACTGAGCTTAAACAAAGCTATGAGGCTTTCAAAGCGGATCGTCATGCCAGAAGCTTTAGTCATAGACTACCGATTCTTCTTGAAGGCTACGAGTATGTAGGACAACCAATCCTGATGACTGAGTTTGGGGGTGTCAAGGTAAAGGAGCAACAAGTCGAGGGATGGGGTTATGGGGAACATGCGGAAGACTATGAGGAAATGATACAGCGCGTTGATGAGTTAGTAACAGTATTGGAAGAGGAAAATGAGATTTGTGGCTATTGTTACACTCAACTGACAGATGTAGAACAGGAAGTGAATGGGCTGTTGACCTATGACCGCAGAGTTAAGGTGGATCCTCGGATCTTGGCTGGGATATTTGGACGTAAGCGATAGTTGCATAGTTTTCTGCCTCGTCATGATTTGACATGGGGAACTTGAATAAGAAGCCTCGTTGTGATTTATACTTGAGGAGAATCATAAATATCATCCCCCCTACTTACACACAAAGTGATGAGAGTCGGCCGTCAATCGTCCGCGAAACGGAGGCAGAGCCTTTGTTGCCGTTGACAACAAATGACGTCGGGATTGTGTCTCGATTCTATGAATCGAACAAGATTTTCCACGAGCGGCTTGCGTGGTCCGTGCGAGCCGTTCTGTGAGAGGAAGGACGCTAGGTGCATGGCGTAGATGATGTCACAAAGCCACCTCTTAAGACATGTTAGAGTAGAAAGCTTTGATTTACCCTCTTCTATCTTACGGTCGATGCCGATTTGGTTCAAGGTTATCCTATGGATAGCGGCGTTAAGTTGCCTGTCACCAGCTTTGCAGCGTTTTTCCCCGTCACTTGAGTACTGGAATCATCGACTGGAGTAATTCCGGCCTCATCAGGATTCTCTTTGACAAGGAGTGTCGTAACGCCCGAGAG
>LSQX01030717.1_pt1 | contig 10692 bp, 18 predicted proteins | sample 654561 | NCBI WGS metagenome assembly LSQX01 (sample SAMN04489861, study PRJNA283612) | anaerobic digester metagenome | isolation source: 4 biogas reactors fed with cattle manure at either 37C or 55C with and... | place: Denmark: Kongens Lyngby | collected 2014 | reverse complement strand
ATGGAAACACGTCCTTTGAGTAAAACCAAGTGCTGGAGATTAGTAGAAATAATTGAAAGAGCGAAGTAATCATGATACAACAAGAATCAAGACTAAAAGTAGCTGACAATACCGGAGCAAGAGAGGTTCTCTGCATTCGCGTATTGGGCGGTACAAAGAAAAAATACGCTTCAATCGGAGATAAAATAGTTGTCTCTGTAAAAGAAGCCACTCCAAATGGAAACGTAAAAAAGGGAGCTGTATCTACAGCCGTTGTTGTACGTACCGTTAAAGAGGTTAGACGTCCTGACGGATCATACATTCGTTTTGATGACAACGCTTGCGTTTTGCTTAATACGCAAGGAGAAATGAGAGGAACGCGTGTATTCGGTCCCGTAGCTCGTGAACTTCGTGATAAGCAATTTATGAAAATAGTATCATTGGCACCCGAAGTGCTATAATCGAAAACCATCATGACAAAGCTTAAAATTAAATCCGGAGATACAGTAGTTGTAATTGCTGGAGACCACAAAGGGTCAGAAGGTAAAGTACTTCGTGTATTGCCCGAAAAGAACAAAGCAATTGTGGAAGGTGTAAATATTGTCTCTAAACATGAGAAACCAAGCACTCAAAATCCACAAGGCGGAATTTCTAAAAGAGAAGCTCCGATTCATATCTCTAACTTATCGTTGATTGACTCAAAAAGTGGAAAACCAACACGAGTGGGATATCGAATGGAAAATGACAAGAAAATACGGTTTTCAAAAAAATCGAATCAAGCAATTTAGTTATGGCATATATACCTAGACTTAAACAAGAGTACAACAACAGAGTCATCAATGCACTCAAAGACGAATTTGGTTACAAAAACGTCATGCAAGTACCAAAATTAAAATCTATTGTGGTGTCCAGAGGAGTTGGAGCTGCAGTGGCTGATAAAAAATTGATAGACTATGCTGTCGAAGAATTGACTAAAATAACCGGTCAAAGAGCCGTTCCCACAGTTTCTAAGAAAGACGTGGCGAACTTTAAACTTCGTAAAGGAATGCCTATCGGTGTAAAAGTAACACTCAGAGGTGAGCGCATGTATGAATTCTTAGACCGATTAATTACATCTGCCTTACCGCGTGTTCGTGATTTTAATGGAATTAAAGCCACCGGTTTTGACGGACGAGGAAATTACTCTTTAGGAATTACAGAACAAATTATTTTTCCGGAGATTGATATTGATAAAATCAAAAAAATTGAAGGATTAAATATTACTTTTGTAACCTCCGCGGAGACAGATAAAGAAGCAAAATCGCTATTACAAGAATTGGGATTACCCTTTAAAAAGAATTAAAATTATGGCTAAAGAATCAATGAAAGCCCGTGAGCGTAAAAGAGCACGAATGGTAGAAAAGTATGCCGCCAAACGCAAGGCCTTAAAAGAAGCCGGAGATTGGGAAGGTTTACAAAAACTGCCTGCAAATTCGTCTCCTGTACGTTTGCACAACAGATGTAAATTAACCGGAAGACCTAGAGGTTATATGAGAGTCTTCGGATTGTCACGTGTGACTTTCCGTGAGATGGCTAACCAAGGTTTGATTCCCGGTGTAAGAAAAGCATCTTGGTAATTAAAAGAAATTAATAAATACTAACTTGAATAAAGGTTTGATACGTTAATCAAAAACCATATTCGCAAATTGCAATAAATGAATACAGACCCAATTGCAGATTATCTAACCAGAATTAGAAATGCTGTTAGAGCCGGACATCGTGTTGTCGAAATCCCGGCTTCGAACCTTAAAAAGGAAATTACAAAAATCCTTTTCGATCAAGGGTATATTTTAAGTTATAAATTCGATGATGAATCTTCTCCTCAAGGAAGTATCAAAATTGCATTGAAATATAACAAGCATACAAAAGAGCCCGTAATCAAAGAAATTCGCAGAGTAAGTAAACCTGGATTGCGTAAATACGTCGGTTCAAAAGAGCTTCCTCGTGTTTTAAACGGATTGGGAATAGCCATTGTTTCTACTTCTTCCGGAGTAATGACAGGAACTCAGGCTAAAGCTCAAAATGTGGGTGGTGAAGTTTTATGCTACGTTTACTAAAAAATAGGATATTATGTCAAGAATAGGTAAAAATCCAATTGAAATTCCTCAAGGTGTTACGATAGATGTCAAAGATAACGTAGTTACCGTCAAAGGAAAATTAGGAGAACTCTCACAAGAATTTTCAGAAATAACTGTTAAAGCAGAAGACAATCAAATCATCCTTGAACGTCCTTCTGAATCTAAAGAACACATTACACAACACGGTTTATATAGAGCATTAATCAACAATATGGTTGTGGGTGTCAGTCAAGGTTGGACCAAAGAACTCGAATTGGTAGGTGTCGGTTTCAGAGCTAGTAATCAAGGGCAAAAATTAGATTTGGCACTTGGGTTCTCTCATAATATTATCATGGAAATTGCACCCGAAGTAAAAGTTGAAACGGTTTCCGAAAAAGGAAAAAATCCGATTGTAAAACTAACTTCACACGATAAACAACTGGTTGGTCAGGTTGCTGCAAAAATTCGCAGTTTCCGTAAACCGGAACCTTACAAAGGAAAAGGAATTAAGTTTGTAGGAGAAGAATTGAGAAGAAAAGCAGGAAAATCTGCATAACAAGTAACTATCATAAAGTTTGTATAATTACATTCTAATCTGATAGTACTAAAAAATATAAAACGACATGGCATTAACAAAACAAGAAAGAAGACAGCGTTTGCGCATGCGAATCCGCAAGACGATTTCCGGTACTTCAAGCCGTCCACGTTTGGCAGTTTTCCGAAGTAATAAGGAAATTTATGCACAATTGATTGATGATGTAAACGGAAAGACAATTGTGTCCGCATCATCAAGAGATAAAGAAATTGATATAAAAGATAGTAATAAAACCGAAACAGCAAAATTAGTAGGAAAAAGCTTGGCTGAAAAAGCATTAAAAGCAGGAGTTGAAACTATTTCCTTTGACCGTGGCGGATATCTGTATCATGGAAGAGTAAAATCATTAGCTGACGGGGCTCGCGAAGGAGGCCTTAAATTCTAAGTTATACAAAAATATGTATCAAGATTATAAAAACGTAGAAATTGTAAAACCCGGAGGTCTTGAATTAAAAGATCGATTGGTAGGGGTACAACGTGTTACTAAAGTAACCAAAGGAGGTAGAGCTTTCGGATTTTCAGCAATTGTAGTTGTTGGAGACGAAAAAGGTGTAGTGGGACATGGATTGGGAAAATCTAAAGATGTTGCTACAGCAATTGCAAAAGCAATAGAAAATGCAAAGAAGAACCTGGTTCGTATTCCGTTGCACAAAGTTACCATCCCTCATGAACAAAAAGGAAAATACGGCGGAGCTCGTGTAAATCTAATTCCGGCCGCTCCCGGTACGGGAGTTATTGCAGGAGGACCGGTGCGTGCCGTATTGGAATCTTTAGGTGTGCACGACGTACTCTCTAAGTCTCAAGGTTCGTCAAACCCACATAATGTGGTAAAAGCAACCTTTGATGCACTTTTACAATTGAGAAGTGCAGAAACAATCGCTAAACAACGCGGAATATCACTTGAAAAAGTATTCAACGGTTAAAATATTTCAGAGAGATGGCAAAAATTAGAGTAACTAAAATAAGAAGCGTTATTAAGCGCCCTGAAAATCAAAAACGAACGATGGAAGCATTAGGACTTCGTAAAATAGGTCAAACTGTTGAACACGAAGATAATCCCAGCATCCAAGGAATGATAAAAACAGTCAATCACTTAGTTTCAGTAGAAACTGTATAATTAATAACTCATGAATTTAAGTAACTTACAACCCGCCGCTGGTTCGGTGAGAAATAAAGGCAAGCGAGTAGGTCGCGGACAAGGTTCCGGTAAAGGGGGTACCTCTACACGTGGACACAAAGGAGCAAAATCACGCTCAGGATACTCTAAGAAAATCGGCTTCGAAGGTGGACAAATGCCTTTGCAACGTCGAATTCCTAAATTTGGTTTTACCAATGTTAATCGCGTTGAGTATAAAGGAATCAATATAGATACACTTCAGCAGTTAGTAGATGATAAAAAGATAACAGATACTGTAGATTTTGAAACTTTATATAATCTGGGACTCGTCAGAAAAAATGAATTGGTTAAAATTCTGGGACGTGGAGAGATTAAATCAAAGCTTAAGGTATCCGCTCATAAATTTACAGCCTCCGCAAAAGAAGCAATTGAAGCTGTCGGCGGTGAGGTCATAACACTATAACACCTTTGAAGGATGAAATTTATTGAGACTTTAAAGAATGTATGGAAAATTAAAGAGCTACGTGAACGTATCATCTTAACACTCGGATTGCTACTGGTTTATCGTTTTGGAGCACAAGTAGTTTTACCGGGAATTGACGCGGACATGTTGGCATCTTTCGCCGGAAGATTTGAAGGAGGCGGATTAGGAGGTTTATTAAATGCTTTTACGGGAGGAGCTTTTGCGAATGCTTCCGTATTTGCGCTTGGAATTATGCCTTATATTTCTGCTTCAATTGTAGTCCAGCTTATGCAGATAGCAGTTCCTTATCTTCAAAAATTACAAAAAGAAGGAGAAAGCGGACGAAAAAAAATCAATCAAATTACCCGATGGTTAACCATTGGAATTTGTTTGGTTCAGGCACCTAGTTACCTGGCCGGTCTTCCTGCAATGGGCGTACCTGCAGAAGCATTTATAATGGGGCTAAGTGTCATGTTTTATGTGTCTTCTGTAATCATTCTCGTTACAGGTACAATTTTTGCAATGTGGCTGGGAGAGAAAATTACTGACAAAGGTGTAGGTAACGGAATTTCAATTCTTATTATGGTTGGAATTATTGCAACTTTACCGCAATCCTTTGCTCAAGAATTTGTTTCCCGAGTTGTTGAGTCCAACGGAGGACTTATTATGATCTTAATTGAATTGGTATTGTGGTTCGTAATTATTTTACTTTCCGTTATGCTTGTTATGGCAGTTCGTAAAATACCTGTTCAATATGCACGTAGAACAGCTTCCGGAGGTTTTGAAAAAAATATTTTCGGAGCGCGTCAGTTTATTCCGTTAAAATTAAATGCATCCGGTGTAATGCCCATTATTTTTGCACAGGCAATTATGTTCGTTCCTTCGACGGTTGCTAGTTTGTCAGACGGAGAATTTGCCCAAAGCATCCAATCGATATTTAGTGATATCTTTGGACTGTGGTATAACATTGTATTTGCAATTTTAATTATTATATTCACTTATTTCTATACTGCCATTACAGTTCCAACAAATAAAATGGCTGATGATTTAAAAAGAAGTGGTGGATTTATTCCGGGAATTAAACCGGGAACCCAAACAGCAGAATATTTGGATAGAATTATGTCTCAAATTACGCTTCCGGGTTCAATTTTTCTTGCATTGCTAGCTGTATTTCCCGCATTTGTGGTAAAATTGATGGGAATTCAGCAAGGTTGGGCATTGTTCTACGGAGGAACTTCATTACTCATTATGGTAGGAGTTGCGATTGACACGATGCAGCAGGTTAATTCGTATTTGTTAAATCGTCATTACGACGGACTTATGAAAAGCGGAAAAAACCGTAAAGCTGTAGCTTAACAATTAAAAAATAACTAATAAAATGGCTAAACAAAACGCAATAGAGCAAGATGGAACGATAGTAGAAGCACTATCAAATGCAATGTTTCGGGTAGAATTGGAGAATGGTCATATTGTTACTGCTCACATATCCGGAAAGATGCGTATGCATTATATTAAATTGTTACCGGGCGATAAGGTAAAACTTGAAATGAGCCCTTACGATTTAACAAAAGCAAGAATTACATACAGATATTAATAAATCGATCCATCATAAAAGGATAAAAAACAATGCGATTTTTGAAGTCGCAAGCAAACAAAAACAAAAAGAGATGAAAGTAAGAGCATCCGTAAAGAAAAGAAGTGCCGACTGCAAAATTGTTCGCAGAAAAGGCAGACTATATGTTATAAACAAAAAGAATCCAAAATTTAAACAAAGACAAGGATAATTATGGCAAGAATCGCAGGTGTAGATATCCCAAAACAAAAAAGGGGTGTAATCGCGTTAACATATATCTATGGAATCGGACAGAGCCGAGCTAAGGATATATTAAAAAAAGCCGAGGTTGACGAAGACAAAAAGGTTCACGAGTGGAACGATGATGAAATCGGAGCTATTCGTGAAGCTGTAGGGGCTTACAAAATCGAAGGTGAATTACGTAGTGAAGTTCATTTGAGCATCAAACGTTTAATGGATATTGGGTGTTACAGAGGTATTCGCCACCGTTCCGGACTTCCGTTGCGCGGACAAAGAACAAAGAATAACTCACGTACTCGTAAAGGAAGACGTAAAACTGTTGCTAACAAGAAAAAAGTAACTAAATAATAATAGCCGATTCGAAAGAATGAATTCATTCGAATGCTAAATCACTTAAAGTTATGGCAAAAGCTCAAAAAAATACAAAAACCGTTAAGAAACGAAAAGTTGCTGTAGATGCAATTGGCGAAGCTCATATTAATGCATCTTTTAATAACATCATCGTTTCGCTTACAAATAAAAATGGAGATGTGATCTCATGGTCATCTGCCGGAAAAATGGGTTTCCGAGGTTCTAAAAAGAATACTCCCTATGCTGCACAGGTAGCGTCTGAAGATTGTGCAAAAGTTGCACATGATGCAGGACTTCGCAAAGTGAAAGTGTATGTAAAAGGTCCCGGAAATGGTAGAGAATCTGCGATTCGATCAATTCACAATGCCGGAATTGAAGTTACTGAAATTATCGATGTGACTCCGATGCCGCATAATGGATGTCGACCTCCAAAAAGACGAAGAGTTTAATTTTTATAATCAATAATAAAGTATAATTCTGAAGGTTATTACGTGCTAAAGGATTGCGTAAGCGAATTATGACCTTAATTTAGCATTTATCTTCACAACAATTTTTATATGGCAAGATATACTGGTCCAAAAACAAAAATCGCCAGAAAATTTGGTGAACCTATTTTCGGAAGTGACAAATCTTTCGAAAAGAGAAATTACCCACCGGGACAACACGGAAACAGCCGTCGTCGCGGTAAAAAATCGGAATATGCAATTCAGCTTAATGAAAAGCAAAAAGCACGCTATACATACGGAATCTTAGAGCGTCAATTCCGTAATATGTTTAAAAAAGCAAGTTCAGCACCGGGAATTACCGGTGAGGTATTATTGCAAATGTGTGAATCCAGACTTGATAACGTCGTTTATAGAATGGGAATTGCTCCTACACGTGCAAGTGCCCGCCAATTGGTAACACACAGACATATTACCGTAAACGGTGAAAAAGTCAACATTCCGTCCTATCAACTTAAAGCCGGGGATGTGGTAGGCGTTCGCGAAAAATCAAAATCATTGGAGTTGATTACCAATTCCTTGAGCAATTCATCTCATGTATATGAGTGGATTACTTGGAATAACGATAAAAAGGAAGGAACCTATGTTTCCATTCCAGAACGTATTCAAATTCCGGAAAATATCAATGAGCAGCTAATCGTTGAATTATATTCTAAATAATAAAAACAGAGAAAGTCAATTATGTCCATATTTAGTTTTCAAAAGCCTGATAAAGTTATAATGGTAGATTCTACCGATTTCGAAGGGAAATTCGAATTTCGCCCTTTGGAACCCGGTTACGGTCTTACTATTGGTAATGCGTTGAGGCGAGTGCTACTTTCTTCATTAGAAGGATTTGCAATAACTTCGGTACGAATCGAAGGCGTAGAACATGAATTTTCTACAATCAAAGGAGTGGTAGAAGATGTTACAGAAATTATTTTGAACCTTAAGCAAATTCGTTTTAAAAGACAGATTGACGAAATAGATAACGAAACTGTAACGATTTCTGTCTCCGGAAAGGAACAAATTACCGCAGGAGATTTTCAAAAATTTATTTCAGGTTTCCAAATTCTTAATCCAGAATTGGTGATTTGCAATATGGAATCCGGTACCAATATCAATATGGAAATCACCATTGAAAAAGGTCGCGGTTACGTTTCGGCAGAAGAAAATAAAAAATCAAATGCTGCTTTGGGTACTATCTTTACAGATTCAATCTATACGCCTATTAAAAATGTGAAATATAGTATTGAAGACTTTAGGGTAGAACAAAAAACAGACTATGAAAAATTGGTTTTTGAAATAATTACTGATGGTTCTATTCATCCGAAAGATGCCCTTACGGAAGCTGCAAAAACTTTGATTCACCATTTTATGCTTTTCAGCAATGAGCGAATTACTTTGGAAGCTGATGAAATTGCTCAAACAGAAACTTACGATGAAGAATCACTGCACATGCGTCAGTTGCTAAAAACCAAATTGGTAGATCTTGACCTTTCAGTGCGTGCATTGAACTGTTTGAAAGGAGCCGAAGTAGACACTTTGGGCGATTTGGTTACCTATAACAAAAGCGATTTGATGAAATTTAGAAACTTTGGTAAAAAATCATTGTCAGAATTAGAAGAACTTGTAAGCAACAAAGGTCTTGATTTTGGTATGGATTTATCCAAATACAAATTAGATCGCGATTAAAAAAAAATAAATAACTCGTCATATTTTGCTCCTCAGAATGGGTCGTAGCGAGATGATGATTAAAACAAAAGGTCATGAGACACGGAAAAAAGAACAATTCACTAAGTAGAAAAACCGCTCATAGAAATGCTATGTTAGCCAATATGGCTAGTTCTTTAATTGAGCACAAAAGAATTAATACGACTGTTGCCAAAGCTAAAGTACTTCAACGTTATGTGGAACCTTTAGTGACCAAATCAAAAGAAGATACTACGCATAACAGACGTATTGTGTTCTCCAAATTAAAACAAAAAGATGCGGTTACCGAACTTTTTAGAAATGTGGCTCCAAAAGTAGGGGACAGACCGGGCGGTTACACCAGAATCATTAAACTTGGAAATCGTTTGGGTGACAATGCTGAAATGGCAATGATAGAACTTGTTGATTTTAACGAGTTGTACAATGCAGCTAAAGCTACTAAAAAGAAGGCTACTCGTAGAAGTCGAAGAGGTGGCGGTAAATCAGCTTCGGGAGCTGCAGCAGTATCAACAGCAGCAACCGAAAATGCTTCAGAAAAAACCGGCGATTCCTCTCACGAAGAAGAATAGACTTTATAAAGTTGATGAATTAAAAAAGACAAATCTTTTTAGGTTTGTCTTTTTTTGTTTTAAATGCTTATCATCTTTTAAGATTATGGTTTTTTAACAAATCGGTTTTACTTTAAGTGTACAGCTACAGAGCACTTAAATTCATAAAGTTTGTAAAAGAGGACAATCAGGTTTTCATTTGTTTCTTTTTTATACTATTTTTGCAAAAATTTTTTAAAATCCTCATAGCACCTCAAACACAATGAAAACTAAAAACTCAATGAAATTTCACAACCCTACAAAAGCCGTTGTTCTTCTTGCAGACGGCACGCTCTTTAACGGAATTGCAGTTGGAAACACTTCCAAAACTGTAACTGGAGAAATTTGTTTTACGACCGCAATGTCAGGATATGAAGATTTCTTTTTAGACCCTTCTTATGCAGGCAAAATCGTTGTTTCTGCTGCCGCTCATATCGGTGGATACGGAATTAAAAAAGATGAAATTTTATCGGAAAAAGCTAAAATATCAGGATTGATTTCGAGGAATTTTGGAGCGTTTTATTCGAGAGAAGGTGCAGACGGATCGCTTCAAGAGTTTTTAGAAGAAAATGATGTGATGATAATTTCAGATGTAGATACGCGCGCACTAACAGCTCACATTCGTGATAACGGGTCGATGCCTGCGATACTATCTACGGAGGTAAATGACATTGAAAATTTAAAAAATAAGCTTAAAGAATTTAAACTTCCAAACACCGAAGAATTATTGGATTCCAATACGATTAAAGAAACTTACAATATGGGAGAAGAAGATGCTGCATATAGGATTGCAGCCATTGATTTCGGAATGAAAAAAAATCTTCTACACCCTCTTGTAAAACGAGGGTGTTTTATTAAAGTATTTCCTCATCATGTTCCTTTTTCCGAGTTACAAGATTTCAATCCGGATGGATATTTTATTTCCGGAGGTCCCGGAAATCCGATGGAAATGAACAAAAGTCTTCCATTGATTCAGGAAATTCTTAAAACCGAAAAACCGCTGTTTGCAACAGGAATTGGTCACAATCTCTTGGCACTGGCAAAAGGTGTGAAATCTGAAAAGATGGATGTCGGGCATCACGGTCTAAATCATTCCACAAAAAATTTGCTGAGCGGAATCGCAGAAATCACTGCACAGAATCATGCGTATCGCGTAAATAAAAAAGAACTGGAATCTCATCCCGAATTGGAATTAACACATATCGATTTAAATGATTCAAGTGTGGAAGGGATACGCTTAAAAAACGGAAAAGCATTTTCAGTTCAATATTATCCTTCCTCACACAAAGGAGCTACTGATTCTGAATCATTATGGAATAATTTTATAGAAAATCTAAAGAAATAATTTAATCACAATCTAAATAATTTAACCAAATTATGGCTTTCATTATCGATATTCGAGCAAGACAAATTTTTGATTCACGCGGAAATCCAACCGTTGAAGTTGATGTTTATACCGAGAATGGTTTTATGGGGCGTGCTGCCGTTCCTTCAGG
>LSQX01401999.1_pt2 | contig 10695 bp, 8 predicted proteins | sample 654561 | NCBI WGS metagenome assembly LSQX01 (sample SAMN04489861, study PRJNA283612) | anaerobic digester metagenome | isolation source: 4 biogas reactors fed with cattle manure at either 37C or 55C with and... | place: Denmark: Kongens Lyngby | collected 2014 | reverse complement strand
CTCTTGTACCTCTTGTATCTCTTGTATCTCTTGTATCTCTTGTATCTCTTGTATCTCTTTTATCTCTTGTATCTCTTGTATCTCTTGTATCTCTTGTATCTTTTGTATCTATTGTATCTCTGGTATCTCTTGTATCTCTCGTTTCTCTATTTCCTTTGTTCTTTTGTTCTTTTGTTCTTTTGTTCTTGCGTTCTTGAACTCATACATTCTTGTTTGAGCACATCATCATCCGAAGCCTTAGAAGCAATTTTCGTGTTAATCAAGAAGAGACAGCCATTGATATCAGTCTTTTGTAATCACTTAGCAACGAAATTGCGTCCAATACACAAAACTGAATGAGCCATAACAAGACAAAACCTCTGTCCAAACTGCACCCCAATACCCCGATTATGCACCCCAAATGCACCACTTTTTGGTTTATGCATCGCAATCGTTCTCTGTATTGTCTTTATGAAAACCGCGGTTTCATCTCCAGCAACAATTCAATTCGATTCAGTTCACCATGCAACTTTTCCCGGAGGTGGTGGAGGTTGAGCTTCTCAAAAGCCCAAAGGATGGCGCCGCCAACGGGTGGGATGTCGAGGACTGTGAAATCGAAGCGGTGGGAAGGCATGGATTGCAGGATGTTGTTTTTTAGCATGTCGCGCAGAAGGGGTGATTTCTCTTTGACAAAAACAGAGCCGGCAAGGGTGATGTGGATTTCTTTGCTGGAGAAATTCAGTTCCCGTGTCATGTGTCTGATGGCTCCGGCATAGTTCTCTGCGGTCTCAGCGAGGATGTCCAGGGAGACCTGGTCGCCCTGCTCGCCGCATGAAAAGAGCAGACGATTTAACTGTGCTACATCGAGGCTGTCATCGTTGATCCGGCTGGTGAGGGTCTCAACATAGTGCGCCTTGTCATCGATGTTGAGTTTGTGAAAAAGGGCATCTGCCAAAATGGTGTTTCTTCCGTCGCGGAAGAGGGCGGTATAGACGGCGTTGAGCACACGGTTGCCCAGGTAGCCTGCGCCCCCTTTGTCGTCGGACAGATCGCCGATGCCACCAAGCTGCATTTTATCACCCTGAGCATTGATGCCGGCCACGGTGGCACCAGTACCATTGATGGCACAGATGCCCTCGCCTTCAGGGCTGCCGGCGGGGATTCCAAGAAAGGCATCGTTGTACAGGTGCCAGTGGGGGAAGCCCAGGGTGTTGATGATGTCACCGATGATCTGGTGCTGCTCCTCCGTATCAGCGCCGGCAATGCCAAAGACGGCGCAGGCAATGTCTTTGGTGGTGAGGGAGAGGGGGGTCAGGGCTTCCGTGATGAAAGCGTCCAGTTCTTGAGCGAACTGACCAAAGGAGCCTGGAAGCATCTCGTGGTTAAGGGACCCCCAAACTGCGGCGCCTGCGAGCTTGCCGTCCAAATCAAACAGCACCAGATGGCTCTTGGTCCCGCCTGCGTCCACACCCATCACATACCGCATGCCGACACCTCCTTTATACAGTGAACGATTTGATGACTACCTTAATAATAACTGATTTTTCAGGTCTCAACACACTACTCCTCTGGTATCTTCTCCTGTGTGGGTATATCAACATCAGGATTATACCGTGCGCGAGAACATATGACAACTTGACCAACTGTACCGGATCATCATCAGGAGGCCATCATGAAAACGCTTAAGGCGGCTATCATCGGAGCGGGCAGCACCTATACACCGGAACTGATTGAAGGCTTTGTCACCAGGTGGGAACGCCTGCCCTTCTCTGAATTGTCTTTAATGGACATCGACCCCAAGAAGCTTCACATCGTGGGCGGCCTCGCCCAACGCATGGTTGAAAAAAGCGGATTGCCCATCGCGGTGTCCTTTGCCCAGGACCTGGATGAAGCGCTCACCAATGTTGATTATGTGTTTGCCCAGATCCGAGTGGGCGGCCTTCAATCGCGTATCAAGGATGAAAAAATCCCGGTCAAGTACGGTCTCTTGGGCCAGGAAACGACCGGCGCTGGCGGGTTTATGAACGCGCTTCGCACAATTCCCGTGATGCTGGATATTGCGCACAGAATGGAAAAGCTGTGCCCCGATGCCTGGCTCATCAATTTCTCCAATCCATCCGGTCTTGTCGCCCAAGCGCTGCAGACGCATACCAGGGTCAAGATGGTGGGCTTGTGCAACAACCCCGTCAACATGCTGCATGATATAGAAGAGACCATCAAAAGCGCGGATTTTGATTATGATTACGTCGGGCTCAACCACTTGAGCTGGATTACCGCAGTAAGGTATCAGGGTGAAGATATCTTGAATCGGATGGATACTTCCCATGGCACGATTATGAAAAACGTACCCCAGTACGAGTTCGATGAGCCGCTGAGGCGCGCAGTGCCCGGCATCCCCTGCAGTTACCTCAGTTATTTTTATCTTAGGGACCAGCAACTCAAAAAGGTAACAGAGGCTGAAAAGAGCAGGGGGGAGGTCATCATCGACTTGGAGGAATCCCTGTTAGAGCAGTACAAGCAGAAGTCCCTCAATCACAAACCTAAGGAGCTGGATAGCCGCGGTGGTGCGCTCTATTCCACAGCCGCCGTTTCCCTGGCCGAGGCCATTCACAATAAAGCCAGAGAGTACCATGTGGTCAACACCCTAAACCGCAGCGCCTTGCCCTTCATGGCAGTGGATGATGCTGTGGAGGTTAAGTGCATGGTTGATGAAAACGGAATCACCCCTGTTAAGGTGGACAATCCCCAACACCCCTATATTATCGGCATGATGCAGGCCGTCAAAGCCTATGAGCGTCTGACCGTCGAAGCTGCAATCACCGGGGACCGCGACAAGGCCCTGGCAGCCATGCTTGTTCATCCCCTGATGGGCGATTATGACAAGTGCAAGCCCTGCCTGGACGAGATGCTCGAGGCCAACAAAGACTTCCTGCCACAGTTTTTCCCTAATCAAGACTGATTAAGGCACTTGTTGCAAACTTTTTCTGGCCCGCGGTTCTTTCAGACTGCAGACAAAGTCCCAGCCACATCCGGCTGGGATTTCGATTGATCGTTGAGGAAAATGGGAATATTCAAGGGAAATCCGAGTTTAACATGATACGATAGGGCAAGAAACAATGGGATGTTTTACCCAATGATGATGCGGGCATCAGTTGATAATATGCACACACAGACTGCTTGTTTCCATATTGAAGAATCTGTGCCTGAAGGCATTAGTTTCCTTCGGTTGACAGGGCATTGGACAGGACGTTCAAAGATCATATTAAAGGTAACCTGTACAAGAATTTGGGGATGAACAGGAGGTTGATTGGCAGGCCCTGATGGTGTTCTGCTCGAACAAACGCATGAGAATTTTTATGAGATTGTGTCAGGACTTGTTGAGGACTCGCTCGAATCAGAGCAAGGAATTTTTCAGCTACCCGATTAACAAACTGTGCATAATGGCTTGTAAAACCTGAAGTTTCAGACTTTCTTGAAAGTAGGCGGTATGCGGCTGCTCATTTTCATGATTAATATAATTTTCTTTCATGTTGACTAAGAACAGTTTACTGGGTATAATTTGTACACGGTATTTATAAATACGTTATTCGTAATGGGGGTGCACATGTCGGACAGGGTGATTATCGGGGCAGACGGCGGAGGAACGCAGACTGTTCTGGTTGCAGTCAATGAAGATGGCGATGTGCTGGCCCGTTGTGCAGGAGCAGGAACCAATTTCAACACCATCGGGATGGAGAAGGCACGGGAGAACCTGGTACAGGCCATCGACCAGCTGATGGTCAGAGCCAGGGCCACCAGCTTTCACAGACTGTATATCGGCATGAGCGCCCTGGACGTCCAGGCGGACGAACACATCAAGACCGCATTCTGTGGGGACCTGTTGGAGCCGGACAAGGTGGAAATGTGGTCGGATGCCTACATGGCCCTGACCGGGCACACCCTGGGGCAGCCCGGTCTGATTGTAATCAGCGGAACTGGCTCCCTGGTGATGCTCCGGGATATTGACGGGCAGATTCATCTGCGGGCTGGCTGGGGCTATCTGCTGGATGACAAGGGCAGCTCCTACTACCTGGCCAAAAAAGGTTTTGAAGCAGCTGTTGCCCACTGGGAAGGGGAAGCCCATGGCGAAGGCTTGGCCCAGGCGGTGATGGATCGCTATGCTCTTCAATCCCAGCGGGAGCTGATCTCCAGGCTGTATTGGCCTGCCGCAGAGCCCAGCAGGTTGGCCCAGTTTGCCACCTCGGTGATTGATCTTGCCAGGGGAGGGGATGCGGATGCGCTGCATATCGTGGACGAGGGCCTCAGCTACCTGGCCCAACAGGCTGTGCTGCTGTCTGCTCATATGGAACAGCCGCCGGTGGTTGGTCTGTACGGCGGGTTATTTCAACACAATCCCTGGATCCTGAGACGCTTTGAACAGCTGCTTGGGAAAAGGCGCGGGGACATGACCTCTGCACTGATTAGCTTGCCCCCGGAATACGGCTGCATTATCCAGTATTATCTGGATGAAGGGCTCCTCACCCCCCAGCGGGTGTCGAAATTGAAGGAGGCGGTGTCGTGAACCGCAACGCCATCCATCAGTATTTTGAAACCGTGATGGCCATGCTGTCCGACATTCTTGACAGCCAGGCGGACCGGATGGAAGCAGCAGCCCGGGCGGTGCAGGCCAGCCTGGCGCGGGGCGGCATGCTGTATGTGTTCGGCACTGGTCATGCCCACATGATTGCTGAGGAAATGTATTACCGGGCAGGCGGCCTGGTCCGGGTTTGCGCCATCCTGGAGGAAGACCTGATGCTTCACCGGTCTGCCAGCGGTAGCACACAAAAGGAGCGGCAGCATGGCCTGGCGGAGGAGATTCTGTCGCGTTACCCCGTCAGGCAGGGGGATGTATTGTTGATTGCTTCCAATTCCGGCAGGAATGCGGTGCCGGTGGAGATGGCCCTGTTGGGGAAAGAACGGGGCATGCAGGTCATCGCCCTCACCAATTTGCGGCACAGCAGAAGCGCTCCGGCAAACAACCGCCATGGCAGACGGCTGTTTGAGGTGGCAGACCTGGTGATTGACACCATGGGGCAGGTGGGGGATGCCTGTGTGGCGCTTGCAGACGGCCGGAGGATGGGGGCGGCCTCCACGGTGACTGGAGCTGCCATTGCGCAGGCCATCGCCGTGCGGGCTGGGGAGCTGGCGCTGGAACAGGGCATGCTTCTGGAAACCTTCGCCTCCTCCAATGTGCCCGGGGGGGACGAAATCAACAAACGCTTCGTCGATGCCTACCAGGGTCAGATTCCGGGATTGTAGGAAGGGGGGAAGGAATGAAACTGATTGACCAAAGCAGCATCAGGCGGCAAAACCTGACCCGCATTGTGGACACCTTGTCCGGCAGTGGCGGCATCACCCGTCAGGAAATTGTGCGCCGCACAGGTCTCAGCCTGATGTCGGTCTCCAATCTGATTGACACCCTGGCTCCGCATGGTGCGGTGGATGTCCTAACCGACAAAAAGACCCGGGGCAGCGTGGGAAGGCCGGCAGAATTGATCTCTTTGGCAGCCCGGCAACTTGTGTTTGCAGTCATTGATCTGATCTCCTTGTCCTTCCGCTTTGATTTGGTGGCGCTGGACGGCAGTCAGCTGGGGGACACCAGCATGTTCCCGTACGACCCCGCAAACAGTTATCAGGAGAACCTGGAAGCGTTTTTGAAGAAGCACCAGCAGGTTCTGTCGGACCTTGGCAACCGTGTTCTTGGCATTGCCATCGCTGTTCCCGGGCCTTACGACGCGCATCGGGACCGGGTGGTGAACAAACGCATCCCGGAGCTGGGCGACATCCCCCTGAAGGCCCTGGTGCAGGACATACTGGGACATAGCAGAATCTTTGTGGATGAAGATGTGAAGTTCGCTGTCCAGGACAGTATGGAGTATGCCCCCAGCGGCAGCGGCACCCTGATGTTCTATCTGCACCTGGACGAGGGTGTGGGCGGTGCCGTTGTGCATGACGGCACCATCCTTCGGGGCCTGAATGCCATGACCGGCGACATCGGCCAGCTGGACAGCGGCGTCCGCGGAACCTTTGAAAGCCGGACCTCCATGGCGGCCTTTTCCCTGCTGTTGGGCCTGGATCCAGAGCAGGTGAAAACCAACCGGGACCTGATGGCGCAGCGGCGCACAGCCAAGCCGGAGTTGTATCAGGCAGCCCTGAACCGCTTGGCGGATGAGACGGCCCGCATGCTTGATGCCCTGGGGTGGATCATTGACCCCCATGTGTTCGTCATTGACTGCACCTACCTGAACGATGAAGACAAGGCGCAGTTTGCCAACCTTGTCACGGACAAAATGAAGGAAATCGCCTGGGAGGATTCCCTGCACAGACCCAAGGTGCGCATGACCGGCGGCTCCCTGTCCCAGGTGAGCAGAGGCGCTGCCAGAACACTCAGAAACCTGTGGATCCGCGACCTGAGCAACCCCCAGTCCCAGACAGAATGACCTGATCCCTTGGACGACCCTTCCCATCGACCATCAACACCTGGGCGTATGCCCAAACAAAACGGAGGTAGGAAATCATGAAAAGGACCCTGATGCTTTTGGTTTGCCTGATGCTGGCAGCCAGCGCCTTCTCTCCTGTGACCACGGCCCTGGCCGAGGACAGGGAGCTGATTGAACTGACCATCTTCACCCTGGAAAATGACGCCAACTCTGCCGATGCCAACGGTTATGCCCAGGACCGGGTTGCCCAGGTGATCCGGGAGGAGCTGGGCATTCAGCTGAAATACCTTAAATCCACCGGATCCACTGTCCCCGAGCAGGCGGCGCTGATGATGGCCACCGGCAACTACCCGGACATTTTCATTGGCACCATGGGCCACGACTATGTGCAGAACATGCTGGCTTCCGGCAAGCTGTATGACCTGGAAGCCCTGGCCAAGGAGCATGCGCCTGATGTCTACAAACGATATGAGCGCTTCATGCCCATCTGGCGTGACAAGCTGATGCTGGGCCCGGAGGACAAGCTGACTGCCATGGCCCTGGATGCAGGCGGCGACGAAGGCACCCATGTGCTGGGAGAAGCGGAATGGGGCGTCTGGCTGCGCTATGACATGATGAAGGAAATCGGGAACCCCGACATCAACAACATGACCGATGTCTACGAGGCCTTGAAGGCCATGAAGGAAAAATTCCCCACTACCCCCGACGGCCAGAGCAGCCTGGTGCTGACCGGCTTCCTGAAGGAAACCTGGGGCTTTGAATGGGGCCTGATGATGCCCTGGACCTCCGGTCAGGGCATCTACAACCTGGACGGCGTCTATTACACCCCGGATTATTCCGGCAAGGCCATCACCCTGGGCGCGCCTGAGGACACCATGGTGTACTACACTGCTGCCCGCTGGTACAACAAGCTTTACCGGGAAGGCCTCTTTGACCCGGATGCCTTCAACAAACTGTATGACGATGCCATCTCCGGCTACAATTCCGGCAGGTTTTTCGGCCACATCGGCGGCAATGACATCGGCAGCGCTGAATCCTACTTCAACACCAACGGCAATCCGGACTGGATCTACAATGCCTACGCACCCAGAGCGGACGGCTATGAGGGGCTGCCCATGTGGTATTACATGTATGCAGAGGACAGCGGCCGCACCTGGACCATGATCCCCATCACCAACGAGTATCCCGAGCGCACCATGGAGATGCTGGACTTCCTCCTCTCAGACCGGGGCCAGGAACTGATTGGCCGGGGCCTGGAAGGAGAGACCTTTGACTTTGTGGATGGCAAATACCACATGCATGAGGATTTCATGGCTGCCATGCAAAGCGATACCCAGGCCACCCGCTGGGCCACGGGCATCTCCATCCTGTCCCCCTACTGGGGCCGCCGGGGCATCAACCCCAACAACAACCAGCCCTTTGACTACTCCGTTGATCCTGAGTTCACCACCGTGGGCTACACGGATGCCATGAAAGCCATGCTAAAGGAGACCAACCAGACCTTCCGCGGCGAAATCACCAGGAGCAAGGACTACAACATCGGCTGCGAATGGATCGCCTTTGCCCAGGGCATCCACCTGCCCGAGGAGTTGTCCATCATCCGGGAAGAAATGCGCTTGACCCTGTTCAGCGAATACCTGGCCAAGCTCATCATGGCGCCCACCGAGGAGGAGTTTGAGGCCCAGGTGCAGGCCTGTCAGAACAAGCTGGACTCCATCGGCGTCCTGGACGGTGTGCCCGGCTATGAGCGCCTGTCCAATTACTACGAGCAGCTGTGGACTGAAAACCTGGACTTCATCAACGAAACCATGGAAGCAGTGGGCTTTGAGCATTAAGCCCGCAACCGATGCCGCCGGCAGTTCTGACAAGGCTGCCGGCGGCTGACAGGGACCTCATCAGGAGCATGAATCCAAATGAAAGTGGCAAATGCCCATAAGGCGCGTCTTCTGGCCCTGGTATTGACAGGGATTGGCCTGATCAGCCTCTTTCTGCCGGGCATCCGGCTGAGCAACATCCGGCGCGGCCAGGAGCAAAGCAGCGTGCAAATCTCCCTGTTCAGCCTGGCCCGGGGTCAGGTTGCCCTGCCCACGGATGCCTATACAAGCCTGTTTGATTACGCCAAGCAGGAGGTGCCCGGCGTCACCATCACAGAGGACAGCCTGCGTCTGTCAGACGCCTCGGCCTTGCCTGGGCGCATCCTGTTTGCAGCCTGCGCCCTGCCCCTGATGGGGGCTATGCTGCACCTGCTGCTGGACAAAAAGCGGCGCACAGGGCTGCCCATCGCGCTCCTTTTGCTGTCCGCCTTTGTCACTGTCAGCTTTGTCTTTGCTTACATCAACATCGCCATGATTGCCACCAATGTCCGGCAGTTTCAGCTGCGTCCGGCCTATTCCTTCTACATCTTCCTGCTAAGCGTGATTCTGTCCCTGGTGCTGGTTGCCCTTACAGACAGGACGGTGTATAGGCAGCGCTACCTCTTTGGGATGCTGATGCCTTTTGCGGTGTGGCTGTTTGTCTTTGCCTATTTCCCCATGTTTGGCTGGGTTTTGGCCTTCAAGAACTACGGCCCCAGCGACAGCATCTTCCTGCTGCCCTTTTTAAGCCCGCTGTACAAAAATTTCGCAGATTTCATCAGCAGCCCCGATTTCCTGCTGGTCATCCGCAACACCCTGACCCTGAACCTGCTGTTCCTGGGTCTGCTCACGCCCCTGGCGGTGCTGCTGGCCCTGATGCTGGCAGAAACCCGCTCTGCACGCTTCCGGAAAATGGTGCAGACGGTCAGCTACCTTCCCCATTTTATCTCCTGGGTGGTGGTGGCTTCCCTGGTGCAGACCTTCTTCTCCATGGACGGCGGCATCGTCAACACCCTGCTGGCAAACTTGGGCCTCTCAGACAGGCCTCTGGGCTTTTTGCAGGAGTCCCGGTATTTCCCCGCCTTAATCACTGGGGTTCAGCTGTGGAAAAGTGTGGGCTGGGAGTCCATCATCTACCTGGCCGCCATCTCCTCGGTGAACCCGGACCTGTACGAGGCCGCCATGATTGACGGTGCCAGCAGGCTGCAGCAGATTGCTTATGTCACCCTGCCCGCCATCCTGCCCATTGTGGGCATCATCATCATCATGAACACTGGGTGGATTCTCTCAGGATTTGACCCTTATTTTCTCATCGGCAGCTCCACCAACCGGGACTGGTCCATTGTGCTGGACACCTACACCTTCCAGATGGGGGTGGGCAAACTGCGTTATGGATATGCCACGGCGGTGGGGATGTTCAAGACCTTGCTGGGCCTGGGCCTGCTGGTGATTGCCAACCGGGTGGCCAGGAAATTTTCCGGCATTGAACTGTTAAGGTAGGAAGGCCATGAAAAAACACGCCCTTCGCCGGCACACCGGGTTTCACAACGTCCTGCTGGACGGCTTCATCGTGCTGTGCCTGCTGCTGGTGGTGCTGCTGAGCATCTACCCGCTGTATTACGTGCTCATTGCCTCCCTGACCCATGCCAGCGTCCTGAACGTGCGGCCCATCTACCTGCTGCCGGGGGAATTGACCCTGGCCAACTACCAGATCATCTTTGACACCCTCAACCTTTTCAACCCCCTGATGATTTCCCTGGCCCGCACGGTGCTGGGGGTGCTGGTCACCGTGCTGTGTACCTCTATGGTGGGTTATGTGCTGTCCCACAGGGACCTGAAGGGGGCCAGGTTCTGGGTGCCTTTCTTTGTATTCACCATGTACTTCAATGCCGGCATCATCCCCACCTTCCTGTTGGTAGACGGCCTGGGCCTCACCAACAGCTTCTGGGTGTATATTCTGCCGAGCGTGGTCTCGGTCTATGAGATGATCCTGGTGAAGGCCTATATTCAGAACATCCCGGCATCCATGGAAGAGAGCGCAAAAATTGACGGCGCAAACGAGGTGCAAATCTTCTTTCGCCTGATGCTGCCCCTGATGCTGCCCATTCTGGCCACCATCGCCATCTTCATCGGGGTCACCCAGTGGAACGCCTGGTATGACACCTACCTGTACAACTACAACAGCCTGCACCTGTGGACCCTGCAGATGCACCTGAAAGACATGCTGGACCAGGCCAGCTCCATCCGGGTGACCAGCACGCTGGATGCCCTGAAAATGTCCAACCGCCAGGCCACGCCACTGACGCTGCGGCTGTCCATCACGGTGGTTACCACCGTGCCCATCATCCTCATCTACCCCTTCTTCCAGCGCTACTTCATCAGCG
>LSQX01365603.1_pt1 | contig 10695 bp, 1 predicted proteins | sample 654561 | NCBI WGS metagenome assembly LSQX01 (sample SAMN04489861, study PRJNA283612) | anaerobic digester metagenome | isolation source: 4 biogas reactors fed with cattle manure at either 37C or 55C with and... | place: Denmark: Kongens Lyngby | collected 2014 | reverse complement strand
CATCTTCACCGTTTTCAAGTTTGAAGGTGATGGTGTAGGTGTTAATCTTCCATTGGGCTACACACTCTACATTTTGTGCAGGCATGGTTTCCGGAAGCTCCGGACTCCAGCCTTGGAAAGTGTAGCCTGTCTTGGTCGGGTCTGCCGGTGGAGTGATTTCAGTGCCGTAATCTTGGGTAATGGTCGCATAAGTTTCACCGTCAACCTTAAAGGTTAAGGTGTATTCATTAACCGACCACTGGGCATTGAAAACCTTGTTTTCTGCCGGCATGGTGGAGGGAACTTCCGAACTCCAGCCTAGGAAGTCATAACCTTCCTTTTCAGGGTCGGCGGGAGCTGTAACTGTTGTTCCGTAATCTTGAGTGATTGTAGCGTAAGTTTCACCGTCAACCTTGAAGGTCAAGCTGTACTGTTTAACTTCCCATTGAGCCACACAGTTAAGATTTTCGGCCGGCATGGTGCTGGGAATCGCCGGTTCCCAACCCTTAAAGGTATAGCCTGTTTTGGTCGGGTCGGTCGGTGCGGTTACAGCAGTGCCGTAATCTTGGCTGATACTGTCGACTTCACTGCCACCGTCAGAATCAAAGCTTATTGTAAATTCTTTTACAGTCCATTGGGCATAGAGGGTTACATCTGCCGCACCCATAGGTCCATAGCTTGCCTTGTCACCATAAGATGTTCCCGTGCCGTCTGCCTTGGTATTCCAGCCGGCAAAGTTGTGCCCTTCGGGGGCGGTAAAGGCATTTTCTGTTAAGTTTGCACTTTGACCAAAGGTGATTTCTTGGTCATTCATAGAGCCGGAGCCGGCGTTACTGTCAAAGGTCACATAATAGCTGTTGACAGTCCATTGGGCAGTATAGGTCGCATCTTCCGTTGCGGCTACTACCGTCTTGTCCCAGCCGTCGAAGCTGTAGCCTTCTTTGCTCACTGTGGGTGGAGTAGGCATATCACCGTGGTCTACACTCTGCGAACCTCCCCCTGTTCCACCGTCAGCGTCAAAGGTGATTGTATAGGTATTAATCTTCCATTGAGCCGTGTAGGTAGTAGCTTCGGTTGCGGCGATCAATGTCTTGTCCCAGCCGTCAAAAGTATAGCCTGTCTTGCTAAAGCCGGTGGGAGCCAAGGGCACCTCACCGTGGTCGGTGGGAACCTCTAAATCGTCATCACCGTTTTCAAGTTTAAAGGTAATGGTGTAGGTGTTTATCTTCCATTTAGCCTTATAGGTGGTAGCCTCTGTTGCGGCGACCAATGTCTTGTCCCAACCGTCGAAAGTATAGCCTGTTCTGCTAACTGTAGGCGGAGTGGGAATTACACCGTGGTTGACCGTCTGTGTTTCGCCACCGGTTCCACCGTTGGCATCAAAGGTGATGGTATAAGTCTTAATCTTCCACTTGGCTGTATAGGTGGTGGCCTCGGTTGCTGCCACTATAGTCTTATCCCAACCGTCGAAAGTATAACCTGTTCTGCTAACCGTTGGCGGAGTGGGGGTTACACCGTGGTTTACCGTCTGTGTTTCGCCACCTGTTCCGCCGTTGGCGTCAAAAGCAATGGCGTAAGTCTTAATCTTCCACTTGGCTGTATAGGTGGTAGCCTCGGTCGCAGCGACTATGGTCTTGTCCCATCCATCGAAAGTATAGCCCGTTCTGCTAACCGTTGGCGGAGTGGGAGTTACACCGTGGTTAACCGTTTGTGTTTCGCCACCGGTTCCGCCGTTGGCATCAAAGGTAATAGTGTATGTCTTAATCTTCCATTTGGCTGTATAGGTGGTAGCTTCAGTCGCTGCCACTATAGTCTTGTCCCAACCATCGAAAGTGTAGCCTGTTCTGCTAACTGTAGGCGGAGTGGGAATTACACCGTGGTTGACCGTTTGTGTTCCGCCACCGGTTCCGCCGTTGGCATCAAAGGTGATAGCATAAGTTTTAATCTTCCATTGAGCCGTACAGGTCATATTCTGTGCGGGCATGGAGGTCGGCACTGCCGGGCTCCATCCTTCAAAGGTGTAGCCGGTTCTGGTCGGGTTTGCGGGCGGAGTTACCGTTGTTCCGTAATTTTGCTTAATGGGTGCAACAGCACTTCCCCCGTTTGAGTTAAAGCTGATGGTATATTCGTTTACAGTCCACTGGGCGTAGAGGGTCACGGTTGCATTGTTGGTTGTTGTGAGGTTGCTGACACTTTGACCATTCGTATAGTTGGTGCCCGAACCGTCTGCTTTGCTATTCCAGCCTGCAAAATTGTAGCCCGTCTTGTTAAAGCCGTTGCTTGTTAAAGCCTTGGCCACGCCGTAGGTGTGAGAAGAACTTGCGGTTGAACCACCGGTGGCTCCGTTGCCGTTATAGGCTACGGTATAGCTAATGGGAGTCCATTGGGCCTTACAGTTAGTGTTTTGCGCGGGCATGGTTGTCGGGACTGTCGGGTTCCAACCCGAAAAACTATAGCCTGTCTTTGTCGGGTTGGAAGGTGGCGTTACCGTTGTTCCATAATTTTGTGTTATGGAGGAAACCGCACTGCCGCCATCGGAATTAAAGCTGATGGTGTATTGGTTTATCGTCCACTGGGCGTAAATTTTGTGGTTGGAGGCTGTCTTTACAGTTGTCGATGAGGTGACTTGTGTCCCACCCGTTGACGCAGTATACCAACCTTTAAAGCTATAGCCTATACGGGTAGGAGTTGGAAGTGTGCCATATGTTGAGTCGTAAGTAACGGTCTTGCTGCCGGGGCTTACGGAACCACCGTTAGCGTCATAGGTTAAGGTGTAGGTGTTGGCATTCCATTGGGCATAGAGGTTTACCGTTGCCCCATTGGTAGATGTGAGGTTGGTAACACTTTGTTGATTGGAATAGCCGGTTCCCGACCCATTGGCTGCCGTGTTCCAGCCGGCAAAGGTGTAGCCGGTGCGGCTAAAACCGTTGGCATTCAAAGCCTTTGCCACATCATAGGTGTGGGAAGAATTTGCTGTTGAGCCTCCCGTACTCCCATTACCGTTATATTTTATAGCATAGGTATAGGCGTTGTAGTTATAGGTTTGGTCTACAGCGGCCCGGCGGATGTTAAAGGTTGTTTGTGAAGTGCTGGTAGTGGCTCCGCTTGCCGAGCCAAGGCTATATCCCGTGTAGCTGTTAGGTCCTACGGTAACATTATCGCCCGAGTTAAAGGTGGTCGGACCTTCGGTAATGGTTGCCTTATTGCTGTTAAACTTGTGCTCTACCTTAGCGGAAAATGTCTTTCTGGTTAAGGCATTAAATTTTGTCTGAATATCATTGGTTGTGGTTGTGTTGGTCGGGTTGCCCAGCCTTTCCGCCGCAAGCTTAATTGAAGCCTCATAAGCGGCAAAGTCACCGGTATAATCTGCCGACTGTAGCCCCTTGTTTATGTAGGTGCGAACATTAGAGCGAAGGGCAGATTTGTCAACCTTGTTAATTTTAATGTTTACATGGTTAACGGTGCCGTTCCACTCACCGCCATTATTCATCTTAACGGCGCCCCTGATTAACAAATCTTGGGTTCCGGCGCCCGAGGTTAGAGCTTTGGAAAACATTCGTTTACCCGTTTGGTCCCCGACCTTTGCACCGATACCTCTGCCGACATTTGCAGTGTTGGATCCGTCATGGATAACGCCGGTTGGTTGCCCCGAAGAACCCCAATAAGGGTTGAATTCGCTCGATTTGTTCTTATTAACAGTAGCATTTCCCTGATAGGGTCCATCAGTGTAATCGGATACATACCAATAGCCTTCGTTGTCCATTCTATCGCTATCGGTAATGACAAGTCCGTACCTGAAATTGGGGATTTGGTTTATATTGGAATAACGGCTACGATCAACAACCAAGCTAGCTGTAGGGCTGTTCTCAATGCGCAAGAGGTCGTCACCGTCGCCTTCAAGGTTATGATAATTTGTACCTCTACCGCTACCGCCAAACCATCCGCTTACCCCATCATTGTTTGGAGCAGTAATAGTTCCCATCATCGGGTTCATAATTTTCCCACTTGTTCGGTTGACACCGTGAGTACCACCGCTGACCGAGTGGATACCCGTTGCATAAGTAAAGGCCTGAAGATAAGCTTTGATACCGTCGGAAACACCGTCCTTGTTATAGGTTCTTATGGCCGAAGCGACAGGTTCAAGATAGGGCGCATAAGCCACAGAATAGGCCTTGGCAGTCATGGTGATGCCATTAACGACATAAGAAGCGGTCCAAGTAATTGTGGAAACACTGCCTTCGGAGATTGCCGTGGATAAGGTGCCGGCGGTAACCGTTGTACTCAAGGTGGCGCTGTTTGAGTTAGACGCGCCGAGGGTAACAGCGGCTCCGCTGGCGGAAATAGACACCGATGATGCACCGGGACAGTTGAAATAAACCACACCGGAGGTTTTATTGTATTCGGTGTTTAGGGTACCGGAGGTGTTACAGTCGGCATAATACTGAAACCTGTTCATAGTTCCGTTAGCCGGCTGTAGATAGATTGTTTCCGGGACATAAAAGGTTATTGCCCCCGGCCCATCAGCATTGTTCAAAACCTCGGCCTCGGGCAAGTCGATTCCCAGCTTTCCTGTGGAAAGACCTATAGCCACCGTTCCAAAAAACAAAACAAATACCAGTAATAAACTTAAGCCTCTTTTTGTGTTTTTCATATCAACCATCCTTTTACCAAGCTACCATATTGCTTCATAAATCATAAAATAATAGTCAAAGCTCTAAATGCAACCAGCGTTTAGAAGAGTCAGTCTTATCAAGATGACAAAACAAACCTTGGTGCATACACTTTCACCCAATCATTGTAGCCATTTTTTCAGGAGCTGTCAACAAAACACCTTAATTGTTTTTAACCGTGTAGCTTTTTGTGCAAGTTGCCAAAAACGATGGTGCCTTGTCATACCTTTGTCACAATTGTTCCGGGTAGACACACAGGTCTGCCCATACCGCCCCCCGCCAAAATGAAAATGGCAAAGGGCAAATGATGCCTAAGGCAAGTAAGGCAACCTTCGGTTGCGCTTATTGTGGGCTGTGCCCACGCTTATGGGCGACCAAGGTCGCCGCTTATGGCATCGCCGCGGGCGATGCGTTTAACGATTGTGTTCTATTGTTCACCGCGCCGACAGGCGCCTTAAGCTATTGTTCAACGCAAAACGCAGTTTTGCCTTAAACGGCCGATTTAGCGGCCCAGATAAAAAAAGAGCCCCGACTTTCGTCGGAGCCCTTAGTTTTTTTGCTTCTATTCCACCGTAACCGTTACCCGCTTAATTGCATCATACTTACCGTAAGAAACTTGGTTCTTGACCAGAACCATAATTTGGTAAGTGCCGGCCTTGCGTGGTGTCCAAAGCACATCGCCCGAAGGTGAGTAGTTCCTAAGCTGACGGGTTAGCATGAACTCGTCATGGATATAGAATTTATAAAGCAGGTCATCACCGTCAGAACCGGTAGCGTTGGCCTTAATCATAATGGGCACACGGGCCTTGGCATTGGCGTTAAGACCTTCTTCGTTAATGGTAATCACAACGCCTTGAGCCTTGGATTCATCCGGGTCAACTATGCTCACGGCTATGGATTTGCTTACTTCATAAGACTTGGCAAGCTCACCCTTGGCCCTGACTTGAATGTTATAGTCACCGACTTTACCCGGTGTCCAAGTAAGGAAGTTGTCGGCACTCCAGTCCTTAACCAAAATGTAACCCTTGGCATCATATCGCCAGAAGGAGTATTCAACCGATTCACTGCCTATGCCGGCAATACTTGCCTCAGCCACAATGGTAATGGGCAGTCCCTTGTTGAGCGTGAAGGAGTGTCCTCCGTTACCGTTAACCTCAACCGTCAGGCTTGAGGGGTCGGAACTGCGTTTAATGTTAAAGTGCTTGATTATACCGTCATCCCATCCGCCGGGGGTAGCCAAGCCGCTGTCCCTGTTAACAAGGCCTGTCAGTTGGTAGTAACCATAGGCATCCATGTCTTGGTCAAGTTGGGCATCGTTGTAGGATTTGTCGGAATTAATCGGAGCCTTCCTGCCGGGTTCGCCTATTCTATAGTAGAAGTGACCGACCTTGTTGGAAGTGGGCTTAATACCTATATTGGTGGTAATTATGTTATAAAGGTTTGAAATAACGCCGCCGCCGGTGATTTCAAGCTCATCAATTTCGGCATATTCTACTTCTTCATCTAAACTGTAAAGGGTGAAGTGGAGGGTGCGTTCATCCGAAGAATTATCGTTAGAAGCCGTGACCTTGACCGTATAGGAACGAGGCTCAAGTCCTGAAATATTCCAAACAAACTCATTGCCGTTTACAGGTGTCAAATCCTCTGCCATGTCAAGAACTGTGGCTGTGTAGGTCAAATCTTCAAAGTTTCCTACAACCTTAATGGTGGTTGAACCATCGGCAATATCCTTAACAAGGCGGATTTCACTGTAGGGGTCACTGTCGTCCTGAGCACTGCCCTTGACATATTCACCGTCAACCAAAACCTTGGTAATAACAGCGATGTCTAAATCTTCGGCTGTGTAAGAATTGTTCAGTTCAAAGATATAGTCACCGTTTTCATCTGCTATGCGCAAGGCAACTGTGTAGTTTTCGTTTGGAGAGGTAAACTTATCGATTATAAAGACGAGCTTATCATCCTCAAGAGTGCCCATAGCCCCTTTAGTGTAAGGCATGGAAAGGACCCATTGGTTGGCAGGAATATCCGCCTCATCATCCAAGATAAGGTCGCTTGTAATTTTTTGGTAGCTCCAAATCTGATAGCTGTAATCTTCGGAAAAACCGGTGATTGTTACCGCTATTTTATTATCTTCAAGGGACTTAATTTCCATAGAAGTTTCTGCCCATTGGGCGGTATAAGTTGTGTCTTGGGTAGCTTGGACAATTTCCGGTGACCAACCCTTGAAGGCATAACCTACCCGCCTTACGGTAGGTGGAATCGGCATTTCACCCTGCCTGACTTCAAGGCTTGCCCCGCCTTGGCCGCCGTTGGCGTCAAAGGTGATGGTGTAATCGTTCGCAGGGTCCCATTTTGCATAGAAAATAACATTTGAAGAACTAATGGTATAGGGCCAGGTAAGCGCTTGGCTGTATTGGTCATCTTCATACCAACCGGCAAAATCGTAGCCGGTTCTTGTAGGTTGGGAAGGCTCGGAGATTTGTGTGCCCAGCACATTTGTGATGCTGTCAACAGCAGACCCGCCCTTGCTGTGGAAGGCGACCGTGTAGTAGTTTGGAGCCCATTGGGCGTATAGGGTTGAGGAAGAACCGCTTGTTTGACTGAGGTTCATCACAAGCTGTTGGTCGTTATAATCAGTACCGGAGCCGTCAGCTGCGGTGTTCCAGCCGGCAAAGGAGTAGCCGGTTTTTGAGAATTCATTGGCTGTGAGCGCTTGGGGGGCATTGTAATTGTGCCCGGAGGAGACAGTGGAGCCGGAGTCGCTACCGTTGCCATCATAGTTTATTGTATAAGTATTGGGGGTCCACTTGGCGTAGAAGGTTACATTTGTTCCGATTGTGTGAGGCCAGGAAACCGCCTGGCTAAGTTCTTCATCCGTAAACCAGCCGACAAAGCTGTAACCTTCCCTAGTGGGTGCCGTAGGTTGGGAAACCACTTTTCCGTCATCATCAGTGATTGGATCCACCATACTTCCACCGTTGGTCATAAAGCTAATTGTGTGCTGGTTTGAAGACCATTGGGCAACACAGACTAAATCTTGAGCAGGCATATAGGTCGGAACTTGAGGATGCCAACCGCTAAAGATATAGCCCGCTTTAGTCGGGGCGGCCGGAGCTGTAAGAGCGGAGCCGAAAATTTGGGTGATTGAATCGACAGAGCTTCCACCGGCGGAATCAAAGGTGATTGTATATTCTTTGGGTGACCATTGGGCGTAAAGGGTTACATTTGCCGTATCCATGGGGCCGTAGGAGGCCTTGTCCGCATAAGAATCACCGCTGCCATCGGCCTTGGTGTTCCAAGCGTTGAAGCTGTAGCCCGTGCGGCTGTAGTTGTTTTCATTTAGGGTTGCGGTTGAGTTGTAGTCTATAAATTGGTTGCTCATGCTTCCGTCGCCGCCATTGGCGTTAAAGCTGATGGTATATTGATTAACCGTCCACTTGGCATGAAGGGTTGTATCTTCCGTAACGGTGTAAGGCCATGTGACAGCTGTTGTAAGCCCGGAATCGCTATACCAGCCGGCAAAGCTGTGGCCGGTTTTGGTTGGAGTTTGAGGTGGCGCTATCTGAGTTCCATAATCTTCCGTCACGGAAGGCACGGAAGAGCCGCCGTTTGAGTTAAAGGAAATTGTAAAGCTGTTGTTTTGCCATTGGGCGTAGAGGGTGATGCCGTCAGTGCCCATATTAAAGTTGACTTTGTCGGCGTAAGCGGTTCCGCTACCGTCGGCCTTAGTGTTCCATCCGGTAAAGATATGACCGGTCTTAGTAAAGCTGTTAGCTTTAAGCGTAGCGCTAGACCCGGCTTGGATTGTTTGAGCAGCCATATAACCGGAACCGGTGTTTGAGTCAAATACAAGATTGTTTTGTTTGTATTCAAGGTTTTCCACGGCAAGTTGTAATTCTTGAGCGCAGTGGTCAAGGTAGGGTTGGTATAAAACATTGTAGTTAGAATTTTTTGCGTTAGTTGCCGCTGTTATAGCCAAGTTAAGGGAGTTTTTAGAGGTCGGGGTAAAATAATCTTGGTCTTGCTTCCAGTGGGCAAGCTTGGCGTTATAAGAGCTATCACCGTTGGCAATGGCCGTTAGGCTTGTATCAAGTGGTTTAACAGTTGAGCGATAATAGGTGTTACCCAGACCCGTGTCTAAATATTCAACCGTAGATGAGTTATAGTTAGCGCCTGCTAAGGTAAGGTTGCTGTAATGTGAATTAAGATTTGTCGAAACGCTGTTAATTTCAGCTTGAGTTTTTCTGGGATTATTCACGGCTTCCCAGGCGTTTTTATAGGCCGTTTCATAGTTTGACCAGCCGGAGGAATAGTACCATTCTTGCGGGTTTTTGCCCTTGGCAGTGTTAGTAATACCACCGTTAGACACATCGGTTCCATTGGCTGTTTTTATAGTTGTGACTTTTTTTGCACCGGTAACGGTCTTTAAGTCAGTACCGATTTTATCATTTAGGTTTGTTCTCAAAGAGCCTTTGTCAACGACAACAATCTCGATTAATTGAGCGGCGTAGTGTTGAATCCAGTTGATATCATTTCCGGTTCCTTCCGTGTCCCCTTTACCTGTCCATTGGTTAATAATGGTGTAGGTTCCGGCTGCTCCTGTCCCTTGAAAGTTTGAAGTGGTCTGCATACCGGCCGTTTTAAATCCGCCGCCTGATGAAACTGTACCGTCTTTAGGCCCGGTGGGAGCCAAGGCCGCCCAAGAAGTGGGTCCGCTGACCCCTAAGTCGTTGTCGGTACTGCCGCTATAAGTGGCGTTTCCGTCCCGAGTATGAACTGTTTCCCAGGTAAGGTCACCGGATTGGTAACGAATTGCCTTGTGGATTAAGAAATGCATACGGACATTATTGTCCTCAAGACTGGAAACACTTGAGTCACGGTATATGGTCGCCTTGCCCCTATGGTTGTCACCGGGGTATGGGGAGACACCGTTTGCCAATTCTCTGTCACCCGCGCTCTGCCTCGGTGGGTCAACCCTTACACTGACCCTGGTAAAGTCAGAGCCGGTTACCGCAACGAATTGGTCTGAATGAGCAAGGTCAACATAACCGGAGCGATAGTCCCCCGAACCGGAAGAAAGGCTTATTTGTTCCCCATAAACCCCGCGGCCTAAGATTCTGGAAATGTAGTTAGAGTCCGCACTCTTTTCCGCACTGCCACCGGCTGCAGCCCACACCCAAGCACCTGCGGGGAAAATAATGTTTTCCACAAAAGAGTAGGTAGTTGTAACATATTCATCTGTAACATCAATACCGGTGTAGGGGTTATTCCAAGTATACTTATATTCAATATCGATTTTCATCAGACTGCCGGCGGGCGCGGTTCCGCTCCTGATTTCCCAAGTCGCCGATTGAGAGTTGTTGAGACTTCCTCCGGTTAAGGTGGCTGAGGCGCTGACACCCGTGCCGGACAGGACAATACTTGTAATAGTAACAGCTTTATCGGAAGAAAAAGAAACAGTAGGCCAATAAGCTGTTTCACCCGCCAAAGCTTGGCTTTGAAAACTGCCCGCAGTTATTTCCGGCACCCCGGACTGGGTTACTTTTTTAATGGTGTTGCCGGGCCCCATTGTTGTGGTTCCCGAAGCACCTACACGGATTACATCCGTTGCATCCAGGGTCACATTGGGCGATGGGCGACGATAGACCGATGGGTCGAACTGCTCTATAGCCTGCTTTTTAGGTGTTTCAAAGGACTTGTCAAAAGTTGTCAGCCCAACCCCGACTGCCGACACAATAAGCGCGGCAACCAAGATAACCCCCAATATTTTTTTGGATAATTTAAACTTTCCCGTTTCTTTAAAATGCATATTTTTCACAATTAAGTACCTACCTATAAGACAGATTTCTTTCAAAATTTAAAACAATTGAAGCAACTGTATTCTATGGTGGTTTCTGGAGACTGACCCTGTTTAAGAGCGAATACACCAATATATGGTAAAGTATATCACCCGATTGTATCAAAGTAAAGCAAGTTAAGAGTTTTTGTAACATAAATCAAAAGAACACCCCCTGAGGGATGTTCTTTTGGAGGCGCCACCCAGATT
>LSQX01096196.1_pt1 | contig 10695 bp, 9 predicted proteins | sample 654561 | NCBI WGS metagenome assembly LSQX01 (sample SAMN04489861, study PRJNA283612) | anaerobic digester metagenome | isolation source: 4 biogas reactors fed with cattle manure at either 37C or 55C with and... | place: Denmark: Kongens Lyngby | collected 2014 | reverse complement strand
CGGCGGGTTATTCGCACATCGCCGGGATCAAATCCGATCAGCCCCAGCCGCTTTCTCGTCAGTTGGGGAACCTCGGCGTGAAGATTTTGCCTCCCGAAGCTGTGACTGCGGGAGGGAGATGGAGGCGGGTCGGAACGTCGATTTGGCATGAATCTGGGGACATCGAGATGGGATTGCCTGTCGGAGTCTATGCCATAGAATTTCTCGATATCATCGGTTTCGCTCGCACCAACGCTCATTTGGCTCAAGCCATCCCCATCTCGACCGGCCAGAGCGTCGCAGCCTACTGTCGGATGCCTGCCATAAGTCAACTGAAGACGATGGCTGATGGTTCGCTTACAAAAGTCAGCGGTGTGATAGTAACAGCGGCTTTAGATTCCGTATTTTATGTGGAAGAACCTGATCGGTCATCAGGTATCCGAGTCGAAGCGCCACATTATTCATGTAAAGAAGGGGACGCGGTGGAGTTTAGCTGTGTGCTGAGGACGAACAACGCCAAGGAACGATATCTTGAACCGGTCGGTGAGATCACCAAACTCAATTAGATTAAAGCCGGCTGAATTGTTATTCAACCGGCTTATCGAATTTGCTCTAGTGTTGTGAGCTACGCTTTTCGGCGTCTAATCAATCCAAGTGCGCCAATCCCGGCAAATAGAGCCATGATTGAACTTGGTTCCGGAATGCAGTCATAGTCCATGATGAAAGTTAGACTACCATCAGCGGACACAGGGTTGACCGCATACTCGATCCCGCTGGCTCCACTGTAGGTGCTCCATTGGGTCGATTGAATCTTCACATCGAATGTACCTACGCCAAGGTATTGTCCAAAAACTTCTGAGTTAATGAGCCCTTCCTTGCTGTCGGATTCGACGCCGCCATTGTAGACCATTCCATCCGGAGGATCCGGGCTATAGTCGCCAGGTCCATACCTACATTGGCTTGAAGATTAAATGAGCCGCTGTGACCCGCCTGTACAATTCCGACCACCGGGTTGAACACCGCATCTATCATCGCGACATCACTGCCGATAATCTGAACCTTTCCACCGAAGTTAAAACTCCCACTGGCAGGCGAATCAGCATCATTATCAAGAATGTATTGGCCGCCGTTTACATTCAACGCCAATATTACCTTGATCCAGTTCACTGTGCAGTCTGGGCAAAGATTCACCTTTCCGAAGGTAAGGGTCTTTTCAAAGTCAGGCACGCCACTGAACTTTTTGGTCTGGCTAACCTGAGTTGCCCAAGCGCCTGTGACGGCGAACGCCATCACAAGAATTACTGCGAAAACTCGGGACTGTAATCTAATACACTAATACCTCCCTTACAAATTAGTCTTGACTTAAGTATGTTTCACATACCCTGAGGCATGTTGCACATACCGTGCCAAAAGTGCAATGATGACATCAATATTTCACTACACTTTTGATCGCCAAGCCGGCGGAGGCACTCCGCCCGAAGCACGTACTTTGAGAGATTGTTCTTACCGGTAGTCTGCCATATAATCGCCGCCTTGTCAAGTGGCGCGGGCGACATTTCTTAACGATATTTTGAATATTGCATCAATTGACCACAGAGAAGCATCTTGACCAAGTAAGGCTGCCTCGGTATACTTACCCGTGTCACACCGACCTACGGAGGATTTTGACCTTGGCGCCTATCGATAAAACCAAAAAATTGTCAATAGCAGAATTGGAAGCTGCTGCGCAAGATATGCGAGCTTATGCACTCGTGGCAATCCATGCTGCCGGAACGGGGCATCCCGGAGGAAGCTTTTCGGCGATGGATTTCACAGCCGCGCTTTTTCTGGATGAAATGAACCTGGAGCCGAAGGACCCGAAATGGCATTGCCGTGACCGAGTCATTTATTCCGGAGGCCACAAAGCTCCCGCACTTTATGTCGGACTGGCAGCCGCGGGGTTTTATGATATGGACAGCGTTGTCACCCTGCGCAAGTGCGGCAGCCCGTTTCAAGGACACCCGCATTGCCTCAAGCTCTCTGGAGTTGAGGTAAGCACCGGTTCGCTCGGCCAAGGCCTTGGCGTTGGCGTAGGTCAGGGACTGGCTCTTCGTTTGGATGATTGTGATGCCCGAGTGTATGTAGTGATGGGCGATGGCGAGCAACAAGAGGGGAGTGTGTGGGAAGCGGCTATGTCCGCGGCGCACTTCAAGCTCGATAATTTGTGCGCATTCGTCGACAAGAACCGACTCCAAATCGATGGATTCGTTGAAAATGTCATGAACATAGACCCACTGGCCGAGAAGTATCGATCATTCGGCTGGCATGTTATAGAGATCGATGGCCATGATATGGGGCAGATCCTAGGCGCGTTCGAAGAGGCTCGGGCCACCAAGGGCAAGCCTACCATTATTATAGGTAACACAATCAAAGGCAAGGGCGTCTCGTTTATGGAAAATGTCGGCGGTTGGCACGGGATGGCAACAAAAGACCGCGAGCAACTCGATGCCGCTCTCGCTGAGATCGCCTCCCAGGTCGTCACTAAAGAAAAAGTGGACGAGCTTCTGGAATCGGCCGATAAGTGGCTCAATGATACTGCGAAAACAATCGTATCGGATCACGCCGGGGTGATTGCGACTGAGAGATCCTACTGGTGGAACGAGGGTGATTCGATGCAAGTCAAGATGGACCCGACGAGGATGGGGTTTGGGCGTGCGTTGAAGGAGATCGGGGGCGACGAACGCATCTGCACCCTGCACGCAGACATATCCAAGTCGATATGCATAACAGATTTCGAGGCGGATAATCCTGAGCGACAAAACAGGGTCTTCAGCGTCGGGATAGCTGAGCAGAATATGATGCAAGTGGCGGCAGGGTTGGCACTGGATGGCAAGATCCCGATCACCGGGACTTACGGCGTGTTCGCATCCGGCCGGCCCTGGGATCAAATCAGGACCACGATCTGCTATGGCAACCTGAACGTCAAAATCGCTGGGGCGCACGGCGGGATCTCGGTAGGCCAAGACGGGGCGACTCATCAGGCCCTCGAGGAGATCAGCTTGATGTATGTACTGCCGAATATGCATCTTGAAGTACCGTGTGACAGCGTTGAAACCCAACGCAGCAGCAAGGCAGCTATTCTGGATGTGAACGGCCCTGCGTATATTCGCTATGCCCGCGAGGCCACACCCATAGTCACTGACGCCAATACCCCTTACAAATTCGGCGTGGCCAATATAATTCGGTTCCGACAGGAGGAGCCTGATTTCATCGACGCCTTCGAACAAAAGCTATCGACCGAGTATAAGAATGAGGGCGAAACTTTAGCAATCATAGCCTGTGGGCCTATGGTTCCGGAAGCGATGCGGGCGGCATGGATGCTAAAGGTAGAGCGTGGGATCGAAACCCGCGTGATTAATATGCACACAGTCAAGCCGTTGGATAAGGCCGCGATTATAGCTGCTGCTGAGGAGATCGGCACGATTATCACAGCAGAGGAGCATCAAGTCGGCGGGTTCGGCAACATCATCGCCGGGGTCGCGGCTACAAGGAGAGGGTTTGATAGGCCGCTTCGAATCGAACAAATCGGAGTTGCCGATATGTTTGGCGAGTCCGGTCAACCCTGGGAGCTGATGAAACTCTTCAAACTGACCGCAGAAGACATCGCAGCCAAGGGGATCGAACTGCTTGGATGATCTTGATATAGTTCTGAGATGAATACGGGGCGGCATAACTATCCGCCCCATTCTTATACATTATTGCACCATAAACGGCAATGAGCGAAGCATCTACAGACAGACCCAAAATCGAACTACCTCACCGCCAAATTATCTGTTCTTATGACGATGTAAGTGTGATTCGCTGCGCAGCAACCACTGTCAAACAAAACTTGGCCATGGACGAGCAATTTGCACAGTTGGCATCGCAAACTGGTGAGCGCACAGTGCGGTTTTGGTGGGGCGGATCCCCTACCCTCGTCCTGGGCTGTGCGGACAAGCCGGAGGTTGCACTTGACCTTGAAGAATGCGGCCGCCGCGGGATCGGATGGGTCAAGCGCATCACCGGGGGTGGCACGGTCCTGCAAAGCAGCGGCATATTCAATTATTCATATACCGCTCCGGATCCAGGAGGACTGGATATCAAAAAGACTTTTGAAACCGGTGCGCGGTTTGTGATCGATGGCCTGGCCAAACTGGGATTGGACGCCCATTATTGCGGGATATCCGATATAGCAGTGGGCGATAGAAAAATCTCCGGAAATGCACAGGCGCGCAAATGGCGCTCCATTTTGCTTCACGGAAGTGTTTTAGTGGAGATGGATTTTGATTTGTTGACCGCAGTGCTGCGCCACCCGTGCAGGGAGCCGGATTATCGCCGCAGCCGATGCCATTGCGATTTTTTGACCACCATGCGCAACCTTTCTGTAACTGCGTCTTTAGAGGCTATCGAAGCCGCGTTTGTGGAAAGTGCGACAGCTTTCCTTCAAAGATAGTTATACCTCCGCTCGATCTGTTGCATCGTTTATGCATTTAATGCACACGGGTAACCTGATATTGTGGAGGAGCATTCTGATGAAAAAGGATAGATTGAGGGACGACAGCGACGAGATTCGCAATCTCGGAGACCTTATAAAAGCCCGCGAACCCGAGTCTTCCCATTTCGCGAAAGACACGGACGCGTTCGATGTAGACTTGGAGCTTCCTGAAGACCTCGATGTCGACAGTGCGCTCACGTTTCCCCATCCGCACCGCAAACAAGACGAGCCTGAGATGCTGGATGCGCTGGATGAAGACAATATGGACGAGGCTTACGGCGACCCTGAGTTGCTGCCGGGGGATTATTCTCACGGATACAGCGAGGCGACGACGACCGACCCTCGGGACGATCAGGACGAGATTGTGGAGGACGAGATCAAGTCCATCGAGCATCTGTCGTTTGAGCAGATAGAGAACGAACGACCAACCGAAACATTATCCGACGATTTCGATCCGGAGGAACTGGACGAAGAGCCATAGCATATACAATCGCTCCAATAGCAGTTCATGTTATAATAGGCAGGCGAACGATCAGCAAAGGAGCGAGAAATGGCGCAGATCAGGCCGTTTGCGGCTATACGATATGATGAGAAGGTTGTGGGCAAGCTCAGCGATGTGACCAGCCCGCCTTACGACGTAATTTCACCGGAAGATCGGACGTATTATCACCAGTTGCATCCAAACAATTTCGTGCGACTGGTGCTGGGTGAAGAACTGCCGGGTGATGATGATTCGAGCAATCGCTTTATTCGAGCCGGGGAATATCTCGATAAGTGGCTGGAGCAAGGGGTTCTTAAGCGAGACGAACAGCCGTCGATTTATGTCTATCAGATGATATTTGAAGCCGACGGGGCAATAAAGTCAGTGCGTGGGTTTACTGTGGCGACAAAGCTGCAAGAATATTCCGAAGAGGTTATACTGCCGCATGAGAACACCCTGGCGAGGCCGAAGTCGGATCTCGCAGTATTGATACGCCAGGTCAAAGCAAACCTCGATTGTATCTATGGCCTTTATGCAGACTCACAGTTCAAACTTGACGCGATAATGGAGAAAGCGATGACCGAAACGCCGATTGAAGAAGCCATCGACAAGAACGGAATCATCAATCGGCTGTGGGCTATTACGGACGCTGGTGAGATCGCAAAAGTGGCGGCGTTTATGTCCGACAAACAAATTGCAATCGCCGATGGACACCATCGTTACGAAACCGCGCTGGCTTACCGCAACGAGATGAGGGAAAAGACCGGCGGCGCCGGCGAATATGACTACGTGATGATGACCCTGGTGAATGTGTTTGAAAAGGACATGACGATTTATCCGACTCATAGAGTGTTGGGAAACCTCTCCAGCGACGCTCTCGATAGTCTGGACTCCAATCTTGCCGATGCGTTCGAGATAAGAGCTTCTTCCAAAGCCAGACTTATCGAGCACATGGCTAAAGAAAACGCTATCGGCATGTATTCCGCCGGCGGCGCTTTGCTGCTTGTCCCCAGAGCGGGGATAGAGTCTCAGATCGAAGGGTCCGAGGCCAGCCGTAACCTGGAGCTTAACGTGCTGCATAAGCTGATCCTTGAAAAGCATCTGGGGATTGGCGAGGAGAAACTGCGCAATCAGGCCCATATAATCTATACGCGCGACCCGGAAGAGGCTTTTAAGATGGTCGATTCCAATGAGAGACAAGTCGCATTTTTCGTAAATCATATTGCAGTCAAATCGGTGCTCGACATCGCGGCCGCAGGAGAAAAGATGCCACAAAAGGCAACCTATTTCTTCCCTAAGCTTCTTAGTGGGCTTGCCTTGAGGAAACTTGACTAGACGATGAGACGATTAAGCACAGGAAACGAGCAGATTTCTATACCCGAAATTTCGGCGGCAACCGGCGGTGTGCAGAGCGCTGGATTTGTGCATAAAGGTTTTCGCGCTTGCGTTGAAATGAGCGGCTCCGATGATACGCCTCTTCTGGGGCCTGTTATCGAAGTGAACGGCGAAGCGTTGCCCATCACAAAAATACAAAGCGAGTTAGATTCCTATTGGATACCTAAGTTCGCAATTACGGCGCCGCAACTAACGGCGAATGCAACCATCTTCGCCCCACTGGACAGAAGAGGGTTCATCTGTTCGCTGACTGTGGAAAATCGCTCTCAGTCGAAGCTCACTATTCGAGCCGGCTGGGGCGGATGCTGGGAATCTACTTGCCTGGCGGCGGGCAAATGCCGTCCAATGACTGGAGTTAAGCACGCCACTGTGGAATCTCAGGGGCCTGCCTCCCCAGTGATCGAATTTCGCGGCAACACGCCGTTGTTCGCTGTAGCCTTTCTTGCGGATGACCCGGCCTCGGCGCGTTTGTGGAGCGATAAAAGCGAAGATGTAAGCGAGGGGGATCGCGGGCACTTTAATGTGGTCGCCGGTGAACCGATATATTACGAGCTGCTCAGCGACTTTGAGCTTGGTGTGTCTGAGATACGGACGGTGACGGTGTATGTGGGAATCGGTCTGGAGGAATCCAGCGCGGTTGCCTCGGCGGCGGAAATGCAGCTTCAGGGATGGGAGCGGCTCTTGGGCGGCCTTTCATCGTGGCTCAAGAGGCGAATAATCGAGTGTGACGACGATGTCCTCAAACACACAATGAACATCAACTCATTTTACAACTATTTTTATTCGCAAGCTACCACCCTTGATTCGGAACAGCTCATTTTGATGTCGGCTCGCAGTTCGCAAAGTGACGTGTGCGGTATCTACTCAGACCGTGACGCGATGAGATGGAGCATGCCGGCTGTAATGCAGATCAACTGGGCTCAAGCGCGCAAAATGCTGATCTATGCATTTACGACACAGCTAAATAATGTAGGCTCGCGTGCCCGATTCCTTGACGGCATTCTGCTGCAGCCGGGGTTTGCGCTAGATCAGTTGTGTGCGCCGGTTCGCGCGTTGCAGATGTATCTTAAGATTACAGAAGATGTGTCAATTTTGTTCGACCGCCGGGTGCAGACAGGGGTTAACACCATTAAAGATATTTTGATGGTGCAGCGCAACTCGAACACGATGCTTTTCGAGACTTTGTGGTCACCTTCCGGCGAGGTCTCGAAGTATCCGTACGGGTGTCTGGCAAATGTGCTTGTGTGGCGCGTATTACTCGATTTAGGTATGCTCTACGAACGGATTCGCGATATGGATCGTGTGGACGAAGCAACCGCTCTGTCCAACAAGCTGCGTGCAGCGATCCAAAAACATTTCGTAGTAAAAGGCCCAATGGGAGATATGTTCGCCCGCAGTATAGATCTGAATGGCAACTTTGATCTGGGAGACGACCCGTTCGGCAGCCTGAAACTGCTCACATATTTCGGATTCTGCGCGAAGGATGACAAAGTGTATAAAAACACTGTCGAGTGGATCAATTCCGAACACAATGCGGAAAGACGACAAAACCCATCCGTTCCGGATCTGGTGAACGATCTTTTGTCCGGCAACAGCGCGTCTGTGCTGGATTTTCTCAAGACTGCGGAGCTTGACGACGGGATCGCTTGTGATGAAATTGGTTCGTCGGATGGAGCGGTTCTGAGCGGAAGAGCGTATTCGGCTTGTGCGGGATATCTGGCATTCGGCCTGCGATTTGCTCTTGACGCAACACTTCCGAAAGCAGCTGCAGTACATATGCAGCGCAAACCATCCGGCACATTATATCAACCTCCACCTGAGATGAACCAGCAAAGCAAAAAGGCGCGGGTCTAAAGACTCGCGCCCTATTATGCAACTGAAAATGAATGCGCATTAGCTGGGAGAATGTTCCAGCCTCTCTCGCGCTTCCAGGCTATCAGGATCGAGCTTGAGCGCACGTTGATAGAACGATTTGGCCTCAGCACGATTGCCCATCATTTCGCATGCCACTCCCGCATTGATCGTGGCTCCGACATATTCAGGGTTAATCTCTATCGCCTGCTGGAATTGTTCAAGAGCCTTTTCATTGTGGCCGCAGCCCATTAGGGCCAGGCCATACCAGTTACGGATATCGGGATATGTGGAATTAAGGCTGAGCGCTTGCTCGAAAGCTTCCACTGCGCCTTTATAGTCGCCACACCGATACCGTCTCTTGCCGACAGCGAAATGAAAAGAGATGTCGTCAACGTTGGTAAGGGCGAGTTCGTTAAACTGAGCCAGAGCACGCCGGTGATCGCCACGGTCGTGCGCAGCCATCGCTTGGACAAATAGATCCGTATCATATCTAGGCTCAGTATCAATGGCTTTTGCGATACTTTCGATGGCTTGCGAATAGTTGCCGATCTGATAAAACAGGGTTCCTCTCATGAAAAGAGCCTTGGAGTAGCTCGGATTAATTTGCAAGGCGTTATTCAACTCATCAAGCGCCTCACTCAAGAGGCCGTTTTCCGCGATCACACAGGCGAGCTGATAATGCAAGTCCGGGAAGTTCGGGTTTCGTTCTATCGCCGAACGCAGGTGTTGTTCGGCGTGTTCCCGTGCGCCCCGCCCTGCGGACTCTTCAGCAAGCCTGGCGTGCACTTCTCCTATATAGAAATGCGCCAGTTTGGCCTGCGGGCTGCCTTCGGGTGCTTCTCGGCATACCGTTTCGAACTCTGTCAGCGCATCTCGCAGCAAGCCCTGGTCGTAGTATTCCAAACCTTTCGCGTATCTTTTGTTCAGCTCTGCCGTTGCAATCATCGCCGCTCCAATCCTACCCGACGGATGATGTCTAGTTAGAATCTCGTTTGACCGTGGGCCGTCCAACACAATAGTAGTCGAAGCCCAAGCGGCTCATCCGATCGGGATCGTAGATATTACGTCCATCAAATATTATCGGCTGCGCCATCAATTCCTTGAGCCTTGAAAGGTCAATATACTTGAATTCATTCCATTCGGTGACGATCAGCAGCACATCCGCGCCATTCGCGGTATCATAGGCGTTTTCGCAGTATTCGATCTGCGGGAATATTTTTTTGGTGTTGGGCATGGCAATCGGGTCGTAGACCCGCACGTTGGCTCCTTCCGCAAGCAGATTCGAGATGATTTGCAGTGACTTTGCGTCGCGCAGGTCATCGGTGTTAGGCTTGAATGCCAGCCCCAGTACGCCTACATTCTTACCCTTAAGTGAACCCAGCGCTGTCTTTATTCGATCGGTGAATCGTGTTGGCTGCTGATCGTTTATCTCGATCACATTAGACAAAAGTGTAAAGTCGTAGCCCAGTTTTTGCGCGGTGCTGACCAGACAGGATGTATCTTTGCCGAAACACGATCCACCATAACCCAACCCCGCGCTCAAGAACTCGTGCCCTATGCGTTTATCCAACCCCATACCCTTGGCCACTTGGACCACGTCTGCATGCGCGATTTCGCAGATATTGGCGATCGCATTGATAAACGATATTTTGGTCGCCAAAAATGCATTGGAAGCGTATTTGATCATTTCGGCGGAATGCACATCGGTGATTATCATCGGCCTTTCGAGCGGGGCATACAACTCGAGGATTCGCATAGCCACGTTTTGGCTGGGCGCACCTATAACGATGCGATCGGGGCGCAGCGTGTCGTTAATTGCGTTGCCCTCACGCAGGAACTCGGGATTGGAGACAACATCGAACTCCACATCCAGTCGAACCTTGTTTATGTCGATAATCTCCCGCACGAGATCGCCTGTGCCGACTGGGACAGTGCTTTTGTTGACGATTACTTTATAGCGGTCGAGGTTTCGCGCTATTACTTTGGCAACGTCTTTAACCGCGCTGAGGTCAGCGTAGCCATTGTTGCCGGTCGGGGTTCCGACTGCGATAAAGACCACTTCACTGTCACGCACAGCTTTGTCGAGGTCTGTCGAAAAGGTCAGCCTGCCGTCTTCAACGTTGCGCTTGACCATTTCTTCCAAGCCCGGCTCATAAATTGGCATCTCGCCACGATCGAGCATATCGATTTTTGAGGCATCATTGTCACAACAGACAACATTATTGCCCAGATCAGCAAACACCGTCCCCGTGACCAAACCGACATACCCTGTTCCGATAACGCAAAGATTCATGTTCGAGCTCCTTCTCGTGGCGTAGTACGCAGTATTATTATCGGCCGATGACGCGAGAATTTTAGCACTACCGTAAAGGATATGTGACCTGCGCAGCAAAAAATGTACACGTTGTTCATCATGCTGCGACTCGTAGTTTGTAGTTTCTTTCAAACTCCTCGGGGCTCATATAGCCCAAAG
>LSQX01122139.1_pt1 | contig 10696 bp, 8 predicted proteins | sample 654561 | NCBI WGS metagenome assembly LSQX01 (sample SAMN04489861, study PRJNA283612) | anaerobic digester metagenome | isolation source: 4 biogas reactors fed with cattle manure at either 37C or 55C with and... | place: Denmark: Kongens Lyngby | collected 2014 | reverse complement strand
ATTTTGCTCTGGAACAGGGGCGGGATGTTTTTGCCATACCAGGCCCCATCAACAGTCAGAACGCCATGGGCACCAACAACTTGATCAAACAGGGTGCTTGTCTGGTAGACAGTATAGAAGACATTCTGATGGAATACGGGATGGCCGAGTCTGTGCCTGGGGCAGCACAACAAGGGGAATTGTTTTTTGCCGGTGACAGCGACGAGGCAGCGGTCCTGGAGGCTCTGCACCTGGAAATGGTACATTTGGACCAACTGACCCAGCTGTGCCGAATTGGACCGGGAAGGCTTAATACAGCGCTGCTGAAACTGGAATTGGCAGGAATAATCAAATCAATACCGGGCAATTACTATGTGAAGGTTTGAGCGCATAAACGACCTTCCCAAAATGCATATAAGTAGGACAAGAAAAACTGACGAGGTGATATTTTGGCTGACCATACACTGGTTATCGTTGAGTCCGCCGCCAAGGCCAAGACCATAGGCAAATTTCTGGGCAGGAACTATCGCGTGAAAGCGAGTGTCGGACACATCCGGGATCTGCCCAAAAGCAAACTGGGTATCGATATCAGCAATGATTTTGAACCGCAATATATTACTATCCGGGGTAAGGGAGAGCTCCTCAAGGAAATAAGAAGTGAAGCCAAAAAAGCCAACCGGATCCTGCTGGCCACTGACCCGGACCGGGAAGGCGAGGCCATCGCCTGGCATCTGCAGCATTTGATCAACATTCCAGAGGGTTCCAAGAGCCGGATTGAGTTTAATGAGATCACTTCAGCGGCCATCAAGAAGGCTATCAAGAATTCCCGGCCTGTTGATCTCAATCTGGTCAATGCCCAGCAAGCCCGGCGGGTACTGGACCGCCTGGTGGGATACAACCTCAGCCCCCTGCTGTGGAGCAAAGTCCGCAAAGGGCTCAGCGCCGGCCGGGTACAGTCGGTGGTAGTGAGAGTCATCTGTGAGCGGGAAAAGGAAATCGGGGACTTTAAGCCCGAGGAATATTGGACCATAGAGGTTTCATTGTCCAAAGATGGCAGCAGCCGATTTACCGCCAATCTGTTGTCATATCGGGGACGTAAACTGGCCATGAGAAATGAAGAGGAACAGAAGAAGGCCGCTGATTACCTGAAGGGTGCGGAGTTTATCCTGAAAAGCCTGGAGAAGAAGGAGAAACGTATCAAAGCCAAGCCGCCTTTTACGACCAGCACCATGCAGCAGGAAGCTTCCAGGAGGTTGGGTTTTGCCCCCAACCGTACCATGCGGGTGGCTCAGGAATTATACGAAGGTTTGGAACTTGGTAAAAAGGGTGCGGTGGGCCTGATTACCTATCTGCGTACCGATTCTACCCGCATAGCTGACTCTGCCCAGGCTGAGGCGCTGGATTTCATCAAGGCTGAGTATGGGGGTACTTTTGCTCCTTCGGCTCCCAACCAATACAAGAGCCGCAAATCAGCTCAGGATGCCCATGAAGCCATCCGGCCTTCATCGGTGACCCGAACCCCGGACAGCATCAAACAATTTCTCAGCCGCGATCAGCAGCGCCTGTACAAGCTGATATGGGAACGTTTCGTGGCCAGCCAGATGGCAGCTGCCCGCTATGATACCATCAAGGCCGAGGTGAATGCAGGGGACTACGGTTTAAGGGCTAATTCGTCACAGTTGAAATTTCCTGGGTATAAACGGGTATATAATGATCAAGAAGAGGATGAGATCAAGAATCCCATCCCGGATATGACCAACGGACAGGTTCTGCAACTGGAGGAACTGACACCGGAACAGCACTTCACCCAACCCCCGCCCCGCTATACCGACGCCAGCCTGGTGAAGTTGCTGGAAGAGAAGAACATCGGCCGCCCCAGCACCTACGCACCCATTATCGAGACCATAATCAAGCGCCGGTACGTCGAACGGCAGAACAAACAATTTGTGCCTACCGAACTAGGATACATAGTGGTGGACCTGCTCACAGAGCATTTCGGCAACATAGTGGATATAGATTTTACCGCCCGTATGGAAGAGGAACTGGATTTGGTTGAAGAGGGCAAATTGGACTGGAAAGCAGTCATCCGGGAATTTTATGATCCCTTCAGCGCCGATCTGGAAAAGGCCCAGGACCTCATCGAGAAAGTGGAGATAAAGGATGAGGATGCTGGTAAGGAGTGCCCCCAATGCGGAAAACCCATGCTGATCAAGCATGGTCGTTTTGGTAAATTTATTGCCTGTTCCGGTTTCCCGGATTGCCGTTACACGGAATCCATAAACGAAGAGGCAGGAGTGGACTGTCCTATATGTGGGGGGCCGATACTGGCTCTAAAATCCAAGAAGGGTCGCAAGTATTTTGGGTGCAAGAACTATCCTGAGTGCAATTTCCGTTCCTGGAATAAGCCAACCGGGGAAAAATGCCCTGTCTGTGGGGATGCGATGGTAGAGAAATACAACAAGAACCAAGTGCAGTCAGTCTGCCAGAACCCGGAATGCAAGCATCGCCCGGAAACGAGGGAGTACATTGCCGCTCATTAACGTTATCGGCGGCGGTCTGGCTGGCTGTGAAGCGGCCTACCACGTAGCCCAGGCCGGCATCTGGGTAAGATTATACGAGATGAGGCCGGGCCGCATGACCCCGGCGCACCGGTCCGGGCATCTGGCTGAACTGGTTTGCAGCAATTCCCTGAAATCAGATCTGCCGGCTACTGCCCAGGGCGTACTAAAAGCAGAGATGCGGGCACTGGGCTCGCTTATCCTGGAATGTGCAGAGCAGACCAGAGTGCCAGCCGGTTCGGCTCTGGCTGTGGACCGGGAATATTTTGCCCAGTTGGTCACCCAACGGATCGAAACCCACCCCAACATCGAGATCATCCGGCAAGAGGTGGAGGCGCCATCGGCCGATGAGGTCACCGTAATAGCCACCGGCCCCCTTACTGCGGATTCGTTATTCCGGGAATTGACCCGGATCACCGGTGAAGAGAACCTCTTTTTCTACGATGCGGTGGCTCCCAGCGTATCTCTGGAGAGCTTGGATATGGACAAAATATTTAAAGCGTCCCGCTACGACAAAGGTGATAGTGACTACTACAATTGTCCCATGAGTCAGAACGAGTACGAATGCTTCTATCAGGAACTGGTGGAGGCCGATATGGCGGTGGGTCATAGTATCGATCGGGATTTGTTTTTTAGCGGCTGTATGCCCATAGAGGTCATAGGACGACGGGGTTTGGATACACTCCGATTCGGTCCCCTGCGGCCGGTAGGCCTGTCAGATCCCCGTACCGGCCGCCGCGCCTGGGCGGTAGTGCAGCTGCGGCAAGAGAATAGAGAAGGGACCGTACTGGGTTTGGTCGGCTTCCAGACCCGGCTGAAATGGGGCGAACAGGACCGGATATTTCGTTTGATACCGGGACTGGCCAATGCCGAATTTGTAAGATACGGAGTCATGCATCGTAATACCTATATAAATAGCCCCCGGATTCTGCTGCCCACCCTGCAGTTCGAACAGAATCCCAATTGGTTTTTCGCCGGGCAGATCACCGGCGTGGAGGGGTACATGGAATCGGCGGCTACCGGTATTCTGGCCGGTGTCAACGCGGTACGCAGGTGTAAAGGCAAGCAACCCCTGATGATGGATAACTCGACCTTGATGGGGGCTTTGCTGTCCTTCATTACCGACCCCGGCCAGGATGACTTTCAGCCGGTCAATGCCAGTTTTGGTATCCTGCCCCCATTGCTGGTGCGGATCAAGGATAAGAAGCAGCGCTATGAGGCTTATGCGCTCAGATCAAAACAATATATGCAGTCCTTCCTCAATCAGGAAGGTATTTAAGAACCTAAGCAAGAGAGGTAAAAATATAATGGCAACCGGACCTGAACCAAACACCCTGCTGATCGATCAGATCCCAGGATTTTTGGCTTATCTGCGGGTAGAGAAGAGTGCCTCCCCTCTGACCCTGAACAGCTATCGGACCGACTTGTATCAGTACCTGGATTTCCTGGCTGGATATGTAGACATGGCAAGAGACGCACTGCCGGCCGCCATGGTGACCAACCGGTCGGCCCGGGAATTTGTGGCCCAGATGTATAATCATGAACTGAGCCGGGCCACCATCGCCCGCAAGATGGCTGCCTTACGCTCATTTGTGAAATATTTGTGCCGGGAAAACCTGTTGGAGGGCAATCCCATAGTAAGCGTCTCCACCCCCCGGCAGGAAAAGAGACTGCCCCGGTTTCTATACCCGATGGAGGTCCGTATGCTGATAGACGCCCCCGATACCAAAAAACCGTCCGGGTTGAGAGATAAGGCCATCCTTGAGACCCTTTATGCCGCTGGAGTGCGGGTTAGTGAATTGGTAGGAATAGATGTCGATGATCTGGATTGCAGGGAAGGCTGGATCATGATCATGGGCAAAGGACGCAAGCAGCGGCTGGCCCCGATGGGATCCAAATGCAGGCGGGCAATCATGACTTACATGGAGAGAGGGAGGCCTGCCTTGCTGGCCCGGGGCGATCACAACGATCCCGCTCTATTTTTAAACAAATATGGTCGGAGGCTCACCACCCGCAGCATCAGCAATATAATCAACAAGTACATGGACCAGATGGCCACCCATCAGAAGGTCACCCCCCACACCCTCAGACACACATTTGCCACCCATCTCCTGAATAACGGTGCTGATTTGCGCTCGGTGCAGGAGTTGCTTGGACATGTCAGACTATCCACTACCCAGCTCTATACTCATGTGACCAAAGACAGATTGAAGACTATCCATGAAGAAAATCATCCGCGGAGGTGAGGCAAAGTGTTTGAAGCGACAACCATTGTGGCAGTCAAAAAGGGCGGCCAGATGGCCATAGCCGGAGACGGACAGGTGACCTTCGGCCAGAATGTGATCATGAAGAACAATGCGGTCAAAATCAGAAAGCTCTATGAGGGTAAAGTGGTAGCTGGATTTGCCGGTTCGGTGGCCGACGCCTTCACATTGTTCGCCAAGTTCGAGGAGACACTCAAAGCCACCGGGGGCAATCTGACCCGGGCGGCGGTGGAGATAGCCAAGGAATGGCGTACGGACAGGGTCCTGCGCAAGTTGGAAGCATTACTCATCATAGCTGACCGGGAAAATATGTTCATCGTGTCGGGCAGCGGAGAGGTCATCGAACCGGATGATGGCATTACCGCCATCGGTTCAGGAGGTTCCTATGCTTTGGCAGCAGCTCGGGCTCTGGCCCGCTTCACCGATTTGGCTGCCGCCGAGATAGCTCAGGAAGCATTGAAGATCGCCGGAGAAATATGCGTATATACTAATGACCGTATTTCCGTAGAGGTAGTCGAATAGACTTGCTAAAAAGGAGATTTCGCCTTGCATAATCTTACACCGAAAGAAATAGTGGAAGCATTGGACAAACACATCGTTGGACAGCAGGAAGCCAAGAAGGCGGTGGCCATCGCTTTGCGTAATCGTTACCGGCGCAAGTTGCTGCCCCCGGACCTGAGCGAGGAGATATATCCCAAAAACATCATTATGATAGGTTCGACTGGAGTGGGCAAGACTGAGATCGCGCGGCGACTTGCCAAACTGGTCAAGGCCCCGTTTATAAAGGTAGAGGCCAGCAAGTTTACGGAAGTCGGATATGTGGGCCGGGATGTGGACTCCATGATCCGGGATCTGGTAGAGACTGCTTTGAGGATGGTTAAGCAGGAAAAGATGGAACAGGTGCAGGGAAAAGGAGCAGCCCTGGCGGAGGAAAGATTAGTTGAATATCTGTATCCGCTGCCCGCCAAGCAGACTGCCTACAATAAAAATCCGTTGGAATTCCTGATGGGGCAGGTACCGCATAACCCCCGCGAGGATGAGGAGCACCGCCGCTTGGTGAGGGAAGCCGAGAACCAAAGAGAAATCCTGCGCCGCAAACTGGCCCGCCAGGAACTGGAAGATGAGATTGTCGAAATAGACGTGGAGGAAAAGAACAACTCGTTTATGGAGATCATCTCCGGATCGGGTGTGGAGGAAATGGGGGTCAATTTCCAGGATATGTTGGGAGGGCTTCTACCCAAGTCCAGCAAGAAGCGCAAGCTTAAAGTCAAAGAAGCCCGGGAGATCCTGAGCCACGAGGAGGCCATGCGCCTCATCGATACCGACGAAGCCAACCGCGAAGCCATCCGCCGGGTGGAACAGGATGGCTTGGTGTTCCTGGATGAGATCGACAAGATCGCCAGCAAAGAGGGTTCCTATGGCCCTGATGTCTCCCGGGGCGGGGTCCAGCGAGATATATTGCCGATCATCGAGGGTTCCACGGTTATCACCAAATATGGGCCGGTAAAAACCGACCATATCCTGTTCATCGCCGCCGGGGCTTTCCATGTCAGCAAACCATCGGATTTGATTCCCGAATTGCAGGGCCGTTTTCCGATCCGGGTGGAATTGGAAAACCTGGAAAAGGCAGACCTGGTCCGGATACTGCGTGAACCCCATAACTCGCTTTTGAAGCAATATAAGGCCTTGTTAGGGACCGAGGGACTGACCGTAATTTTCAACGACCAGGCGGTGGAGTATATTGCTGAGATAGCCTTCGAAGTAAATACCCGAACCGAGAACATTGGGGCCCGCCGGCTGCATACGATCATGGAGAAAGTCCTGGAGGACCTCCTTTTTGAAGCTGCCTATATGAAAGGGCAGGAGATAGTAATCGATCAGGACTATGTACAAACCAGGTTGGGGAAAATCGTCCAGGATGAGGACTTGAGCCGCTACATCCTGTAGTCGGACCGTTTGGGAATATTTTGAACCGCGGCCACTTTTCTAATACGGCTGAGGGCAGTTCCATGGTAACTTGTTGGTTCTGCAGCCTGCAGAAAAAGGTAAAGCGCGCAAGAAAAAACCACCCATGTCGACTATGGAGGGTCCAATGTTTAGGGTCGAGACCAGTAAGTAGGAGCAGCCATTATAAGTCGTCCAAGGTCGGTCAGGCGGCTATTGTGGCAGGAGGCTTGGACCCATTCACCACTGGGGGGGGCAGGCCAACCAAGATGGCCAGGCACTGGGCCTGGCTATCCGGATGTAGGCTAAAGAAAGAAAACAAGTGATATGATTGCCCTAAATTACTCCTGTTTCCCTGAACTCAGCAACTTGGCGGTCCGAATAACCAACTGCTTTGAGAATTGCTTCCGTATCCTGTCCAAGAGTCGGAAAATCCAGTTGGGCTACCCCGGGGGTTCCCGATAGCTTGATAGGTACTCCGGTTAGGGGAATATCCCGCCCTGAATCCTTAAAATTGACCAGTTTAAGGATCATGTCCCGGGCCACTACCTGGGGATGATTGCACATCTCCTCCATAGTAAGGACTGGGGTGAAGCAGATGTCATCGTCAGCAAAGAATTCCACCCACTCATCTCTGGTCCTGGTCATCATGATGGATCGGATGTCAGCTTGCATATCCGGCTGAAGATCAGTATTCCACTGTGGCTTGACATACTCAGACCGGTCCAGCTTCTGGCAGAACTTGGCCCAGAATTTGTCTTCCACTGCACCCAGGCTAACATGTTTACCATCTCTGGTCTCATAGACGTTGTAGCAGGCGTATCCTCCTGTCAGCACGTCATTGCCCATCTCCGGCAATTTGCCCCAACCGGCCCACTCGCCCAGCGTATAGGCCAGCAGACTTATGGAACAATCGAGCATGGCTACATCACAAAATTGGCCTTCACCGGTCTTTTCCCGACTAGCCAAGGCCAGCAGGATAGCGATGACTGAATAAAGGGTACCTCCGGCTATATCCGCGATCTGTACTCCCGACATGGCTGGCCGCCCCTTGTAAACCCCGGTCATACCGGTCACTCCGGCCAGGTTCAGATAATTCAGGTCATGGCCGGCAGCATCTTTCATAGGGCCGGTCCATCCATACCCGGTTATGGCGCAGTAAATGATGCCTTTGTTTATAGCTTTTAAAGCTTCATAATCGAGGCCCATTTTCTTCATAACCCCAGGTCGGAATTGGTCGACCACTACATCGGCACCGGCTACTAGTTGGCTGAAAATATCCTTGCCCGACGGCTGTTTAAGATCCAATGTGATGCTTTTTTTGTTGCGGTTCACGGTAGGGAAACGGGCACTTTCTCCTTCTATACACGGTGTCAAGGTCCGACCCAGGTCACCCCCTCTGGGATCTTCGACCTTGATGACCTCCGCCCCGAAGTCAGCCAGTATCTGGGTACAAAAAGGGCCGGGCAGATACCTGGATAGGTCCAATACCCTTATTCCTTCCAATGGTAAACTCATAGACTCCACTCCATTCTACTGATGTTGGTACGAGGAATTATTGGTGTTCCTCTCTAATTCTAGATAAAACCTTTCGATTCCTTTAATAAAGGAGCCCTGGCAAGAATGCCAGGGCATATAGAAAGGGGAGGTGTTACCTAAGATTATGTTGGTGCTGGCACACAAGTAACAAATCTGTTTTCATAATGCCGCTGCTTCATACCACCAATCCAAGTACTTCACTGCCTAAGGAAGGAAGATGCCGTCTTTATCCACCACATTGTAAAGCAGGTCAATCTCTTCAACTGTCGGCTTCTCAGTTACTCCTTTACAACGGGAGATGTTGAGATCGAACTCACAATTGTCCTTGACCTGCTCGGGAGTGAATCCAGGATGGACAGTATCCAGGTACATAAGCCCGTCTTCATCAAAACGGAACACCGCCATATTGGTAATAACCGCTGTGATCCCGCCATTGAAGAACTTGCCGTATACTTCCTTCTTGGGTTTGAACTCACCGGAGGGCCAGTCCGGGATGAGCCAACCCGGAGATGTGATGTAGTCGACGTTCTCCTTGAAACGGCGTTTCTCCTGCACCATTATGAACACGGTTCTCCGGGCAAATGAGTTGATGTCGGGATTGCCCCCGCTGCCGGTGAAACGTTTCTTGGGGGCAGCATAATCGCCGACCACAGTGGTGTTTACATTACCATACTTGTCGATCTCGGCTCCACCCAGGAAGGCCAGATCTACATAACCGCTATGGAGCTGGCCGTAGAAGGCCTCGGTAAGACCAGCCGCCACTGAGGACTGGGTGGCGCAGCGGGCATCCCCTACTGAAGCAGGCAAGTCAAGGGGACGTCCGTCGATACTGCCAGCCTCATAGATACATACTGCATTGGGGGCGTTGGTGATCTGGGCTAATGCTATGGCCAGCATGGGCAGACCGGTGCCGGCGAAAACGATGTCACCGTCGTTTACTTCCCTGGCCGCCGCTACCGCTAGCAAATCAGCGCCTTTATAGTTTTCCGCATAATTTTTTGCAGTCATCTACCTCGTCCCCCTTTTCATAGTAGTCGAATAGCCCATGACACTATTGGCTTTCAGTTTCAGGAGCCGGTTTGCCCCCAGTTTTTCCAAGTATCCATCAAATCCGTCCACCCCGAAGATCCATTCGTCAGCAAATTTCTTGTACCCGTCGGCACTCTTGGAAGCGGCATAGAACATCCGGATGAAATCAGCATCACAATCGTAGCAGAACTGGGAGCCAGTGGGGTGGGCTCCGTAAGGTTGTTCCACTACGTAGTCGATGGCATAGCCGGGGGCGATATTCATGGCCGGGTCATCTCTTAAATAGCTGTCCGGGACAATCTCCTCGGCGATGACGATGACCTTGTCGGCAGCCTTGATAGCTTCCACGTCCACATAGGTCTGGGCCAAAACCCTGACCGTGCCCTCATCTCCTATCTGTTGAGCGTAGATGAGCGCCCAATTGGCATTGGCGGCTGGCATCAGCAGGATATTGCCCATGTCATACATAGGATCGGCAATAGTATCGTATTTCTTCAAAGGTATCTTAGGATTGGAACCATCCCGCAGTCCCGCTTTGCCCAGCATATCATACTTGGGATTCAGTATATCTGTCCCCATGGACAAAGCGGTGGGGAAGAAGGGAAGACCATAGGCGCCAGCCAGCAAGCGGGCAACACACTGGGCATGGGAGTAGTCTTCAACCAGAATAGAACCTTCAACCTGTCCACGGGCTACGGATTCACCCAACTTACCATATAATTCGTGTCCTACCCAGCAGGATTCCCAGATCTTAACACAGCCTGCACCTGCCAGTACCTCGGTATGGGTACCGCCGTTGACTTCAAACAGGTGCAGATCCTTTTTACCCTGGCGCACCAATTCATAGATTAATGCCATCGGGCGGCGCCAAATTGTGAAGCCACTGAATGACAGCATGTCGCCGTCTTTGATCAGACCAGCAGCCTCTTTGAGGGTTATCTTGTTAATCTTACCCATTGATCTACCTCCTCTATAATTTTGGGGGTCTACCTGAAGTTCATGTTGGAATAGCAACTTAAGACTTCGTTAGGCTGGGCTCGATCTCCCTAGTATCATTGCTGGCTCGACAATGTTACAATCCGATTACCATTTGCCGATAACTTCACGACCGATAATCATGCGTTGAATCTGGTTGGAACCCTCGTAAATCTGGGTGATCTTGACGTCGCGCATCATGCGCTCGACCGGGAACTCATTGCAATAACCGTAGCCGCCCATCAACTGCACGCAATTGGTGCAGACTTCCATACTGGTATCAGTGGCGAATTTCTTGGCCATGGATGCCTCTTTGTTGTGAGGCAGTCCGTTGTCCTTGAGCCAAGCCGCCCGGTAGACCAACATCTGTGCTGCGTCCAGGGCGGTGGCCATGTCGGCGACCATAAA
>LSQX01109901.1_pt2 | contig 10696 bp, 10 predicted proteins | sample 654561 | NCBI WGS metagenome assembly LSQX01 (sample SAMN04489861, study PRJNA283612) | anaerobic digester metagenome | isolation source: 4 biogas reactors fed with cattle manure at either 37C or 55C with and... | place: Denmark: Kongens Lyngby | collected 2014 | reverse complement strand
CAGCAGGAATTTAATAAGCTGCATCAAAGCATTGCTGATATGGGAAGCAAAATGGTCAATCCTTCCTTTAATTTATCACTTTTGCTTACCTGTGCAGTGATACCGGAATTAAAGATCACTAACCGTGGATTGGTAGATGCTCTATCTGGTCAGTTTGTACCTTTATTGCTGGAATAAATTTATATTGGCATGCCTTAAATCAATACAAATATAGAAGGGATCGATAGCATGTTTGCATTATTAACAACACAGGACATTGTCAGTATTATCGGAGCTTTATCAGATGCCATCGCATCAGGTCTTATCGCATTGTACTATGGATTTTTAGCTTTTCCCACCGGCATTGCCTTTGCCCTGGCGGCATTGCTGGCCATGGTCTGGGGAATGGTCACCCCGATTTCATTTCAGGCTGAAACTATTGTTCTGGCTGGAAGTATGGGTAAAAACCTGAGGGAACGGATATCCATTGTATTGCTTTGCGGCATCGTGATGACAGTATTGGGGATTTTCGGTTTACTGGGAGCGGTGGTTGATTACATAGGTGAAATAATTCTGGCCGGTATGCTGGCAGGTGTGGGGGTCATACTGGTCAAAACCAGTATAGATATTGCCCGGGATAGTATAAAAGCCGGGATCGGTTCTTTCCTTTCCGCACTTCCGGTATGGTTTATGACGGAAAACCTGGCATATACAGTAGTAGCATCACTGATTATCGGAACCATCGTTCACCATCTGATCAAAAAAGAATTCAACCCGTCTCAGGAAGGGGAAGAAGAGGTAGTTCGTGATGATTCCGGTACTTTTGTGGAAAATGTAAAGAAACAGATGGTTATACAAAAACCGATCCTGAATTCATGGCGCATCTGGAAAGCAGTTTTTGCCTTGATAGCACTGCAGATAGGCACTTTTATCAGTTATGGCAGTATTACTGCTTCCATTGCCAATACTGGTTTTTCGGTGGATAAACTTACGATAACATCTGGGTTGGCTCAGGTGGTCAGCTCTATTTTTGGCGGTGCTCCACTGTCTCCCATCGTATCCATCACGGCTGATGCCAATCATCCGGTGGATGCTGCCGTTATATTTATGGCTATCATGGCCTTCATACTCTTGCTGTTCCTGTTGTCGAAAATAGGCAAACTGATCCCGGTTGGCGCCACTGCCGGATATCTGTTTATTATCGGCGCGATCATCGTAATACCGGATAATCTGGTGGCAGCTGTTCAAGATGGTAATATGGTGGGTATCATCACTTTTGTTATCACCGCCATATCGGATCCCTTTCTGGGAATGCTGGCCGGCATCCTGGCCCAGTTTGTCATGTAGTATTTAAGACAAGCTGAATGTTTTAAAATGATGAGTTTATAAAAAATAAGAGGTGAAAATATGCCCGATCATAAAGAAAAAACCTATACTCTGGAAATTGCCGGTTTGACCCGGCACCTTCCCATTATTCCAGTGAACGATGAGACAAAGATAGCCAGTTTCGTAATCCTGGGCGATACAGAACTGGTCTGCCGGGTAGCCCCGGAGCTGATTAAAAAAATGCCGCATTTTGATGTACTGGTTACCGCTGAAGCCAAGGGGATCCCTCTGGCTTTTGAGATTTCACGCCTGCTGGGCATGAATTATATCGTTGCCAGGAAGAGTATCAAATCTTATATGGAAAACCCGGTCATTGAAGAAGTAAACTCTATCACTACGCAAAAAACTCAGATATTATCCTTAAACGGGGATGATATCAAGCAGATAAAAAACCGCCGGGTAGCAATCGTTGATGATGTGATCAGCACCGGGGAATCAGTGCAGGCAGTTGCCAGACTGATTGAAAAGGCAGGAGGAAATGTTGTGGCCAAAGCCGCAATCCTGGCAGAAGGAGATGCTGCCCTTAATCCTGATATAATATATCTTAAGAAATTACCTGTATTTTAATAACAGAAGCGGCCGGTAATTCCGGCCGCATTTTATTTAGGCTGATAGTAGCATCTTTTGGGAGATTCCAGTTTATCTTCTTTTTTAAGCTTCTTAATGATCTTATCCACTTCTTTTTTGTCCAGGCCGGATATTTCGGCAACATCACCGGCTTTTAGCGCTATTGCCGCATCTTTAAAAGTATTTAATACGATTTCTTCATTGCTCATAAAATACTTCCTTTCATATTTAATCTATTCAAAGTTTTTCCCAATATATGCAATCAATTATACAAAGTCAAGTAATGACTTATATAAAAGAAGAGCATTTTACGTATCTTGCACTTAAAGTTTATTTGCAGCTACAGACATGAGAAGAAAATAGAGGTTTTTTCAGCGTTTATGAGAATAATGTTAACAAATAAAAACTATGTAAAGCAGGGATTCATATGGATTATTGGTGGCAGTTAAAATATATTCGCCGTCGTCGTCAGATTGTCGGAACATTCGTCCGTCATGGATTAGGTTATTTTGTGCAAAAAGCGGGACTGGGTGATCCGGGTATTACAGCTATTTCCAGTGCTTTAGGGAATGAAAACAATGCTGACAGATATCTGCTGGCCGTAAACTTGCGCGAAGCCTTCATGGAACTGGGGCCAACCTTTGTGAAACTGGGCCAGCTCTTAAGTACCCGATCTGATATGTTGCCGCCGGTATTCATAGAAGAACTGGAAAAATTACAGGATAAAGTAACACCGATAAGTTATGAAGCCATAACCCAGGTCTTGAAAGAGGACTTAGGCGATCTGGATAATATATTTTCCTTTTTTGATCCTGAACCCCTTGCTGCTGCATCTATTGGCCAGGTTCACCGTGCCTGTCTGAAAAGCGGGGAAGATGTGATTGTTAAAGTGCAGCGCCCGGGTATTGAGTCAATTGTCAGGAACGATTTGGAGATTCTAAAAGGATTGGCGCGCAGATCGGAACGGCGCTCTGCTGAAGCAAGTCAAATCGGGGTGTATGCCATAGTAGAAGACTTTGCTAAAACATTACTGCGGGAACTGGATTATGATCGGGAAGCCCGTAATACGGAACAGGTATTTCATAACTTTGCTGATGACAAGAGAGTGTTGATACCCCGTGTCTACAGACAGTACAGCACTCCCCGGGTTTTGATTGAAGATTATATAAAGGGCTATAAATTAAGTGACATAGAAGGAATTGATCAACAGGGATGGAGCCGCCGCAACCTGTCCCGCTTAGGTACGGAAGCGTTTCTGTCCCAGATCTTATTGCACGGCTTTTTCCAGGCTGATCCCCATCCCGGAAATATTCTGGCAGTGAACGAAAATACCATTGCCTTTATCGATTTCGGTGAAATAGGTTATCTGGGAGAAAGACGCCTGATGTTTATCGGGGAATTACTGATGGCAATAAATAATAAAGATCCTTATAAAGCTACTTCCATACTGGGAGATATGGGGATTCTGGGAGACATTGACAACATTGAAGCTTTTTCCGAAGATCTGGGGGAACTCCTGGACGGACTGATGATAGGGACCATAGGGGATGTAGATATTAGAACCCTGCGTGCAGACATAATGACCCTGGCTTATCGCTATCATCTTAAAATACCGGCCTATCTTACTTCCTTGATGAAAGCTCTGATAACTGTGGAAGGATTGGGGAAAAAACTCGACCCCACCTTTAATATTAATGAAGTGGCCTCACCTCTGGCAGCCAAAGTTTATGCTGAGCGGATGAAACCTAAAAATATCGCCCGCTATATACAGAACCGTTATTACCAGGATATCAGATATCTAAAGAATCTGCCTATGAACCTTAACAAGACGCTGAAAAAAACCGGTGAAGGTAAACTGTTGATCAATATGGAGATGGATTTTACTCCCAGGGCGACCCGCAAGATAACTCAACTGATAAGCCGCCTGGGATTTGCCATGATAACCACCGGCGCTTTGATTGGTTCGGCTCTGGTACTTATGACCAATCATTCTCCAACTGTGGATGAATTTTCATTTCTGGGTATAATCGGTTTTTCCGCAGCGATTATCGGTATGATCGTATTTTTGATCAGCTCAATAAGAAATTAATAGCATTAGTATTCCTATTTCCCGGCCACTCTTAACATCGTTTTAATTTTGCTTAAAACTCCTTTGCCGATCATTTGATCAGCGACTTCGATGATCCGTTTGACCAGCAGCAGGATATCTTCCTCACCAGCCCAGTGTTTAAGAATTATTTCCGGGTCAGTTTCGTTGATTAAAGTATTTAAAACCATGGCGCTGATCACTACATCATCAGTAAAGCCCAGAGGGCCCAAAATCGCTTCGGGAATAATATCAACGGGACTTACAAAATAGGCTATAGCAATACCTAATTTCGCTTTGCTTTTAATCGGTACCTCAGGGTCCAGTGTCAGTTTACACAACAGGTAAAATAAATCAGGCACGATTAGGATATATTCCGCCCATTTACTGTTCTGGCCTTCCTTGGTGTTAGCCCATTGTACAATTCTATTGCGCAGACTGTGATAAAAATCCATATTGTTTTCTTCCACAGTTGATCATCCTTCCAGATTTACTTGCTTACAATATAATGATATCGATTTTTTTGTTATATTACTATTTAGTATTGCCAAATCCCAAATAAAGGTTGAAACTAAGCATTATATAAGCATAAAGAAATTTGAAAATCCGCAGCAGTCAATATAATATGGGGATGAAGGTATTATACTCAGCGGTGAAGCGAGGGGAGAACATGGATATCATTAAGGAACGGGATGTAAAAGTATTTAACCGGGGTCATCTGTCAAGTAAAAAAGATTTTCTGGTTGCAGAAGAAAATCTGCAGATCCTTTTAAACGGAGCTGAACTGGTAAATATCTCTTGTTCGCCGGAAAATACTACCCAGTTGGCAATGGGCTATCTGCTAAGTGAAGGATATATTAAAAAGCTGGAGGATATTCAACATGTGCAAGTGGATAACCCGCTGGTCATTCATGTAGAGACTAAAAATAAAACTGAATTTTCTTTGGATAAAACAAAAATCAATACCTGCATGGGCCGGGGAAAAAGCAATCTTCCTCTGCCGCTGCCGGTAGGGAATCATAGTTTGCGCTTTCGCGCCAGGCACTTATTAAAAATCATTAATGAACTGGAAGATACCTCGGCTACTTTTAAACAAACCGGCGGGGTACATAGTGCCGGCCTGGCAGATAATAAAGAATTATTGTTTCGTTACGAGGATATCGGCCGCCATAACGCAGTTGACAAGGTAATCGGCGAGGCTTTTTTAAAACAAATCAGCTTCCATGACAAATGCCTTTTGCTAAGCGGGCGCATCGCAGCGGAAATCCTATTAAAAACTGCCTTTCGCGGCATTCCCGTTATTTTATCTCGTTCAGCACCTACTTCTCGCGCAGTAAACCTGGCTGAAAAATTAGGCCTGACAGTGGTGGGCTTTGCCCGGGGCGAACGATTTAATCTTTATTGTAATGATGAGCGTATTGATTATGATTAAGTACAAGGCTTATTGCAGTAATTATTGAACTAATTAATTTGGAGAGGAGAAGAATGGAAACACAAGAAATTGAGTCGTCAGAGCAGCCAATGTTGAGAAAAATACTGGCCGCTCTGACGGGTATAATCATTGGTGCGGCTGTAGCAATGTACCCCCCTGTAGAAGGTCTTGATGTAAGTGCCATGCGCGCTTTAGGTGTTTTAAGCTGGGCAATATTATGGTGGGTATTCGATGTTATACCAGAGTATGTTACTTCAATAATGATGTGCACTCTGTTTGTGATTCTGGGTCTGGTGCCTACCGAAATTGCTTTTGCTTCCTTTTCCGGTTCCACCTTCTGGATGCTTTTAGGAGCACTGGGGCTGGGAGTGGGAATTTCCGAGAGTGGCTTGCTGGTACGCATCGCCCTATACATCTTACGTATTTTTCCCAGCAATTTTAAGGGTAAAATAATTGGCCTCCTGGGAGTTGGCGTCATTACTGCCCCCTTTGTTCCCAGTTTGACGGCCAAAGTAGTCATGCTGGCACCAATTACGGAAGCGATGAGTGATGCCCTGGGCTACAAACGGAAAGGGCGGGAAGCCAGTGCGTTATTTCTGGCCATGTTTACCGGCGTCCGTAATATGGCTCCCGTTTTCCTAAGTGCATCAGTAATGGGTTATTTATTACTGGGACTTTATCCCCCCTCGGTTCAGGCACAGTTCAATATGATCTATTGGTTTTTATGCGCGCTTCCATGGGGAATCGCTATGAGTATTCTCAATTATTTTTCTATCATTTATATGTTTAAACCTGAAAAGGAACAAGCCGCGGAAGAAAACTATGTCAACGATCGTATCGCTGAACTGGGACCTATGAATAAAAAAGAGCGGATCATGCTGGGAATCATAATTTTGACAGTTTTTTTATGGGCTGCTGAACCATGGCATGGGATCGCCTCCCATTTAGTAGCATTGTTAGGCCTTTCTCTGACTTTATCCCTGGGGGTTTTTGACCGGGATAGATTTCGCTCATTGATTGCCTGGGATTCACTTATATTTATCTGCGCAGTTTTGAATCTGACTCCGGTTTTTAAAATACTGCATATCAATGAGTGGATATTGGCCATGTTTAGTCCTATCATGCAGCAGCTAACGGTCAATCCTTATTTATTTATTCTGGGACTAGCATTAATCACGGTGATAGTGCGCTTCGTCATTATTTCCGAAATGGCTTTTATCAGTATATTCATGGTGTTTTTGGTTCCTTTGGTGATGCAGGCAGGAATCAATCCCTGGGTAGCAGGAATGATCATTTATGTTATGGTAACTCCCTGGTTTGTTCTTTATGAAAACTCCTTGTTCCTGGCTGCCCATTACTCGGTGAACGGAGAAATGGTAGAATTCAGCGAGATGGCGCGCTTTTGTGTTGTTTACCTGACCAATTCACTCATCGCTTTGCTTTTATGTGTACCATACTGGCAGTATCTGCATTTACTGCCGTAAAGTCGAAGTTGGTTAGTTGGAAAGTTGGAAAGGGGAAAGGGGTGAGGCGTAAAGAATGCGCTTTTCATTCGTAGCGGCGCGCGTAGTGCCTGCCTGTGCCCTATAGGATATGACCCGGAGGAGTACGCGCCAAAATAGCAGCAGTATATCCGTATGGGAACACTGTTGGTGCACGACTTATGCCGACGAGCTGTAGGGGAAGCTATCAGCTTCCCGTTTTCGTATGGTAAGTGGAAAGCGCAAAGGCGGGACCTTCCTCAATTGCCCCTTTACACCTCACTGGTTAGCCCCATATATTCAGATATGATAAAATATCAGCATACCTAACGGAATTTAAGAAAAGAGGAGACTCATATGAAAGCTTTAGTCCTGGCGGAAAAACCCAGTGTAGCCCGTGAAATTGCCCGGGTACTCAACTGCCAGTCAAAAAATAAAGGTTATATTGAAGGGCCAAAGTACATTGTAACCTGGGCATTGGGCCATTTAGTCACACTGTGTGAACCCCATGATTATGATGAGAAGTATAAACAGTGGCGACTGGAAGATTTACCTATGCTGCCTGACCGGATGAAACTTAAAACCATCAGGCAAGTCAATCACCAATATAGAGTAGTGAAGAGTTTAATGATCCGCAAAGATGTGAACGAATTGATTATTGCCACTGATGCTGGGCGGGAAGGGGAATTGGTGGCCCGCTGGATCATCGATAAAGCCAATTGCAAAAAACCAATCAAGCGTTTATGGATTTCCTCTCAGACTGATGCGGCGATCAAAGAAGGTTTTGCCAGACTCAAGCCAGGTTCCGAATATAATAATTTGTATCAGGCCGCTGTATGCAGGGCTGAGGCGGATTGGCTCATAGGATTGAATGTGACCCGGGCTTTAGCTTGTAAACATAATGCACAACTTACTGCCGGCCGTGTACAGACACCTACTTTGGCCATGATCGTAAACCGAGAAAAAGAAATACAGGAATTTAAGCCGGTTGATTACTGGACACTGCGGGCTGACTTTGGCGAATATTTCGGCGACTGGCGTGATAAGAAAGGACAGGGACGGATTTTTGATGAAGCAAAGGCCAGGGAATTAGCTTCCCGTCTTCAGGGGCAAGACGGTGTTATCACTTCCCTTAACATCAGCAGCAAAAGCGAAGCGCCGCCACTGGCTTATGACCTGACAGAACTGCAGAGAGATGCCAACCGGCGGCTTAATTTCTCTGCCCAGAAGACATTATCTGTATTGCAGGATTTATATGAACAGCATAAGCTGGTGAGTTACCCTCGTACTGACTCTCGTTATATAAGTTCCGATATAGTCCCTACTTTGCCGGCCCGTTTAAAAGCTATGGGAGTCGGTCCCTATGCAGATTTTGCCGGAGCTTTGCTGAAGAAAAAACTAAATCCCGGCAAACGCCTGGTGGATAACAGCAAAGTCAGTGACCATCATGCTATTATCCCTACTGAACAACCGCTGAACCTGGGAAAACTAAATACCGATGAGAAGAAACTATATGACCTGATCGCCCGAAGGTTTCTGGCGGTCTTATATCCTCCTCATCTTTATGAGCAAGTGACCATCATCACTACTGTGAATAGCGAAGCCTTTCATTCCCGGGGCAAGCGGACCAAAGAAATGGGATGGAAAGCAGTGACAACTGTTATTGCGGAAAAAGAAAACGATTCTGCCCAGGAGATCCCCCTGCAAAACCTGACCAGTCAGCAGCAGGGTGAGGGGAAGCAAGTTAAAAGTTTAAAAACAAATAAAGCCAGAACCACACCGCCGCCTCGCTTTACTGAGGCCACTCTGCTTACTGCAATGGAATCACCCGGTAAGTACATCGAGGATGAGGAACTGCGGGAAACCATCAAGGGACGCGGTCTGGGAACACCTGCTACCCGGGCAGAGATCATTGAAAAGCTGATCAATTCTTTTTATGTTGAGCGCCGGGGTAAAAGCCTGGTGCCTACTGACAAAGGAATCCAGTTGATAGCCCTGGCCCCTGATTCTTTAAGGTCTCCGGAAATGACCGCCGAATGGGAACAACGTTTGAATGACATAGCCGTTGGCAAGGGAAACCGCAGCGAATTTATCAGAGGCATCCGTGAAAGCGCTGTGGAAATGGTGCAAAAAGTAATCGCTGATGACGCTACATTTAAAGCAACTAATGTAAGCCGTAGCAAATGCCCCTCCTGCGGTAAAAACATGCTCTTGGTCAATGGCAAGAAAGGAAAAATGCTGATTTGTCCCGACCGCAGCTGCGGCCACCGCCAACCGGAAAAGCCTCAGAATACTGACATTTTTTCCAGAGGCAAAGGCAGCAGCCGGTATGATCAAAAATTGATCGCCCGTTACAGCGATAAAGAAGAAATAGGAACCAATTTAGGAGATCTCTTAAAGGAAGCTATGGCTAAGAAAGAAAAAGAAAAATAGTTAACTGCCGTTGAAAAACCAAAGCAGCTAACTATTTGATGGTAAAAGTGAAAGTTATTTTTTATAATTTTTGCGTGCCATATACTCGCTTATACAAATATCGTCTCCATCCAAAAAAGCTATTTCAGGAGTATGCTTTTTTTGCTCCTCATCGGAGGAACGGGATATTTTATCAGCAATGCGAATTTGACTGGGAGTAAGATTTAAAGCAAAAACGATACTCTCTTTTTGGCCAAAACATCCGGCATGGGCTATTCCAGCCAGCCTGCCCAATACAATAATGTCTCCGCCTGCAGTGATCTCGGCACTTTCATTAACATCTCCCCAAATAACCAGGGAACCTTCTGCCTGTACTTTCTGGCCGCTGCGGATGTTACGGTGAATAAACATATCCTGACCGCCTGGAGTGGAGGCTTTCTTTTCTCGGACAGGATTAATTTTAGGTGAGGCTGCTTTTGCCGGTTCATTATTATTTAATATCAGACCATTATTAAGGCACAGCATCTGGATGGAAGCTATCTCTTCATGGGTGAGGCTTTTTAATCCTTCTCCTTTAAAATAAACGGAGGAACCGTAAAAAAGGGTACTGTTTTGGGCTAAATGCTGTGAAAGATAGGCAAGGTATTCAGCACAGGTCCCCGGGCCGAAGACAAACACTAAATTACCGTTTATGCCTTTGATTTTTATCATCGAATTACCTTCCTTTTATAGGAATATTTATATCAAGGGCAGAATTACGCCCTTCGGTGATTAAATTGACTTCCGGTACTCCCTCAATATCAAAATGGCGAGCGATCACTTCAATTATTTCAGTCTTCAAATCATTCATTACCTGGGCAGAAACATTCATACGGTCATGGGTCAATACTACCCTTAGACGCTCATTGGCCTTATGACGGCTAGAGGTTTCAGACTGGGAGAAAACTTTTTTTAAAAAATCTAACATGGCTAAACCTCCTTATAAGTTTGGAAAAAAGTTGCGGCTGAACATCTTCAGTTTATGCCACACTGATTCTTCCTCAAAGTTGGGGAAATCAACTTCCTGGCCGCTTAAGCGCAAAGCAATATTATTGAAGGCAGTGGCAGCAGCAGCCTTTTCATTAAGGATGATTGGTTCTCCTTTGTTGGTAGAAATAATTACGCTTTTATCTTCCGGAACCACACCTAAAAGGTCAATACATAAATGTTCTACCAGATCTTCAATAGACAGCATATTACCGGCATGAACCATTTCCGGCCGCAGGCGGTTGACTACCAGCTCGATATCGTCGAACTGGGCAGATTCCAGCATACCGATGATGCGGTCAGCATCTCTTACTGCCGATACTTCAG
>LSQX01167815.1_pt1 | contig 10697 bp, 8 predicted proteins | sample 654561 | NCBI WGS metagenome assembly LSQX01 (sample SAMN04489861, study PRJNA283612) | anaerobic digester metagenome | isolation source: 4 biogas reactors fed with cattle manure at either 37C or 55C with and... | place: Denmark: Kongens Lyngby | collected 2014 | reverse complement strand
CTCCATTGAAGGATTGTACAGCGAAACGATAATGAGCAGTTCCTCTGATGGGCATTTTTGCGCCCAGGCTCAAGCTCTGCCTCAGACGAAAGCCTTCATGATCTCCGCCAGTTTGTCCGGGTCATTGTCCCGCCCGGCCAGCACCTGGCCCTGGTTCAAGGCCGCGTGCTTGCTGTGGTAGTCCTCCAGGGGCTGCTCATAAAGCACGCCGATGGGGATGGTGTCGCCAAACTGGGTGGCCAGCGCCATGGCGGCGCCAAGGTCGGTCACATCGTGGCTGCCGTCAATTTCCTTCGCGCGCTCCTTGTACCAGGCGAAGGTGTTGAGCTTGTTGAAGGTGACGCAGTTTTGCAGGATGTCCACCAGGGCGTAGCCGGGGTAAGCGATGGCGCGCTTCATCAGCATGGTCAGGTGTTCCGGGTTGCCGGAGAAGCCCCGCGCCACAAAGCCCGCGCCCGCGCCAAGGGCCATCAGCAGGGGGTTGAAGGGGATGGCGCTGCTGCCGTCCACCTGCACCGGGGTGACCATGCCCTTCATGGTGGTGGGCGAGGCCTGGCCCTTGGTGAGGGCGTAGAGCTGGTTGTTGTGCACAAAGTGGGCGATGTTCACGTTGCGGCGGATGTTGTGGATGAAGTGGTTGCCGCCCTCGCCGTAGGTGTCCCCGTCGCCGGAGTTGATGATGACCGTCAGCCCGGGGTTGACCATCTTGGCAGCCACCGCCGGGGGGACAGCCCGCCCGTGAAGGCCGCAGAAGGCGTTGGTGTCAAAGTACTGGGGCATCTTGGCCGCCTGGCCGATGCCGCCCAGGATCAATACCTTGTGCGGATCCAGGTTCAGCTGCTCCAGGCTGTTTTTGAGCGCGCCGATGATGCCAAAGTTGCCGCAGCCCGGGCACCAGGCGGTCTCGTGGGTTTTGTAGGTCTGCTGGCTCATTTTGCCACCTCCTTTTGGACGCTTTCGGCGATTTCCCGGGCGGACAGCTGCCGCCCGTCGTACTTGAGCACGCTGTGGTGCATTTTGATGCCTGTCTGCTCACGCAATAGCCGTGCCAATTGCCCGGTGAAGTTTTGCTCCACGTTGATGAGGGTCTTGGCGCTCTGCGCGTACTGTGTCAGCAGTTTTTGGGGCAGCGGCCAGACATCGCCAAAGACCAGGGCGGCGGCGAAATGGCTGTCCTTCTGGTTGAGCAGGGCCACCGCCTCCTTCAGCGGGCCCTGCATGCTGCCCCAGCCAATCAATAATACCTGGGGGGTTTCTGAACCGATTTGCTCGGGCTCCTGCAGGTCTTGCTCCAGCAGTTTCAGCTTGCCCATGCGCTTGTCCATCATCTTCTTGCGGGTTTCCGCGTCCTCGATGATGCGGCCCAGCTGGTCATGCTCGTCCGAGTCCGCGGTGACGAAGCCGCGCGGGTCGCCGGGGATGATGCGGGGGGAAATGCCGCTGTCCGTGTAGCGGTAGCGCGCGTAATCGCCCTGGCCGTCAAAGGCAAGGGGTTTGACCTGGGTGACAGCATGGGGGTCGGGCAGCTTCAGGGTGGCGGTGGCGTCCTGCAGGTACTGGTCCGTCAGCAGAATGACCGGGATCTGGTAATCCTCCGCCAGTTTGAAGGCACGGGCGGTCTGGTGGAAGGCGTCCTCGTGGTTTTTCAGCGCGATCACCATGCGCGGGAACTCGCCCTGGGAGGCGGAGATGACAAACTGCAGGTCGGACTGTTCGGTGCGGGTGGGCAAGCCGGTGGCGGGGCCCGGGCGCATGGCGTCCACGGCCACCAGGGGGATTTCGGCCATGCCTGACAGGCCCAGGGCTTCCACCATCAGGGAAAAGCCGCCGCCTGAGGTGCCGGTCATAGCGCGCGCGCCGGCGTAGGACGCGCCCAGGGCCATGTTGATGGCGGCGATTTCATCCTCCGCCTGCTCCACCAGAAAGCCCATCTGCGGGGCGTACTTGGCCAGGTTCTCCAGGATGGTGGTGGAAGGGGACATCGGGTAGGCCGAGTAAAACTGGAGCCCCGCGGCCATGGCGCCAAAGCTCAGGGCCTGGGCGCCGGACATCAGCGCGTCGTCCTGGCGGCTGCCTTGCAGCGGTACCTTTTTCTGTTCCACCGCCTCAAAGCCCTTCAATGCGGCCTGGACGTTGATGTCCACCAGCTTCTCCGGCAGGAAGCGGGCAAAGACCTCGCCCGCCCTGTCAGGATTGAGCGGAACGCCCAGCAATTTCAGCACCGCGCCCATCATAACGCTGCCCGCGGTGCGGGCGTTGCCCAGTTCACGGGCGATGGCGCCGGCGTCCAGCTTAATGACGCGGGGGTCGGTGGATGCCACCTTGCTGTCAGCCAGGGCGAAGCCGTCGTCCTTCAAGGCGGGCAGGTGGAAGGTTAATGATTCGTCGTTTAAGGCGATGATGCCGTCCAACGCCTCGTCGTGGGAGGTGGGGGTGGTTTCCCCAAAGCGCAGGAGGGAGAAATTATGGCCGCCGCGGATGCGGGACATCAGGTCGCGCGTGGTGAACACGCCGCAGCCCGCTTGCTTGATCAGGCGCTCCAGCACGCCGGTGATGGTGTCAATGCCCTGCCCGGCGGCGCCGCCGATGAGGATGTTATACATTTGGTCTCCTTCATTCATTGATTTGGACCAATCGTCCGTGTACCAGTCTACCCGGGCTTTGCGGTTTTAAAAAAACGCCCCTTCCATTGTGCGAAAGAGGCGCAAGTTTTACAGTCGGTTCACAGATGGGGAATGTTTCACGTGAAACATTTTCTGTCAGGCTTGCCTGGACAGCAGGAAGGCGGCGATGGCATCCGCGCGCTCTATCCTTCGCAAAAGGCGGTAGGCTGCTTCCTCAAAACGCAGGGAGAGTACGGGCAGCGACATGCCTTCCGCCTGCACCCATTCTATCATTGGGGGCAGGAAGGCGGGTTCCCCCCAGGAGCCATCCAGGTTCATGCGCGCGGAATCCCCCATGAGGTCCAGGTCCATGCCTTCCAGCACGAACTGCCCGAAGTGGGAGCGGATGAACTCTCCCTGCGAGGGCGCCACTTCCCGGACACAGCCGTCCGCCAGTAGGCGCCCGATGCGGTAGGCGCTGTCCCTGTCACAGGCGAGGTCAATGTCGTGGGCCTCCACCGCCATGCCCTGCAGGGCAAAGGAAGTGCTGCCTGTGATGGCCCAGACCAGGCCTTCCTGCCCTTCCAGGCGCCCCAGCAGGGCGCGCAGCGCGGTGAAGTGCGCGGCTTTCAGCCCGGTCATCGTGCTTGTTCCCTCCTAAGCCTGCTCAAACTGGCTCTGGTAGAGCTCCTTGTAGCGGCCGCCCTGTGCCATCAGCTGCTCGTGGTTGCCGACCTCGGCGATGCCGCCTTCGTGCATCACCAGGATGACGTCGGCCTGGCGGATGGTGGACAGGCGGTGGGCGATGACAAAGCTGGTGCGGCCCTCCATCAGGAAGCCCATGGCCTCCTGGATGCGGTGCTCGGTGAGGGTGTCCACATTGGAGGTGGCTTCGTCCAGGATCAGCACCGGCTTGTCGGCCAGCACCGCGCGGGCGATGGTGAGCAGTTGCTTTTGGCCGGAGGAGATGTTGTCGGCCTCCTCGTTGATTTCCATCTGGTAGCCGCCGGGCTGGGTTAAGATGAAATGGTCGGCGTGGGCGTGGCGGGCGGCCTGCATGACCTCCTCATCCGTGGCTTCCGGGCGGCCGTAGCGGATGTTGTCCATGATGGTGCCCGAGAACAGCCAGGTGTCCTGCAGCACCATACCAAAGGCGGAGCGCGCCTCATCGCGCGTGAGCGTGGCCAGGTCGATGCCGTCCAGGGTGATGCGGCCTTGCTGGGGCTCGTAAAAGCGCATGAGCAGCTTGACCAAAGTGGTCTTGCCCGAGCCCGTTTCACCCACGATGGCGCAGGTCTGCCCGGGCTGGACGCACAGGGAGAAGTCGTGGATGATGACCTTTTCAGGGTCATAGCCAAACTTCACGTTTTCAAAGCAGACGCGGCCCTGTACCCCGGGCAGGACGGGGGCGTTCTGCGGCTCCCGCTCTTCCTCAATGTCCAGGAACTCAAATACGCGCTCGGCGGCGGCCGCCATGGTCTGGATGGCGCCGGTCATCTGGGCGAACTGCATCAGCGGCTGGTTGAAGTTGCGCACGTACTGGATGAAGGCCAGGATGTCGCCCACCTGGATGCGCCCCAGGGCGGCCTGGCCCGCGCCAAAGACCACCACCAGCAGGTAGCCCAGGTTGCCCACAAAGGACATGATGGGGTGCATGAGGCCCGACAGGAACTGGCTCTTCCAGGCGCTGCCGTAGAGGGCCTCGTTGGTCTTGTTGAAATCCGCCACCATGTTGTCTTCCCGGCGGAAGGCCTGCACCACCATGTGGCCGGAGAAGGTCTCCTCCACCTGGCCGGACAGCTCGCCCAGCAGCTTTTGCTGCGCCTTGAAGTACTTCTGGGACAGGGAGAAGATGAGGCCGGTCAAGGCCAGGGTCAGCGGCACCACCACCAGCACCAGGGCCGCCATCAGCGGGCTGATGGTGAACATCATGATGAGGACGCCCACCAGGGTGGTGAGCCCGGAGATGGTTTCGGTGAAGATGTTGGAGATGTTCTGGGAGACCGAGTCCACGTCGTTGGTGATGCGGGAGAGCACGTCACCCACGCTGGTTTTCTCATAGTAGGACACGGGGACGCGGTGAATCTTGTGGGCGATGTTCTGCCGCAGGTTCTGGCTGAAGTCGGCGGTGATGCCAGCCACCAGGCGGCGCATCAAAAAGGCGAACAGGGCGCTGACCAGGTAGAGGGCCAGCAGGGTCAGCAAGACGCGGGACAGCCTTACAAAGTCGATGCCGCCGGTACCCTGCACGCGGGCGACCAGGCCTTCAAAGACCGCGGTGGTGGCCTGGCCGGTGATCTTGGGGCCAAAGATGCCGATGACGGCGCTGAAGGCGGACAGCAGGCCGCAGATGAACAGCTGGACGCGCCAGGGCTTCAGCACCTGCAGGAGGCGCTTGAAGGATTGGCGCAGGTTCTTGGGCTTTTCCACCATGCCCATGCCGCCATGGCCGCCGCCGGGGCCGCGCCTGCGCGGGGCTTGCTTGTTTTTCTCGCTCATGTCAGGCCTCCTTTCCCTGCGACAGCTCTTCTTCAGACAGCTGGCTTCTGGCAATCTGCTGGTAGACGGGGCTGCTGGCCATCAGTTCACTGTGGGAGCCCTGGCCCACCAGGCGGCCGTCCTCCAGCACCAGGATGGTGTCGGCCTGCATGACCGTGGCGATGCGCTGGGCGACAATCAGCACGGTGGTCTGGTCCAGCTTTTCCTTCAGCGCCTGGCGCACCAGCAAATCGGTGCGGTAGTCCAGGGCCGAGAAGGAGTCGTCAAACATCAGGAGGGCGGGCTTCGCGGCGATGGCGCGGGCGATGGACAGGCGCTGTTTCTGCCCGCCGGAGAGGTTGCTGCCGCCCTGGGCCACCTCGTCCTGCCAGGTGTTTTCCTTTTCCAGGATGAAGCGCTCGGCCTGGGCGATGCGCGCGGCCTGCTCCATGCGGCTGTCGTCCATGCTGTCATCGGAAAACTTGATGTTGCTTTCAATGCTGCCGGAAAACAGCAGGGATTGCTGGGGCACAAAGCCAATCTGGCCGCGCAGGTCATGGAGGCTGAGGTCCCTTACGTCCTGGCCGTCCAGCAGGATGCGGCCTTCGGTCACGTTAAAAAAGCGGGGTATCAATTGCAGCAGGCTTGATTTGCCCGAGCCCGTCGCGCCGATGACGGCGGCGGTCTGCCCGGGCTGAATGGTAAAGCTGAGGTCAGTCAGCACGTTTTCCCTGGAATCCGGGTAGCGGAAGGACACGCCGTCAAAAACAAGGCCGCCCTTCGCGTTTTGCGGCAAGGCCCGGGGCGACTGCGGGTCGTGGATGCTGGAGGTTGTGCCCAGCACTTCCAGCACGCGCTGGGAGGCCACCTCGGCCCGGGGCAGCATGACCGCGCCCATCATGGCCATCATCATGAAGGAGAAGGCAATCTGCATGGTGTAGCTGATGAAGGCCATCATATCGCCCACCTGCATCTGCAGGCTGTCAATCCTGATGGCGCCAAACCACAGGATGAGCAGGGTGACGCCGTTGATCACCAGCATCATCAGGGGCATCACATAGCTGAAGGAATAGCCGATGAAGCGGTTGACGCGGGTGAGATCCTCATTGGCCTTGCCATAGCGGGACAGCTCCTCCTCCTGGCGGGAGAAGGCGCGCACCACCTGCACGCCGGTCAGGTTTTCGCGGGCCACCAGGTTCATCCGGTCCACCAGCTTTTGCAGGGTCTTGAACTTGGGCGTGACCACCAGGGCAATCAGGGTGACCAGCAGCACCATGGCCGCCACCGTGACCGCCACAATCCAGCCCAGGCCGGTTTTGACCTGGCTGACGCGCCAGATGCCGCCCAGGGCCATGACGGGCGCGTACATCATCATGCGCATCATCATCACCGAGGTCTGCTGGATCTGGTTGATGTCGTTGGTGGAGCGGGTGATCAGGGAGGCGGCGGAGAAAGTGTCCACCTCGGCCTTGGAAAAGGATAGCACCTTGGCGTAGACCCTGGAGCGCAGGGACTTGCCCACGCGCGCGGAGGCGCGGCTGGACAGGAAGCCCACGGCCACTGCGGCCAGGCCGGCCAGCACGGTCAGCCCCAGCATGAACAGGCCGCGGTTCCACAGGTAGGCGTTGCGCACCTGGTTCAAGTCCTCGCCCAGCAGCTTGTATTCAGCCTGCATATACTGGGCGGCAGCCTGGCGGATGAATTGCTCGCCGGTCTCCCCGGCCAGGGGGGCCTGCTGGTTCATCTGTTCCACCAGCATCTCCCGGGTGACTTGGCCGCTTTGAAGGCCGGGCAGCAGCATCTCACCGCCGGGCAGGGTGGACGCGCCAAAGAACAGGGCCATGGGCAGGCCCAGCGCGCTTTCCGCTTTATCCTGTTGCTCCTGGGTGAGGCCATCTTTGAGGCGGTACACGCCGTCTGCCAGCTCATAGGCGGTGTCGACCGCCTGGCGCTCATCCCCGTCCATCAGCAGGCGCAGGTCGTCCATGCCCTTGGCGCTTAGCTTGTTCGCCAGCGCGCCGGGCACGCCGTTTTGCTGCACGCCGATGTTGACCAGGTCCGAAGTGGTCGCCGGCAAGGCCAGTTCCGCCGTCACCTGCACCATCAGCAGCACAAAGACCAGCAGCAGCGCCTTCCACTCGGGCTTCAAAAACTTGAATGTTTTCAATCTGTCTCCTTTTATACTAAACTCAATCGTTAACGCTTTGATGCGATGGTCTTTTTGCGCCTCCGCGTTGCCGCGTCACCGTGACCTACGCTCCCATCCTGGCAGGGCAAGCCCTACCAGGCTTAACGCTCCGGTACGGTTCCTTTCGAAAAAAGGCAGGCCTTTTTTCGGGAGGAGGCGGCCTGAAGCGGAGGGCCTTNNTTAGCGGAGCCATCAAAAATCCTCACCTCATCTGTGCGTTTCCTCTTTCGTTTAGTATGGGAATTGTATAAAAAAAGGACAAACCGCCGGTCACAGCGCGGGGAAAGCCCCCTTGCGGCGCCCGGGCGGCAGGCTTATTCGGCCGGTTCCTCGGGGAGGTCCTCCGCCGTGTTCGCATCGTGCAGGGTCAGCCGCACGGCTTCAATGCGGGTGTTCTGGGCCCGCATCACCTTCAGGGTGAACTTGTCTTCCACCACCTCGGGCTCATCGCCGGGCTTGGGCAGATAGCCCAATTGCTCAATCATGTAACCGGCCACCGTGTCCGCGCCTTCTGACTGGATGTTTAAGTCAAAGCTGCGGTTGAGGTCTGACAGCGGGGTGCTGCCCAGCAGCACGGCCTCCGTCGGGCTGACCACCTGCATGGCGCTGTCGTCCTCGTCATCGTACTCGTCCTGGATGTCGCCCACGATTTCCTCAATCAGGTCCTCCATCGTCACGATGCCCGAGACCCCGCCAAACTCGTCCACCAGCACCGCCAGGTGCTGCTTGGATTTTTGGAATTGAATCAACAGTTCATCGGTGTACATGGTGTCGGGGATGAAGAGGGCCGGGCGGGCGATGTCCTTGAAGGTGGTCCTGCCTTCATTGAGGGCCTGGAGGTTCAGCAGGACGTCCTTTAGATGCACCACGCCGATGATGTTGTCCTTGTCCTCCTCATACAGCGGGATGCGGGAGCGCAGCTGGGTCAGCAGCATTTCCATGTTTTTGTCCGTCGGGTCATCCGCGTCCAGCATGTCCGTGTCCACCCGCGGCACCATGATTTCACGCACCAGGCGGGTGTCCAGGGACAGCACGCCGCGCATCATGTTGAACTCCTCCGTGTCAATCGCGCCGTCGTTGCGGCTGGAGTTGAGCAGCACGCGGATTTCCTGGCGGGTCAGCTTCTCTTCCTTCTTGCTAAAGTCAATGGGCGTCAGCTTTTTGATGAGGCCGACGGAGACCGTCAGCAGCCACACAAAGGGCTTGAAGGCCCCGCGGATGAACAGGATGGGGCCCGCGGCGATGCGCGCGTAGGCCTCGGGAATCTGCAGCGCCAGCTGTTTGGGGTAGAGCTCGCCCAGCACCAGGGTGACATAGGAGATGATCAGCGTCACGATGAGGCTGGCGACCGTTTCCGCCGCCGGGAAGCTGCCCAGCATGGGCATCACCAGGTCCACAAAGGCGCGCGCGGCGGAGGCTGAATTGAAAAAGCCCGCGAACGTGATGCCGACCTGAATCGCTGACAGGAAGGCGTCCGGGGTGGCCAGCAGGTTTTGAACTTTTTTGGCGCGCTTGTCGCCCTTGTCGGCCAGGTCCTTGATTTTGGCGGGGTTGAGCGAGACGAAGGCCATCTCGGCACCGGCCAGAAATGCGTTGACGACGGTCAGGATGAGAATCAGAATGATAGAACCGATGATAGGCGACCCAGGGTCATCCATGAGGGAAACCACACTCCTTCAGAGAAAAGATAAGCAGATTATACAGGGGATAGAGGACAAACGCAAATTAGATGTTGAAAATGGGTGTCCAGGAATGGCACAGGCAGGTTCGCTGTTCGTGGAAGCACTTGAAAACACGGGGAGATTCTCTGGCTTCACACAGAAGTGAATATACGCTTTTTGGTCATTGTTGTCCCCCCTGCTCGCCCGCGGTATAATCCATATAGGACCCCGGACGATGAAAAGGAGAGACAGCAATGAACACAAAACGGGCCGCTGCCTTGTTCTTGGCGCTGATGCTGCTGCTGGGCGCCGGCTTTGCCCTGGCGCAGGAGACCACGGTCAAGGTGGCGGGCAAGTCCGTCAGCGCCGACACCCAGGACCTGGTGCTGGACGGCGTCAGCCTGCGCGATGAAAGCCAGCTGATCAAAGACCTGAAGAAACTGCCCAACCTGAAATCCGTGTCCCTGGAAGGCACGGGGCTGAGGGCCAAGCACCTGTCCAACCTCTTTGACGCCTTCCCGGGCGTGATGTTCTTAGCGGGCTTTGACCTGTTCGGCGTGCCGGTGCACACCACCATGACCGAAGTGGACCTTGGCGAAGCCGAAGTGACCGGCTATCAGACCTTTGGCTGGGCCATCAACGCCATGCCCAACCTGACGCACATGAAGGCCTTTGGTGCGACGCTGACCCAGCGGCGCTATGAGGAAATCACGCAAAAACACCCGGCGCTGCACCTGGAGTGCACCCTGCAATTTTTGCGCTACAGCCTGCGCACCGACGCCACCGCCTTCTCCACCCGCAAGGGCAACGAGGCGCCCTTCTGGAAAAACCGGGATTTTGACATTCTCAAGTATGTGCCGGGCCTGAAGGCGCTGGACCTGGGGCACAACCGCGTCAGCGACCTGAGCTTCCTGCGGCAGTGGCCGGATTTGAAAATCCTCATCATGGCCGACAACGCCATCAAGGACCTGAGCATCATCGGGGAACTGAGCGAGCTGGAATACCTGGAGCTGTTCATGAACCCCTTCACCGACATCACGCCCTTGACCAAGCTGACCAAATTGAAGGACCTGAACCTGTCCTGGACGGCGGTGGCCGATGTAATGCCGCTTGCGGAAATGACCTGGCTGGAGCGCTTGTGGATCACCCAGATCAAGCCCCGCCTGCCCGAGGGCCAGGTGGACGCGCTGCGCGCGGCCTTGCCCAACACCGAAATCAATGACACGGCCTGGCTGTCCACCCAGGGCGGCTGGCGGGATCACCCGCGGTACTATGTGCAGGCCAACATTTTCGGGACACGCATCTACCGCGATTGGGACGACCCGGCGCCGGAGACAAAGTAATCGTTAAGGGGGGCGGAATGCCGCCGCGCCCAGTGGGCGAGGCAGGCGGCATGGCGGCCCAATGAAGCACAGTGTTTTCAAGCGAAGCCTGCGAGCGCAGAAAACACTGATGCGTGATTGAGGGCGATGAGTAGTCCTCATCGAACAACACAGGCAAATCAATAATTTGCTCGGTCTGGATTGACAGGCCGCGCCTGCTGTGGTACCATCGGAAATCGTCAGCGGGTGTGGGCGTGCTGCCCGCGCGCTGCATCCGACGGTGATGCGCCTGTAGCTCAGTCGGATAGAGCATCGGCCTTCTAAGCCGAGGGTCAGGGGTTCGAATCCCTTCAGGCGCGCCAGGCATGGTGGGTGTAGTTCAGTGGTTAGAGCGCCAGATTGTGGCTCTGGAAGTCGTGGGTTCAACTCCCATCACCCACCCCAT
>LSQX01401085.1_pt1 | contig 10698 bp, 10 predicted proteins | sample 654561 | NCBI WGS metagenome assembly LSQX01 (sample SAMN04489861, study PRJNA283612) | anaerobic digester metagenome | isolation source: 4 biogas reactors fed with cattle manure at either 37C or 55C with and... | place: Denmark: Kongens Lyngby | collected 2014 | reverse complement strand
GTTCATATCTTAATGTATTATTGATTGTTGATGATATGAATGAAGGCGGGAAAAAAATAAATTTACAGATTGGTGTGTCTGATTCTCCTGTCAGGGAAGTTGATTTTCTGAACTGGGCCTTTGTCGAGAAGATAAATCCTGGGACCGGGTATGCCTCCTATTACATGATTGAAAGATACAAAGATGATATCCTTGTTCCGGGGATGAGGGTATCATTTAATTACAGGAATGAAAGTGATGAAAGACTGGATTTTGTATTAATAAAGAGCAGGATTTATCTTGATAATAACAGCCTTTATACGGATTCAGCCTTTATCAGGGAAGATGATTTCTACATAGAAGATATAGATAGAAAACATAGTATTGCTGGGAAGACCTTTAAGGGTGAGATAATGCAGATAAGCACTGATAAAAGACTCAAGATTTATTTCCTGGAGCTGGAAGATGATTTTGATGTGTATAGATCTTTCTGGTTTCCTTTGAGCTGTGTTTACTGGAATTTTTCTAAAGTCTTGAAGGTCGGGGATATAGTTGATGTATGCCTGTTTGAAAACTTTGAACAAAATACTGATGAAAGCAGTCTCTTAGCCGGTTCCGTGAAAACACAGGAGCTGGCACTGGATCTGCTCATAAATGAAAAGATAGACGGGCTTCTGGATAATCTGATACTTGACTTATATAGCAGGAATAGTCTTTTAACAAAACCCGGAAATGATGATCTGGATCCTGATTTTATGGAACTCTTCTGGATCAGGTACAAAAAAGAACAGGATTACTGATCATAATAATTTTTCATTTTTTTATATTCACTGGCACTGATGCCCTGTTTCTGGCGGAAGACCCTTGAAAAACTTGTATATGAATTGAAACCTACTTCAGCGGCAATATCTATAATCTGTTTGTCAGAAGAGGCCAGCAGGGCACAGGCATGTTTTATCCTGGTACTATTGATAAAACTATGGATATTTTCTCCAAAGTAATCCCTGAAACTTGTGCTGAGATGGGCAGGACTGACTCCAAAAAGACCGGCCAGTTTCGTAAGACTGATATCTTCCATATAGTGTTTGTGGATATAGTAAATTACCTCCCACAGATATTTTCTGCTGCTCTTCTTGCCCTTAATTTGTACCGGAGAACCGGGTGTTCTTCCATTATCTCTGTGTTTTTGTCTTTTTCTATCAAAGAGGACAAATAACTCTATAATCTTGCTTTTAAATAATAAATCTTTCCAGGGGATATTCTTTTCCCTGCTCTCATTATATATATCCTGTAATATATTCTCTATCTTCGGGATTTCTTCCTGGTCAAAGCTGACATAGGGAGGCAGTTCTTTGTCTGTCCTGAAGATCATTTCATTCAGTTCTTCACTGTATTTGTCCTGTCCAAAGAACATTTCCAGGGAGAGATTACAGTTGTAGAGCCTGATTGNNGTAATAGTAATGTAAAAGTTCCTCTCTGCAGGCTGTGTTTTTTACCATTTATAATCTCTATACCGCTGCCGCTGATTATGTAGGAGAACTCCAGGAAATTATGGCGGTGGGCCGGGAAGGGACTTTTTATTTCATTGATCCTGAAGATATATGTTTTATCCAGTTCATGCTCAAGGGGATATACAAGCAAGTAGACCACCTTTCTTTTTTGTGAAAATCCGCATCTAGATCGTAATATAATTGTATCATAAAAAAAGAAAATATTCATTTTCTTTCATCCATACTTAATATTGATAAAAAAGCTTCTTGAGGTATCTCGACACTACCAACAGTTTTCATTCTCTTTTTACCTTCTTGAAAGGTAAGATGAGATGCAGAGAATTGCTTTAAACGGCGAATGGACATTAAACAGGACAGGGAAAAATGATAATTTTACCGCAAGCGTACCGGGCTGTGTACATTTAGATTTACTGGCAGAAGGATTTATCGATGATCCCTTTTTCAGGGATAATGAGAAAGAACTGATGTGGATCGGAGAGACGGACTGGGATTACAGCCGTGAGTTTATTATAGAAAAGGAGATTCTGGACCATGATAAAATCCTTCTAAAGTGTCATGGTCTTGATACCCTGGCTGTAATTACTGTCAATGAAAGAGAGATCGGCAGGACTGATAATATGTACCGGAGCTTGGAGTTTGACCTGAAGCCGGTTCTCGTGGAAGGAAAGAATTACATAAAGGTTCATTTTGATGCCGTCATGCCCTATTTGAGGGAAAAAGAAAAAGAACGTTATTTACCTGCCTGGAGTGTGGGTGATCACCGCTTAAACAGCGGCAGCTGGATCAGAAAGCAGCCCAGTAATTTCGGCTGGGACTGGGGACCCATGATGGTTACCTGTGGTATCTGGCGTGACATTGAAATCATTGCCTTCAATAAAGGCAGGATCACTGACATCAATATCCTCCAGGATCATAGTAAGAAAGAAACTGTCATGCTGGATATCAGGACAGAGGTAGAGCTTACAGTTGATGATAATTTAGAGATAAAAGTACAGATAGAGTATGAGGGAAATACTGTTGCAGAAAGTGCAGGGAAAGTAATTGATGGGCGGTTTGATGTGAATCTGGAAATAAGGAATCCAGAACTCTGGTGGCCAAATGGTATGGGAGAACAGCCTCTCTATACAGTAAATGTATTCCTGTATGATGAAACAGGGTCTCTCCTTTCTAAAGAGAGTAAAAGGATAGGCCTCAGAAACCTGGAACTGGTTCTGGAAGATGATCAATGGGGGCAGTCCTTTAAATTTGCCGTAAATGGCATACCCTTTTTTGCAAAGGGGGCCAACTGGATACCTGCAGATACTTTTGTTGCCCGCCTGGATTACCAGGATTATTATTCACTGCTGGAAGATGCCGCTGCAGTGAATATGAACATGATCCGTGTCTGGGGCGGGGGTATTTATGAAGATGATGATTTTTACGATATCTGTGATGAATTGGGCCTGTGTGTCTGGCAGGATTTTATGTTTGCCTGTAGTACTTACCCCAGTTTTGATGAAGAGTATATGGAAAATGTCAGGATTGAGGCAGAAGAAAATGTAAAACGGATCAGGCATCATGCCTGTCTGGCCCTCTGGTGCGGCAATAATGAACTGGAACAGGGTATTGCTGCAGACGAGTGGGATATTGAAAGGGTAAAAATGAGCTGGGATGATTACAGCAAACTTTTTGATGAACTCCTGCCCGGGCTTGTAAAAAAGTATTCCCCTCAGGTTCCTTACTGGCCTTCCAGTCCTCACAGCCCTGTGGGAGACAGGGAGGATTTCTATAATCCCCGTTGCGGAGATGCCCATATCTGGGATATCTGGCACGGGAAAAAACCCTTTGAGTGGTATCGTAATTGTGAACATCGTTTTAATAGTGAGTTTGGTTTTCAGTCCTTCCCTGAGCCGAAGACTGTTTTTAGTTTTACAATCCCGGAAGACAGGAATATCACAAGTTATGTTATGGAACATCATCAACGGAGCGGGATTGGTAATACAACGATCATTCAGTATATGCTGGACTGGTTCAGATTGCCTCATGGCTTTGAGAATCTTCTCTGGACAAGCCAGATCCTGCAGGGGCTTGGTATAAAATATGCTGTAGAACACTGGAGGCGGGGAATGCCCAGGGGAATGGGCACACTATACTGGCAGTTAAATGACTGCTGGCCTGTAAGCAGCTGGTCCTCTATTGATTATTACGGGCGCTGGAAGGCCCTCCACTATATGGCCAGAAGATTTTATGCTCCTTTATTGGTCTCTGCCGTTGAGGATAATGAGAGATGGGCTGTAGAGATCCATGTCACCAGTGATAAACTGGAAAAGGTTGATGGAGAGTTCTTCTGGCTCCTGACTGATGTAAAAGGGAATATGATAAGCTCAGGCGAAAAGCCGGCAGAGATTCCGGCACAGACCAGCAGTCATATTATGACTCTGGAACTGGCTGAAGAGGTTGAAAAAACAGGTCCCCGGAATCTGATGCTCTGGCTTGAATTCAGAGTGGATGACAAGGTGGTTTCAGACAATTTCGTCTCCTTCAGTAAACCAAAGCATATGGAGCTTATGGACCCCGGAATCAAGTATCTGATTGAAGAACTTGGTGATAATGTCTTTAAAATAGCCCTCAGTGTAGAAAGGCCCGCACTCTGGACCTGGCTGGAGCTTAAAAATATTGATGCCATATATAGTGATAATTTTTTCCATCTTTATCCGGGAAAGGAGCACACTCTCATTATAGTCCCTGAAGAAGAGCTCTCTGAAAAAGAGCTGGAGGAGATGCTCATTGTCCGTTCCCTTATTGACACCTATAACTAGATGAAACAGATAACCCCAGGCAGTTTCCCTGTCGGGAAGAGCAGGCAGGAAGGGTTTTTGAGGATATTGTCGAATTATTATGATATATTTTATTTATTTTATTTTGCAGGAGGAGATATTGTGCAGTATACAGAGTTTGGGAAGACCGGGATTCAGGTCTCAAGACTGGGCTTTGGCGCTATGCGTCTTCCGATGCTTGAGATCAACGGCAGGAAGGATGTAGATTATGACAGGTCAACAGAGATAATACACGAGGCCTTCAGGCTGGGGGTTAATTATATTGACACTGCCCCGTATTATTGTGAGGAGAAAAGCGAAATAGCGGTTGGCAGGGCATTAAAAGGATGGAGGGATAAGGTATATCTTTCTACCAAAAATCCGAAAGAGATCAATACCGGTACAGAATGGAGAAAGATGCTGGAAAGCTCGTTGAAGAAGCTTGATACTGATTATATTGATTTTTACCACCTCTGGGGTCTCAACTGGGAAGCATATCAAAATAATATTGATATTCCGGATGGACCATTGACTGAGGCATACAGGGCAAAGGCCGAGGGCTTGATCAGGCATCTGTCCTTTTCCTTTCATGATAAACCGGAGAACTTGCTGAAGCTGATAGATACAGGTCATTTTGATTCAATCCTGGTTCAATATAATCTCCTTGACAGGAGAAATGAAGAAGGGATTGCCTATGCACGGGAAAAGGGCCTGGGTGTTGTAGTTATGGGCCCTGTTGGAGGCGGGAGACTGGGTGCCCCTTCAACAAAATTGAGTAAACTGATGCCTGGCTCAAAGAGTACTGTTGAGACAGCCCTCCGTTTTGTGTTTCTAATCCGGATATAAATATTGCTTTATCAGGAATGGAAAATCTGGACATGGTCAGGGAGAATGCTGCTATTGCTTCAAATTCTGCTCCATTGAGTGAAAAGGAATTAGCTGATATTAAAACAATGCTGGAAGAGAATAAGAAAATGGCAGAATTATATTGTACCGGATGTGAGTATTGTCTGCTGCCCCCAGGGTGTGAAGATACCCAGGGTTTTTGAATTGATGAATTATCATCAGGTTTACGGCCTGACTGAATATGCCAGGGAAGAATACAAAAAACTTCTCACCGGTACAAAGGGAGAATACGGTCCGGAAAAGTGTATAGAATGCGGGGGCTGTGAGACTAAATGCCCTCAAAAGATTGAAATAATCAGACAATTAAAAGAAAGCCAGAAGGCTCTAGCCTGATGGAGGACCTTTGCCGACAGGTCCTCCTGATATGGAGAATAGAAAAAAGAAAGGAGTTATTATCAATGGACAAAACAGAACTGCTGAAATTCAGGGAAGCTGTCGAAAAGGAAAGAGACCGGATCTTGTCATTCTGGCTGGATAATACCATTGATGAAGAGAATGGCGGTTTTGTTGGTGAGATGACAAATGAATTGAAAGCAATAGAAAAGGCTCCGAAAGGTCTTATTCTGAATACCCGTATTCTCTGGACTTATTCACTGGCTTACCGCAGACTCTTTAAAAGTGAATATCTCAAAATGATAAACAGGGCTTATGATTATCTTATGGAATATTTTTTTGACAGGGAGTACGGCGGCATGTACTGGATGCTCGATTATCAGGGCAATCCCCTGGACAGTAAAAAACAGATCTACGGGCAGGCTTTTGCCATCTATGCTTTATCTGAGTTTTACCAGGCGACAGGTGAGGAAAAAGCCCTGAAAACTGCCGTTGACATCTTCCGCCTGATTGAAAAATACAGCTATGATCAGCAAAACAGGGGCTATCTTGAGGCCTGTAATCAGGACTGGTCCCTGAAAGAAGATATGAGATTAAGTACCAGGGATATGAATGAGAAAAAGTCCATGAATACACATCTACATATCCTTGAGGCCTATACAAATCTTTACCGGATCTGGAATAATGATGAATTGGAGAGAAAACTGAAGGAATTGATTGAAGTAACTATCGAACACATCATTGATAATGATTCTTTTCATTTCATATTGTTTTTTGATGAGTACTGGAACCCTAAATCTGAACTGATATCATATGGCCATGATATTGAAGGGAGCTGGCTCCTGTATGAAGCCGCAGAGCTGCTGGGGGATCAGGAACTGTTGGAGAGGGTAAAGGATATCTCCATCAGGATGGCTGAAGCAGTCTATAATGAGGGTCTGGCTGAAGACGGGAGTATTTATTATGAAAGAGAAGGAGAAAGGCTGGATACAGACCGCCACTGGTGGCCCCAGGCTGAAAACCTTGTCGGTTTTGTAAATGCATATCAATTGACAGGTGAAGATAAATATATGGTGGCAGCCATGGCTGGCTGGCAGTATATTGAAAGATATTTCATTGACAGGGAATATGGTGAATGGTTTGCTGTTTTGAATGAGAATGGAGAGCCCTATCCGGACAAATCGAAAGTGGAGTCCTGGAAATCACCCTATCACAATGGCAGGGCCTGTTTTGAACTGGTAAGCAGGTTGGAGGAAATACTGAAAGGGGAGGGATTGCATGGGACTCAGCAGAGATGAATTCAAAAAGAGACTGGATGAGCTGGTCTTAAAACAGAAAGAACTGCTGGAAAGAAAAAATGAAGCAGTATTACCCGGTAATGGAATTTTTGAGAGATACAAATACCCGGTGTTGACCAGTCAGCATACACCTCTGGACTGGAGATATGATCTGAATTATGAGACAAATCCATATTTGATGGAGAGGATGGGGATCAATTCAGTATTTAATCCGGGGGCCATTGAGATTGACGGGAAGTTCTATCTGGTGTGCCGTGTAGAAGGATATGACCGGAAATCCTTTTTTGCTGTAGCAGAGAGTGATACAGGTATTGATGGTTTCAGGTTCTGGGAGAAACCTGTTCTCATGCCTGAGACATCAGAACCTGATGTTAATGTCTATGATATGAGGCTGGTAAAACATGAGGATGGCTGGATTTACGGCCTGTTCTGTACTGAAAGGAAGGACCCGGATGCAGCTCCAGGTGATACTTCCAGTGCCGTAGCCCAGTGCGGTATAGCCAGGACGAAGGATTTGAAGGAATGGGAACGGCTGGCAGATCTCAGGACAGGTTCCCCCCAGCAGCGGAATGTAGTACTGCATCCTGAATTTGTTGACGGAAAATATGCCTTTTATACAAGGCCGCAGGATGGTTTTATCAGTACTGGTTCCGGAGGAGGAATAGGCTGGGGTTTATCAGAATCTATCGAAAATGCAGTAATTGAAAAAGAGACCATTGTCGATGAAAAGGTCTATCATACCATAAAAGAGGTCAAAAACGGACAGGGGCCTGCCCCGATAAAGACCGTTATGGGCTGGCTGCATATTGCCCATGGAGTCCGTAATACCGCTGCCGGTTTACGTTATGTACTCTATGCATTGATGACTGCTCTTGATGAACCTGATAAGGTAATTTACAGACCGGGCGGATATCTGCTGGCACCGGAAGGTGAAGAACGGGTCGGGGATGTTTCCAATGTTGTTTTTTGCAATGGCGTAATTGCAAGGGATAATGGAGATGTTTATCTTTATTATGCCTCTTCAGATACCAGGATTCATGTAGCAACCAGTACTGTGGACCGCCTGCTTGATTATGTAATTAATACTCCTCCTGATCCATTTTATTCACATGATTGTGTCAGGCAGAGAATTGAATTGATTGAAAGGAACAGAGAAATAAAAAGAGAATTGGGATTATAGTATAAAGGGATGGTTAACAGGAAAAGTGTTAAAGGAAATATCCTGAGGAAAGGACTATTATTATGCAGAGATATGGTTTTAATTTTCAGTGGATGTATGTCTGGATGCCGGGGAGGAAACCAGAGCCTGTTGATGAGAAAGCCCTGGATTTCCTGTCTGAACATGGCTTTAACTTCGCCAGGCTTCCCCTTGACTACCGGTTCTGGATAAGTGATTTTAAATACTTTGAGCCGGATTTCAGTGTTTTTACTTATCTGGATAGTTATATTAAGGCCTGTCAGGAAAGAAATATACATATTTCCCTGAACCTGCACCGGGCACCAGGCTATTGTATTAACCGGAATGATCTGGAGAGGGATAATCTCTGGACTGATAAGATTGCCCAGGATGCTTTTGTATTTCAATGGGAACTATTTGCCAGGAGATATAAGGGTATATCTTCTGAAGCTCTGAGTTTTGACCTGTTAAATGAGCCTGCTGCAGAAGGCCAGTATGGATTGACAAGGGAAAACCACAGGCTGGTAATCAAGAGGACAGTTGATGCAATCCGGGAGATAGATCCAGAGAGGGAGATTGTGATAGACGGCCTGGCCGGAGGCAACCTGGCCTTACCTGAACTGGCAGATCTGGGAGTAATACACAGCGGTAGGGGTTATCAGCCCATGGCCCTGACTCACTACCAGGCTTCCTGGACAGAAGAATGTATGGATATACCTGAACCGGTCTATCCAGGCACTCCATGGCTGGGAAGGCTCTGGGATAAAGAGACATTAAGGGAATACTACCAGCCCTGGCAGAAAGTAGAGAAAAGGGGGGCCAGGATACATATAGGTGAATTCGGCTGTTATAATAAAACACCGGATGAAGCTGCTCGCAGCTGGTTCAGGGATCTCCTGAGTCTATACCGGGAATTCCGCTGGGGTTATGCACTTTGGAATTTTGAAGGGCCTTTTGGCATCATTGAACACGGGCGTCCTGGGGCAAAATTTGAGCTGTATAAGGGATACAGGGTTGATAGAAAACTGCTGGATCTTCTAATGGAATACAGGGTTGAATGATATGCTGAATCAGGCTGATGTATTATGGAATCATTACTGGTGAATTACAGGAAAAATTCTATGAGATAACGGGGGTGGGAAGAGAAATGATAAAGGGTTATAAAGCTGGAGTAAATCTGGGCGGCTGGATTTCCCAGTATGGAAAAAAGGGAAGAGAGCATTTTGAAAGTTTTATTCAGGAAGAAGATGTAGAAAGGATTGCCTCCTGGGGTATGGATCATATCCGTTTACCGGTTGATTATCCGGTACTGGAAGATGATGATGCTCCTTTTCATTACAAAGAGGAGGGTTTTGAATATATTGACAGATGCCTGGAATGGTGTAAAAAGCACGGCCTGAACCTTATCATTGATTTACACAGGGCTCCTGGTTATAGTTTTACTACTCTCCAGGAAAATACCCTGTTTGAGGATATGAAGATGAGGAAGAGATTCATAGAACTCTGGAAGGCCATTACTCAAAGATATCACGGGGAAGGTGATAATCTCATCTTTGAACTCCTGAATGAGATGGTTGAGCCTGATAGTGAGAGATGGAATAAACTGGCCCATGAAACTATCCAGACCGTCAGGGAGATAGATAGTGCCAGGAAGATAATCTATGGCGGCAATTATTATAACTCTGTCCGGGAGTTAAAAAAAATTGATATTCTGGATGACCCGGGCATAATTTATACCTTTCATTTTTACCACCCGCATCTCTTTACACACCAGAAAGCCTACTGGTCAAAGATGTCTATGGACTATAATCAGACGATAGAATATCCTGGTCAGTTTGTAAATCTGGATGATTTCGAGAAGGAACATCCTGAATATAAACCATGGATAGATAGAAACCGGGGGGCTGTCATAAATAAAGAGATGTTGTGGGAGGATATGCAGCCAGCTGTTGATTTTATAGATAAAACAGGGCGGGAATTGTATTGCGGAGAATTTGGTGTAATTAAATCCGCTCCTCCTGAAAGCAGGGTGAACTGGCACCGGGATATGATAGATATACTGAATACCCTGGGGATTGGCTGGGCAGTCTGGACATATAAAGAGATGGATTTTGGCCTGGTGAACAATCAGGGAGAAATAGTAAGTGAAGAATTGATTGGAGTAATAAAAAACAGCTGTTTAAAATAAAGGGAGAATTGTTTTATGAAAATAGGATTACAGCTTTATACATTGAGGGAAGAGACAGAAAAAGATTTCTTAAGGGTACTGGAAGAGGCAGCCTCTATCGGATATGACGGGGTAGAGTTTGCGGGTTTCGGAGGAATTGGCCATGAAGAGATGAAGGAGAAATTAGAAGAAACCGGGCTTGAAGCTGCCGGAAGCCACACAGCTTTTGAAATACTGGAAAAAGAAATGGATACTGTGATCAATTATAATAAATCTATCTCAAATACCAATATAGTTGTTCCCTATTATGAATATAGCAAAAGGGAAGACTATATGCAATTTGCCAGGAGACTGGAGAGAATAGGGAGAGAATTGTCCCTTCATGGAATGAATCTCCTCTATCACAATCATTCACATGAGTTTGAGGTATATGGTGGTGAATACGGCCTTGATATATTGTTCAGTAATGCTGCTCCCGCTTATTTAAAAGCAGAGATAGATATTTGCTGGGTATATGCAGCGGGGGTTGACC
>LSQX01278934.1_pt1 | contig 10698 bp, 4 predicted proteins | sample 654561 | NCBI WGS metagenome assembly LSQX01 (sample SAMN04489861, study PRJNA283612) | anaerobic digester metagenome | isolation source: 4 biogas reactors fed with cattle manure at either 37C or 55C with and... | place: Denmark: Kongens Lyngby | collected 2014 | reverse complement strand
ATCGCAAGTCCCACTGTTGCCATGAACAATGCCGCATTATGAATTTTCATTTCTGCCTCCAGTTTTATGTGTTAATAACCCAGAGCATAGTAGTCGTCGAACGCAAGCGCCGAATCCTGCATAAGCAGAAGACTGTCCGCAAGAGAATCGAAGTCCACCACGTACTCCTCTGCCGCCGGCAACGTGCCGTCGGTATGTTCGATCCCGTCCGATGAGAGACCGTCGTATTCTGTGACGACCGTCGTCAGCGCTACGAGCGCCATGCACGCCTCTAGGTCGGCATTCTCCGTTCCTGCGTGCCTAGACTGGAGCGTGAGGCTTAAGACTACCGCAAGAGATGCCGCCGCGGCTACTGCGCCTGTTGCGAGGCGCTTCCACGTCCGCCGCATTCGGACCGCTCGGGCATGATTACGCGCGGCTTCGCGCACCCGGTCTGCCGCCGCCGCCGATACGCTCCCGCTTAGCGCTGCTGCAAGACCGCGCGAGGCGACGCCGCATATCTCCACGGCGTATTTATTTTCTACTTGTTCGTCCATAACTCATTCTCCTGTTTCGGGAAGATTGCGTTCCTCCAACTTTTCAGACAACATCGCCCGTAGCTTCCGCGTGGCGTAATGCATCCTTCCAAGCGCAGTGTTCAGCGGAATTTCAAGCGTCTCGGCGATTTCCTTGAAGGTCATGTCCTGCTCCACACGCATCAGAAACACCTCTCTCTGGGCTTCAGGAAGCGCCATGACTTTCTCTGCCACGAACCTCTCCGCTTCCTCACCTGCGAGTGCCTCGCCGGGGATCTGGCCGGCGTCAGGGATGTTCTCAACGAACGCCACTCCCAACTCGTTCTCGGCGTCGAGGCTGAGCGTCGGCTTGGTGCGCCTGAAAATGTCTATTACCGTGTTGCGCGCTATCGCTGTAAGCCACGCCTTGAAGCTTCCCCCTTTCCATTTGCCACTGTTGTCTATTGCCTTGATCCATGTATCCTGATAAGCATCGTCCGCATATGCCGAATCCCGCCCCAGCATCCCGCGGATAAACCGCATGAGAGACGTGGAATGTCTCGACACCAGCACTTCAAACGCCGCTTCGTCGCCGCGTTTGCGGAACAGATCGAAGAGCGTCCCGTCGTCCGTTTCTGCGGTGATTTGCTTAGTCCTCTTTGCCATGCGTTAGCGGTGCGCCACACATCCCATGAACGCCACGTGGCGCGCTTTTATTGTGCTGTCAACGAAATTAAACGGATTTAGGCGCGGGGCTCAAGCCATTTGTTCCAGACGGAGCAACTCATGTCCGATGGGCAACGCCAATCGCCGCGCTGCGAGAGGCCGATAATGCCCACCTTCGGGCCGTCAGGCGCAGCATTGCGCTTAAACTGCTGCCGCACGAAGCGTCCCAGGAAAACTGAGAGCGCTTTTTTAATCTCATCCGGTTCAGCCTCCCCGCCGAACGCCTCCCCGGCGAGCGCGGCGAGTGCGTCCGGCTCCTCCCCGTATTTGATGAAGTAATACAGGAAGAAGTCGTGCAAGTCGTACCTGCCTATGATGCTTTCCGTGTGTTGCGTCCCGGGGAGCAACTCGGGCGAAACGGGCGTGTTAACGATGTCGCCCAGCACCGCCGCCAATTCCGGCACTGCCTCTTCCGCGCACTGCCTTATAAGAAAGCGGACGAGCGTTTTTGGGACGGAGCAGTTAACGTTGTACATCGACATGTGGTCGCCGTTGTAGGTACTCCATCCCAGCGCGATTTCCGAAAGATCGCCCGTGCCCACCACAAGCCCGCCCTCGGCATTTGCCAGATCCATAAGAATCTGCGTGCGCTCCCTGGCCTGCGCGTTTTCGTAAACAGCGTCGGTCTTCGCCGGGTCGTGTCCGATGTCCGCAAAATGCACGCCGACGGATTCTGCGATCGGGATTTTCCGCAACTCTGCGCCCAACAGCTCCGAAAGCTTGTCGGCGTTATCGCTTGTGCGCCCCGTAGTGCCGAACCCCGGCATCGTCACGGCGCAGATGAACTTGCGAGGCAGGGCCAGTAAGTCGCATGTCCTGGCGCAGACGAGCATCGCGAGTGTCGAATCCAGCCCGCCTGAAACTCCTACCAGCAACCTCTTCGCGCCAGTGTGTTCGATGCGCTTGGCAAGCCCTGCCGACTGTATTTCAAGGATTTCGTGGCAGTGTCCTGACCTTGCCACATCCTCCTCAGGCACGAACGGATGCGACGAGATGGCCGCGTGCTTCAGATCCGGTGATTCCGGTATGGCCGCGATTCCCACCCGCCGTATGGGCGCGCACGCCACTCCATCGTTGAACCCGGTCCAGGAGGCCCGGAGCCTGTCGCACCATGCGGGTTTTATATCGGCGTAGATGATAGAAGACTTCCTGACGAAACGTTCGTTTTCCGCCACGATCCTGCCGTTTTCCGCAATTATGGCATGGCCTCCGAAGACGACGTCCGAAGTCGATTCATGCACGCCAGCCCCGGCCAGCACGTACGCGCCGGACATGCGCGAGCTTTGGCTGACAACCATCCCTCTGCGGAATTCCGCCTTGCCGACGAGCTCGTTGCCTGCCGAGAGGTTGAACACCGCCTGCGCTCCGCCGAGTGCCAGATTAGCCGACGGCGGTATTACAGCCCACAAGTCTTCGCATATCTCAATACCGAACAGGAACGAGCCGGCGGCGTCGAACACGAGCCCGGCGCCGGCGGGCACATCGACGCCCGAGATTTTGACGCTGCCCGCGCCGAACTCCCGGACTGAATTGAAGTGGCGTTTCTCCTGGAATTCGCGGTAATTCGGCAGGTATTCCTTAAATGTTATCCCCGCCACCTTGCCGCCAGCTGCCACGGCTGCGGCGTTGAAAAGGCGGGAATCGACGCGCAGGGGCAGCCCCACAATCATCGCCGCGCCGCTGTTCCTCGTTGCGGCTGCAACCCGCATCAGCGCATTCATGGCGGAGTCGATTAGAACCGTCTGGTCGAACATGTCGCCGCACGAATATCCAGTGAGCGACAGCTCCGGGAATGCGACAATGGACGCTCCCGCCGCCACGGCCTCGGCGTACGCCTCGATAATCCCGCCGGCATTGAAAGGCGGGTCGCCCACCTTTAATACCGGCACTGCCGCCGCCAATCGGTAAAACCCTTTCATCACTGCCCCCTGAACCTTTAATAGTCGATTGAAACACGTCTCCGCAAGTATATCACGCGAAACTTCCCGCATTATAGCATCATCGGAAGACAAACAGAATAGAAAATAATGCGTCCTTGAGATTCGGCGAGCAAGAAAGTATAATGGGCGTCATCATACAGAGATGAGGCGCGTGTTGTTGTTTGGCCGATTCTCGCGGAGGCTTAATGATGGACGACACACTGCTGGTAAAACTGGATTCGCTCTCATACGTGGGACTCGCGCTGCACCAGAACGGGATGCAGATCATACGCTCGCTGGTGCTGGAAAACAAGGGGAAGGAGCCTCTTCGAGATCTTCGTGTGGAGATAAAATCCGATCCTGAGTTTTTCACACCCGTGGCGCTGGCGGTCTCTGAGATAGCGCCGGGCGCTGCTGTCGAATTAAAGGATTTCAACATAGTTACAAGCAACGCATTTTTATCCTCTGCCACCGAGCGCGTTAGAGGCAGCATAAATGTGGATGTGTTTGCCGCCGGCGGGGAGGCGCCCATCAAACGCCTCGCGGAGGCAATTGACATCTGCGCGCACGATGAATGGTTCGGCGGTGATTTCATGCCGGAAATGCTGGCAGCGTTCGTGACGCCAAACAGCGACGGCGTGACCACGCTCTTGAAGCGCGTGTCTGGGCTGATGATTGAACGCGGCGGCAACGGCGCGCTCGACGGGTATCAGAGCGGCGACAAAACGCGAGTCCTGCTCATGGTTAAATGCATTTATGACGCCGTGCTCGAAAGCGGCGTTAACTACTCGGAACCTCCCGCAAGTTTCGGCGAGAGAGGCCAACGGGTTCGCTTCCCGGATAAGATACTGTCGACAAAATTCGCGACGTGTCTCGACCTGGCGCTTCTGGTCGCCGGCATGATGGAGCAGTGCGGTCTGAATCCGATCGTGATGCTATGCCGCGGTCATTCATACGTGGCTTGCCATTTGCTGAAATACAATTTCCCAGACAGCGTCGTGGACGATCTGCAGTCGATACGCAAGCGCGCGGAGATTGACGAAATCGTGGCGCTTGAAACCACCTGCGCGGCAGGCGGAAAGAGCAAGTTTTCAGTTGCTATGGCAGAGGGGGCGAAACGTCTTGCAGAAGACACCGAATTCCATTACGCCCTTGATGTCAAGCAAGCGCGCGCCATCGGGATACGGCCTCTCTCAGGCGTGGCTGGGCTCGGGGAAATCTCCTCCTCGGCCGGCGGATCGCAAGTGGAATCAGACGAAGCCCTGCCGACGCTCAGCGAAGCGGTGGATACCGCGAACCAGCAGGCCGAAAATGGCGTGCCGGCGCGAGTCGTCCGCTGGCGCTCGAAGTTGCTCGACCTTTCGCGTCGCAACCGGCTTCTAAACTTTAAAGACTCAAAACAGGCTATCCAGCTCGCGTATTACAATCTCAAAGCAATCGAGGACGCCGTTTGTGATGGGGTGGAATTCTACATTCACCCGATACCCGATGTCTTCAGCGATCCGAAAAACGATCCGCGGAACCTCACTATGCTCGAACTCTCGCGCGGGGAGAACCCCGTCGCCAAGTTCATGCAAGACGAGTTTGATCGCCGCCGCCTGCGCACTTTTCTAGACGAAAAGGAACTGTTGAAACGTCTCACGGAACTCTACCGAACATGCCGCACTGATATTGAGGAGGGCGGTGTCAACACGCTCTTCCTCACAATAGGCTCCCTTAAATGGACAGATGGATCCGGCGCCTCATCGCAGACTTACAAGGCGCCGCTCGTGCTGGTGCCGGTGCGGCTTGACAGGGAAACGGCGCGCTCTGGTTACACGCTTGCGCAAACTGAGGACGACCCGGTCGTGAACGTAACGCTCCTCGAGATGCTCAAACGCGATTTCGGGCGTGTTATCGCCGGGCTCAATCCGCCGCCCGGGGACGAGAGCGGCATCGACGTGGCAGTCGTGCTGCGCATATTCCGCGACGCCGTGGTCAACGTCAAGGGGTGGCAGGTTGAGGAGGACGTGTGGATCGGGCGCCTCTTCTTCAACAAGTTCATAATGTGGGACGATATGAACCGCCGCCTCGGCGACCTGAGCAGGAACCCAGTCGTGGGGCATCTCATAAAGGGCGACGGCACCGCCTTTGACGACGGGATCGAGCCCTTGAAACCGTCTGAGGTCGATACCTGCATCAAGACCGAGGATCTGTTATGCCCCATGAGCGCCGACTCGTCGCAGCTGGCGGCAGTTATCTCTGCGGCACGCGGCAAAAATTTCGTTCTGCACGGCCCTCCGGGCACAGGCAAATCGCAGACGATCACCAACCTCATCTCATACTGTCTGGCTGAGGGGAAAACAGTGCTGTTCGTCGCTGAAAAACGGGCGGCCCTCGAGGTCGTTCAACGCCGGCTTGCTAAAATCGGTCTAGCCCCGTTCTGCCTTGAGTTGCATTCTAACAAGGCTGGCAAGGCCGAAGCCCTGCGGCAGTTCGCCGAGACACTTGCCTTCGGCGACAAGAATGAGCCCGCTGCGTGGACAGATGCTGCGAAAGATCTGGGGGCAACCCGTAGTTCGCTTAGCGGCTATGTAAGCGCGCTCCATCAAGAACATCCTTGCGGGCTGACTCCATACAAGGCTTTTTCATACCTGTTCGCTCACGAATCCGATGAAGACGTTATCCAGGCAGTCGGAACGTTCCGCAGAATCAAATTGGAAGCGGGGGAGTGCGCGGCGATGCTAGAGGCCGGGCGCGAACTTGCGGCGCAGGCGGGCGAAATAGACCCTGAACTCTTTGACAAATTTGCGTTTGCCCGGCCGCGCGAATGGTCGCCCGCATGGGAGCAGTCGGCCATGAACTCCGCGAACGCCCTCGGTTCGGAAACAGTGTCGATCAGCAAGATGCTCGACGTTTTTTGCGCTATTATCGGCTATCCCCTGCCATCTTCCGCAGGACGCCCCAGTTTCGAGGAATTTGCCCGTCTGGCGCTGCTCCTGCAATCGCTGCCACGTTTGCCTGAATCGTTTTTCAAATCGGACTGGGAAAACTTCCGCGTGGAGATATCAGCGATTTCTGCCGCCGGTGCGGAGTGCCGTGATCTCTCCAAAAAACTTGACGGATTCGACATGGACACCGTCTCGGGCTTTGACGTAGACGAGATGCGCCGCCGTTTGGAGGACAACGCCAAAAAATTTGTGCTAACGCGCGTGGTCCGTGGATCAAGGGCGCGCAAAGACGTTGCCGCCTGCCTCAAACCAGGTTCGCGGCGTAAGGTGTCCAGCAACGACATGCGGCAGCTCATGGACGACTTCGAGGCGTACATATCGAACCGAAAGGTTGTGGAATCCGCGCCTGAGGCCGTAACGTCGCGCATGAAAGGGCTCTTCAACGGACTTGAAACAGACTGGGATGCGCTGGATATGCGTTCCTCGGTCTGCCAGGCGCTGAGCGAATCGCTGCGCAAGGCGTCCAACGGCGACAGCGACGCCTTCAAATCCATGTGCGACGCGGTCGGCGCCCACGCCTCCGCCTCCGAGCGGGCTTTTACGCCTGAGGACATGAGGGCTTTCTGCTCGGCGCATGCCAAGTTCACTGCCGCGCTGGGAGTGTTCAAAACCGCGCTGCACGTCGATGAGGCGGCCATAAACGCCAGAGGGGTTGTGACAGCCGCGGCCGCCATGGCGGAAGCAGTGTTAAACGATACTCGCCACCTCCGCAGGTGGTGCATTTGGAACCAAGCACGCGGTCGTTGCATTGACATTGGCCTCGACCCTGTCGTCGCCGCAGTGGACGCTGGAGAGCTCGCGCTCGACAACTTGGAGCTCGCGATACGCAAACGCTACTGCGAACGCTTCATAGACGATGTTATCGAAAAGTCCGATGTTATCCGCAACTTCATCGGTGGTTCGCACGATGGGATTGTGGAGAAGTTCTCGCATATCGACGACGGGATAGAAAAGCTTGCCCAGCAAACCACAGTCGCCAGGCTCGCGTCACGTCTGCCTTCCGGGCGGCTGGGCGCCTGCCCCGCCGCCAGCGAACTTGGAATGCTCAAACGCGAGTGCGAGAAGAAGACGCGTCACAAGCCGGTCCGCACCCTCCTTGAGATGATCCCCACAATATTGCCGACGCTAAAGCCATGCATGCTTATGAGTCCGCTATCCGTGGCTCAATACCTGCCACCAGGGAGCAACAACTTCGATATAATTGTGTTCGACGAGGCGTCGCAGATAACGGTATGGGACGCCATCGGCGCCATGGCGCGGGGACGGCAAGTCATAATCGTAGGCGACCCCAAGCAGTTGCCGCCAACAACATTCTTCCAGCGGAATGCCGAAAGCGAGGAAGTCGACGATTCAGACATCGTGGAGCTCGAGAGCATCCTAGACGAATGCAAGACCGCTGGTGTGGCGGATATGTACCTGCAATGGCATTACCGCAGCCGTCACGAATCCCTCATAGCATTCAGCAACCACAATTATTATGACAACAGCCTCATGACGTTTCCATCGTCAGTGAGGGAAAGCAAGAACCTCGGTGTGAGTTTCCATCACGTCAAGGACGGCGTTTATGACAAATCGAAGACGCGTACTAACAGGATCGAGGCGGAGGCGCTCGTGGAGGCCGTTGTGGCGCGCCTTCGCGATCCGGAGCTGGCCAAAAAATCAACAGGTGTTGTCACGTTCAGCGCTGCTCAGCAGAACCTCATAGAAGACTTGATGGATGAAAAGCGCGCCGAATTTCCCGAGATCGAGAAATTCTTCTCCTCAGATAACGAGGAGCCATTCTTCGTCAAAAACCTCGAGAACGTGCAGGGCGACGAGCGGGATGCAATTTACTTTTCGATCTGCTACGGTTTCGACACGCATGGAAAGTTCGCGATGAACTTCGGCCCGCTCAACAGGCCAGGCGGCGAGCGGCGGTTGAATGTAGCCGTCACGCGTGCCAAGGAACAGGTGGTCGTGTTCTCGTCTGTAACCTCATTGCAGATCGACACGGGGCGGACGCAGGCTACTGGCGCGTTGCATCTCAAAAACTTTCTCGAATACGCCGAGCGCGGCAACTCCCAGGGCGTGTTCACAGCCGCATCTGGAGGGGATTCCGCCGCGCGTCTTTTTGAGAACGAGGTGGCGGAGTTCCTACGCGTCCACGGCTATAAGGTTGACACCCAGGTGGGTTGCTCGGGCTACAGGATCGACATAGCGGTTAAAGCGCCTGATGAGGAAGGCCGGTACGTCATCGGTGTCGAATGCGACGGTGTCATGTACGGCAGTGGCAACAGCGCCCGCGACCGCGACAAACTTCGGGGCATTGTGCTTGAGGGCCTAGGCTGGAGGCTTGCTCGCGTGTGGAGCGCCTCTTGGTGGTTCGAGCGCGAGAATGCGCAAAGCAAACTGCTCGCGGAGGTGGACGCGGCCGTGCGTGGGCTGCCAGCGCCGTCGGTTGGCTCAACGACGTTTAAGTCGTACGGCTCTGCCCCTAAGATGGAGTTCGAACCTGCTTTTGCTGTTGAGATGCCGAACGACCGCGAAAAGACTTACATTCCAGCCGAGGTTGTCAACGGTTACGCTAAGAGCCAGTCAAACTTCAACCTCGATTTCGGACCTCAGATAATTGGCGAGCAAATGCGACGCGTTGTTAACGAGGAGGGGCCGATCACGGAATCGCTGCTCAACAAACGCATCATAACGGAATGGGGTTTTTCGCGCATAGGCAGCGCAATGGCGGTAGTGCTTGAGAAATCCGTGCCGAAAACCCTTAAGACTACCAAGCAATTCGGCGAGCGCGTATTCTGGCCGGAGGGGGAGGATCCGGCGTCGTACCGGTATTACCGAGTGCCGGGAGGTTCGGACGAGGCAAAACGTTCCATAAAGGAAATCCCCATGGTGGAAATATCAAACGCGATGGAATATTTGCGTGAGCGCTTCCAGGCTCTGCCGGATGAATCGCTATATTCCGAGACTGCGAAAGTCTTCGGATTTCCCCGAGTCACATCCTCGATACGGAAGCACTTCGACGCGGCCGTAAAACAAGGCAATTAATGAAAATTGAAACAGGGTTGTTTGATCATATGGTGTTGCAACGCAACATCATGGATGCCTGCGATGCCCGTATTGAGGGGATTTGCGATGCAAAAGGTCCGGTTACAGTGCGGGTGACGTGCGCTGGCAAAGTCGTACGTGGGTTCGCTTCTGTACAAGTGGGGACGGCTTCGCGTGGACGTTTTAAGGCCAAATTGAAGGGGTTGGCGGTGGGCGGGCCGTACGATGTGGAACTTTCCGTAGACGGGGAACGCATATGTGTGCAAGACGTGCTTGTGGGTGACGTGTGGCTCCTCGCTGGACAGTCGAACATGCAGGGGTGCGGTCTTGTGCCGGAGAAACCGCTACCAGTCAATCCATTGGTGCGCGCGTTCTACATGAACGACGAATGGGCGCCTGCGGAGGACCCAATCCACTCCTTGTGGGAAAGCGTTGATCCTGTCCATGCGCAACTGCTCGGGGGAGCGTTGCCGCCGAAACCGGCCAAAGGCTGGGGCGTTTGCCCGGGGCCTGCCTTTGGCGCCGAGATGACGAAGATTACAGGAGTGCCGCAGGGACTTATCGCATGCGCTCATGGCGGCACGACGATGGCCCAGTGGAGCCCAAAGTTAAAGGGGGAGGGCGGAACAAGTTTGTATCGCGCAATGCTGCGGAGGTTCAAAAAGAATGGCGCAAAAGTCGCGGGAATGCTTTGGTACCAAGGATGTTCAGATGCCGGGCCTGTGGCTGAGGCGGTTTACACGCAAGCCATGAAGGAATTCATCGCGACCCTCCGGCGCGATTGCGGCGATGCCCGGCTGCCAGTGGCGTTGGCGCAGATTTCGCGCACCGTGAACCTTGCGTCCGATGCACCACAGTACTGGAATGGGATACAGGAACAACAACGCCTCTTGCCTAGGCACATAAAGAATCTCACCGTGGTGCCGACAGTGGATTTGGCGTTGGACGATCTCATCCACCTTAGCGGTGAATCGCAATATATCCTCGGACGTCGGCTGACAAAAGCCATGCACGCACTGCGTAATGGACGAAAGTCTGGATTGCCTCCGATCGAGTTTAATGGTGTCAAAGTGCTGCCACACCGCGAATGGAGCGTTGTGGAAGTCACGTTTAAAAACGTGGCTGGAGCACTCATCAGCGCAGGACGTCCGTCCGGGTTTTCAATCATCAATTCCGAAGGCAGGTCTTGTGTTTTCGACACCAAAGTGTCTGGTCAAAAAGCTCGCATCTTCACTACTGTTTCACCCGTGGAGCTCAGAAAAGGTTGGAGGTTGCATTACGGCTATGGTCTAAATCCATTTTGCAACATCGTTGATGGCGCAGGACGTTCCTCGCCCGTGTTCGGCCCAGTCTGGCTTGGCCCTCCAATATCGACTACCTCTCTGATTCAGCAGTTTCTGGTGAGTGACTACCAACCGGGCGATGGCGGCTTGAAGAGGCTGAAATATCCCGAAGACATGTTGGCGCTGCATTTCAGAAAGATTGCTTTCCCTGGACTTTTCTGCAGTATGCGTAACGAGATATCCACCCATG
>LSQX01097268.1_pt1 | contig 10698 bp, 11 predicted proteins | sample 654561 | NCBI WGS metagenome assembly LSQX01 (sample SAMN04489861, study PRJNA283612) | anaerobic digester metagenome | isolation source: 4 biogas reactors fed with cattle manure at either 37C or 55C with and... | place: Denmark: Kongens Lyngby | collected 2014 | reverse complement strand
GTTTGCCATCACAAAAGTCATCAGCTGAAAAGCGGTTTTGACCGAAGTCTCCTGTGTTTTATGGCCCCTGTGATCCTTCATACATCAGCAGCTTCTTATAAAAGGCATCAATCAGCGATGCGCCCAATGGCGCGGTGATGATAATAGACAACACTGCCACCGTCAATACAATGTTTCCACATGCCAGCCCCATGGTCAGAGGCAATCCGCCGATTGCCGCCTGAACAGTTGCCTTGGGCAGATATGCAAGTCCCGTGAACATACGTTCACCGGTATTCAGCTTAGTCCCAAGCAGGCTGAGAAAAACCCCCATCATCCGGAAAACCAAAACGATCAGGACAAGAACGACAGCCATCGACCCGGCCTTGAAAGCAAAACTGACGTCCACTAATGCCCCGACCAGGACGAAGAGAATCAGCTCCGCAGCCACCCATAGCTTAGAAAACTTGGCGGACAATCGTTTCGCAGCGATATGGAGTTTATGCTCCAGCGTCCCACTCATAGCCATTACTGCCAGCATGCCCGAAAACTCGATGGGGCCAGGGACACTCTGCTCCAACGAAACAAACAGGAACGAGATGGATAAAATGATGATGACCTTTCCGGAATCCCGAATGTGAATCTTACGAAAAAAATAGCTTAGCGCAATCCCGGCGGCAATTCCTCCCAGCAATCCTAGAATGATTGCGGAAGGCACAGCAAGAAACTGAAGCGGAGACGGCGTTCCACCCTGAGCGATCCCAACGAAGACAGTGAAAAGCACAATCACAAAAACATCATCAACCGATGCTCCCGCCATAATCATCTGCGGGATCCGCTTTTTCACACCATACCCCTTTTCCATCAACTTGAGCATTCGGGGTATGATGACCGCAGGTGAAACGGCAGCGACTACGGTCCCCATGATAGCTGCGTCAAGCAAGGAGATTCCCAGCAACAGGGGCGCGAAGATCAGCATACCAACTATCTCCAAACATGCGGGGACAAAGCACAGCATGATGGCCGGGCGACCAACCTTTCTCAAGTCATCAAGATTCAGGTTGAGTCCAGCACGGGCCAAAATGATGATCAAAGCCAATTGCCTCAGGTCTGATGAGATATTTTGGATTTTGGGATCCAAAAGATTCAGCAGCTGTGGACCAAGAATCACCCCGGTTGTTAGCATTCCTAAAAGACGGGGAAGTTTGAGCATTTCGAAGATCTTGCCCAATAGGGCACCGCAAAGGAATACAAGGGCCAACGACACTAACATATCCAATCACTCCAATCCGTTTCAGACAATAAAAAACTGATGAACCTGCGTTTGCCATCACAGAAGTCATCAGCTAAAAAGCGGTTTTGACCGAAGTCTGGGGAGCACTTCATTCCCCAAGAACGATAATATTGTATTGGTTTCACAGAGTCAATGTTTTCTCACACACATCTGACATGATGCGTATATCTGCTTCCTGGACAAAGGGTTGGTTCAACAACTCCTGGATCTTCGAGTATGCGATTGGTTCCGCATCGTCAGTGAACACCTTGGCGCTGCAATGTATCCCATTGATGAGATAGAAGCTGTCGTGAGGGCGTTAACTGTAGTAAGCGATTGATATAATATAGCACTTGGGTTAGAAGCTTAAATAGCTGACAGCACAAAGACCTCCAGTTTGGACGCTTGTCCGGCTGGAGGTCTTTTTCAATATATATCCAATGACTTCAGGATGGGATTGAGCTTAACTCATGTCGAGAGTATATCCAATCATTGAATTATTCGATGATTTTACCTGTCAGGTTCTGCCATCCCTTGCGGAGCACTTCCTGGTTTGTAACACCGTAACCCGGATCATGCTCATTGACTTCATCCATATCGCGCAGGAAGTGGACGCAGGTGTGGCCACGGAAATCATTGCTTGTGATGCTTTGGCTGTCATGGGCAACATTGTGCGTTGTTGCCACTGTCCAATTTCCACTGGGTAGCCGAACATAAACGAATTTGGGTGTCCAGGTCACTTTCCCTCCAAACGCAGCCATCATGTTGGCTGTATCTTCGGCTGTCATTGGCTCAGCATCCGCATGGCGTCCCAAAGAGTATAAACGCAGTGTATACCCGAACCGGGACACAGGATCATATATGTAAATCGAGCTCTTTCCTTGCAAGGCAGGTTTTACCTCGTTGAACCAATGCATGATTTTAATCTGCCCGAGGGATGGAGCACTGTAAGCGCTTGGCTGAGCGGAGCACTTGATTGCGTTGCCCGAATACGCAAGCGTCTGCGTTTGGATGCCAGCTATACCATCTACTGCTATTTTATTGATTGACTGAAAAACCCTCACAGTCTGGATCGTCTGGCTGTCATATTTATCGGTTATGTCAACTTTGTAATCAAGCAATGCCAGCTGCTTTTGCAGCGCCTTGACCGCTTCCCCTGTAGCACCTGAACGCAGGGTGATGAAGGTCGTAGGGATATTGACCAGATCTGAGGTTGATACCGCCTTTATGGCAGAACCTGATTGTAAAGCCTTGAACGTATTGGCGCCCGCTATTCCGTCTACCGTCAAACGGTTAAGCCTTTGAAATTCCCTCACTGCTGAGATGGTTGTGCTGTCATAGGTACCATTGATGTCCAGCTTATAATCCAGCGCCGCTAATTTTGTTTGTAGCAGGCTGACATCGCTGCCAGTGTAGTTTGATCGCAGGGTGCGAGACAATATTACGGACGGCTCCGTCGGAGCAGGGGCACTTCCATCCTTGCCCGCGTTTTCCTCAAGCGCGTAAAGTTTCGCAAGGGTCACTGTGCCCGCCTTTCCATCCACTGACAATCCGTTGGCGCTTTGAAACGCCCGCACAGCGCTGAGCGTATTGTTCCCAAACTTTCCATCGATGCCCCTGGTACTGAATCCGATGTTTGTCAGTGCTTTTTGCATGCTGAGCACTGCGCTTCCACTGCTTCCAAAAACCAGCGTATCCTTCGTGCCTGGCATTGTGTTGTTGCTTTTTTCGCCCAGGCCGTAGAGGACCGTCAAAGTCTGGTTTCCCGCCAGACCATCCACCTTCAAGTTGTTTCCCTTTTGAAAACTCCTCACAGCTTCATGTGTTTTTGGGCCAAACTTACCATCCGCAACGTCCGAAAGATATTGATGCGTTATCAATGCCGTCTGCATCCTTTTGACTGCGCTGCCGGAATCACCCATCCTCAGAGTCGCATATCCTGCGGCCATTGCAGAATACTGCGGCAATCCGGCCAGTAACAGCATGGCAAATGCCAATGCTATCAACCGCCTTAAGAGTCGCATATCAAACCTCCCAATGGTTCAGTGCAAACACCATACCATATAATTACGTTTGTGTAAAATGTTGTTACCGTTCTATTACAATATCGCATGGAACCCGCCAATTCATCGCACAAGCAATCGACCTTGTGAGCGATCACATCACAGACCCTGCTGACCAATCTTATATTTCTCTTGATAACAAGGTTAGTACGAGCCGATTTCCTGGTACATGATGGCTACGCGGCCATGGCTTTGTCGACGTAGAAGCAGAGTATCCTGTAGTTCTTTCCCTGCGTGTTTGTATAGGCAACACGGATCAGGTTCAGCGTGGCCAGAATATAGCAAATCCGCCTTGTCGTGCCTTCTTTGATCCGAATACTCCCCGCCAACTCGCTGCAGGAGTATTTTTTAGATGCATTGGACTGCAGGTAACGGTATATTGTAAAGATATGCTTGGCAGCCGGGGTCTTAAGGTCCTCAAGTATCCTGAGTACCTTCCTCTCGGTCAGGCCTAACTTTTCAAAGTAGAGCTTTGTATCAAAGATCTTCAAAGCGATAGACTGCTGCTTAATCAGCTGAGACACCAGCAACTCCGGGGTGCTGCATTGTGCCAGCAGACGTTTTCTTTCTTCATCGATCCCTTTGGGCCTAAAGTTTTGTTTCTCGCCTTCCATACGAGGGGGTTCAAGGCGCTCTTCCTGGTTTTCTTGGATGACGCGCACTGCAGAAGGGCTTTCGCATGCTGTTGAAGAGTCTTTCCTCTTTTCCTCATCCCTTCGCTGCTGGGCGAGGTAGGCATCAAAACCGTTGACACTTCGGGATAACATGCCCAGATAGTATTCCATAAAACAGGTGAGATCTCCGCCCTCACGGCTGTCCTGGATGCCCTGCATCGCCTGATAATACAGCATCCCATCCTGAGCGATCATGCCGGATAGGGCAAACTGCCGAAAGAAGGAGTAGCCTTTGCGCAGCAGGATACTGTAGGAGAGCAGGCGGGCCAGCCTTTCGTTTCCCTCGTCAAAGGGGCGCACCAGCAGGATGTAGGCTTGCGCGATGGCTGCCTTGAGTAGCGGGTGCATTTCATACTCGTTGAGGAAAAGGCAGAGGCTGTCAATCATCCCCGGGATCTCTACTGCAAGGGGCACCTGCTGCAGGCTATGGGTCCTGCCCGGGATAATGTGTGTGTTTGAGATGCGATAATCTTCCACCTCCTCCTCCATGGCGTTGGTCAGCAAGCGCACCAGGGTGAGTATCATCCGACTGGAGTAGGGCTCATAGCGATGCTCGGCCATGTGGCGGATGGCGCTAAGGCTGTTTTGTGCCAGCAACTCCCCTACGCCGGTCGGGTCCTCTCCGCTCTTCAGGAAGCGTCTGCACGCCAGCCTGGAAATGGGGGCGCCCTCCACAAAGCTGGTGAAGAATGCCTCATCCATCAGACCCTCGGTCATCATGTCCTCACAGGGGTCTACCCGATCAATGTCGCGGCGGGCCATGCTGGTAATGCGGTCGCCCGAGGCAATTATGCTTTCTGTCAACACAAACCATAGGGCCTGTCCCTGCAAGCCTGTCAAGGGAAGCGCGACCCCACAGGCCTTTCGCTGCTGTAGCAGGAGCGGCCAGAATTCATCGAGGGATACGGAGAAAGGGAGTCGGTTAAGCACCTCTTCGCGTGGAAGGTGATGTATGGTGAAGTAATCAAACAAACTCTGCTCTATCATTTTGCTGCTGAGCCTCCGGGCAGCTTGACGCTGTCAAACAAGCCGCCTGCGTAACCGTCCGATGCAGGCAACGGCCTGTCACCCGGTAAGGGTAGCGGGGCTGCCTGGCCCGGGGAAACAAAGGCGCTGTCTCCTGTACATGCGTCTGGCGCATCGGGGATGACCCCAAAGCCTTGGGCGGGCGTACCCGAATCCTCAGATGGTCCGGGACGCCGGTATTCCTGCATGAATTCTTCCGGCACTTCGTCGTTTTCCAGATGCTCGTCCCCATGCACCTGAACATAGCGGTTCAGATCAAAATCCATGACCAGGGTGCTCGTGTTGATCTTGCCAAAGACGCGATAAGAATGGCTCGGGTCCCAGGCCATCATGGCGTAGATCTGGCCTAGCAGGAATTTGCTGTGGATGTAGAAAGGATCGTATACAGGCGTCATCTCCCGGGGAACCGGGAAGGAGCAGGCTTCCTTTTCATCACAGCCCTGGACACAGAAGTGGTGGGTTTCCGGGTTGATGAGCAGGCGTACCCGCCGGGGGTCCCCCAGGGCGCGAATTGTCTTGCGGTGAATAAGCAGTCGGTTCCATAGCAGACAAACGGTCAGCCCGTAGCCCTGCCGGGTGGATTGACGAAAATTGTCACCGGCTTCAGTCAGTATAGCTTCCATATTTCGCTCAGACATAGTGGCTCACCTCGCTTTCATTCGCTTTCGGGCTTGGCTGTGTTGTGGCTTCTCCGGCTGTAGTGTCCCCTTCCGGGGGCTTTTCCTTCTTCGTTACATCGAAGGTCGCGTACCCGTCAAACAAGTCTATTTTCGTGTATTGCAGATGCTCCGTCACCGGCAAGCCAAAGGTATCCTTCCATTTCTCGGGGTAACAGGCTTTGCGGGAGTAACGCACCTTTCCGTTCTCGTCAACCGTTCGGCTTTGGTTCATGTACACCTCTGTGGCTGTCAGGTCAAACAGGTACAGGCACTGCCCCTGGAATTCAAAGGTGGTCCCCAGCAGCTTGTAGCGGTAAGTGCTGTCCCAGCCCATGAGGTCATACAGCATGCTGGAGAAGATATCACTCTTAATGTTCCGGGTCCTGCGGCTTTCACCCCTGACCACGCACCAGCGCACAGCGTCCTTGTCATCCTGGTCGCAGGGCCGGATGACGATCTTCTTCTGCACCTGGTTGATCAGCAGTTGCACATAGACCACGCTTTCGCACTTCCGGATGCACGCGGTGTTGAAGAAAATGGAGTTCCCCCGGATGGTCAGCGCGGGCTCAAAGGTATGGGCGAAGAATTCCCGCCGTACCACCTGGTAGCCCTCGAAACTGAATTCCGTATCCTCCTGAAAGACATCCTGATAGTCCATAGCACAAGCACTCCTTTCATTCTTCTGGTGTTCCCTATTGCTTTTCCCGCGGGTATGGCCTGCCCCAGTGTTGGGGGATCCGTTGGTCGAGGGGTTTCTCGGCCTCCCGGGGAATCAGCCAGACCCTGCCCAGCCGTTGCGCGCCAGGAATCCGCTGCCCGCGGCAAAGCGCCTGTACCCAGCGGGCGGAGACGCCCCAGCGCCTGGCTGCCTCTTCCGCTGATTCATAATCCACGATTACCTCACCTCCCCTATGTCGTCCGGATTTGATTCGGCGGTTGCTGTTTCCACAATTTCCTGGACAATCGCTGCCACATCATCAGGGGTATACCGGGGTAATGCGTGCAGGTCCACCGGTTGCCCGGGCGCATCAAGTCCCAGAAGGTCCTCATCCGGCAGGCGCACGCTGTTGAACTGGTCGAAAGCCGACAGGCCGAACTGGCCGGCCCATTCAGAGGGGAAGCCTATGAGCTTCTTCACCTCTCCGTTCTCGTCAGCCAGACGGATGCGTACTTCCGGTTCGTACAGGTCAAAGAACATGGCGGCGGTCTCGTCTTGCCGGCGGACATAGCCCCGGATGCGATAGCGGTATTCGCTGTTCCAGCCCATCAAGTCCATCAGCAGGCTCGTGAAGGCCGCCGCCCCCAGGGGACGGGTTCCAGATTTTTCCTGATCCGTCTGCGCAAGGCGGAGGGCGTTGGGATGCTCCGGGGGGCAGGGCCGGATGGCCAGCAGCCGCTCCACCGGGTTGAGCAGCACTTCCACGTAGTCGGGCTCACCGAGCCTGCGATAACATAGACCGTTGAAATGCAGGTACTTTCGAGATAGGGTCACCGCAGGGATGTGGTCCGGGAAGAATCCAGCGCGCACCACTTGAAAACCGCTGGTGGGCGCCTCCTCTGCCGCTGCTGCTTCCTCAGGAAAATCCTCCCGCGATAATTCATTGCCATAGGCACTCAGCGAAGCCCGTACGAAGGCGTCTGGGTCCTCCCAGTGCTGGTGGCGGTTCACAGAGACAAAACCCCGCAGGGCGCCTTCGCGGATAACCAGCAGGGCCGGCAGGGAGCCTGAGCCCCCGTTTTTGCAGATGTTCAAAATGGTTTGGGCAGCCCGCCAGGCTTCGGGGGACACGATGGGTTCATGCTGGTTGCGCCACAGGTACTGGTTACGGTCCTGCCGGTTCTTACGGGCGCGGTGATTGAGATAATTGGGGGTGAAGGTCTTGCGGGCGAGCACATCCCCGCAATAGCGCTCATTGCGCAAGAGTCCGGCCACGCTGCCGGCGCTCCAGTTGATGTTCCCCAGTTTGGATGGCCGCCCCAGCGTGTTGAGCCGCTCGGCAATCTGCTTTTTGGAGAAGCCAGCCAGAAGCATGGCGTAGGCCAGCCGGACGGTCGCAGCCTCCCCCGCGTTGGTGGTCAGACGATGGTTCTCATCCCAGTCATAGCCCAGCAGCGGCGGCGTGAGCAGCACCCCGCGCCGGAAGCGCTGCTCGATGGAAACGTTCATAATTTCGCTCTTGTTGTGGCTTTCCTCCTGCGCTGTCATGGACAGGAGNNGCCAGCATCATCTCGCTGGTGCTGTCCAGCGTGTTGATATGTTCCGCTTCGAAGAACACCCCGATGGGTGGTTTCAAGTCCAGCAGCATGCGCACGGTTTGAAGCGAGTCCACAGTATTTCTGGCAAAACGCGCCACGCTCTTGCAGACGATCAGCTCGATCTTCCCCCGCCGGCAGTCTGCAATCATCCGGTTGAATTCATCCCGCTTGTCCATGGAGGTACCCGTGATGCCCTCGTCCGCGTAAATATCCACCAGCACCCAGCCCGGGTGTTCCTTGATGAATTCCTCGTAATGGTTCTTTTGCAGTTCATAGGAAGAAGTCTGCCGCGGGTCGTCAGTGGACACCCGGCAATAGGCGCAGACCCGCTTCTCTACATTTTCCTCAAACAGCGATTCCTTTGCCCGAGCCGGGATCATGCGCATGTTCTCCGCATCCCCGCCCTTGTAGCGCTGACGGATCTTCTCTCTGATGTCGTGCTTGTTTTCCTGGCTCAAACTGCCTGTCCTCCCTGGCTGTAATCCATCGTTCCAGCGCACACAAGAATGTATAAGAATACAACGCAGTATGCAGTCAGACATTAGCTCTTAATCGCAGATATAGCAAGTATTATTATCGTTTTAAGGGGTGTTATCCGAAACGAAGAGGATGCATAAACTGATACGCGTATAAATCCATTCAAGTATTTTCGCCCACGCTTCGTTCAAACGCCTGGTTCGCCTCCATTGGGTAGTGAGGACAAGCGTTCTCAGGATGGAGGATCACATGAACACCACACAAATGGAGGGCGTCCGCCGGCTCCGCGAATCAGGGTTAAGCTACAAGGCAATCCATGCGGCGACCGGCCTGTCAGAGGGCACGATCAAAGCCTACTGCAGCAGAAATCACATCACTGCGCATGAGCCATTAGCACCTGCGGTGTGTGAACACTGCGGGAAGGACATAACCACCAGGCTGGAAACCCGACACCGAAGATTCTGTTCTCAGCAATGCCGTCAACTCTGGTGGGCTCAGAATCGGGACAAACGCCTCAAGAAGGGGGCTGTTCACACCTGCGCATACTGCAAAAAGAAGTACAGCAGCTATGCCAAAGGAAGCAAGTACTGCAGCCATCCCTGTTATATCGCCCTGCGTTTTGGACGGGGGGAGGAACGGCGATGACAGGGGAGCAACTGCAGCGGGAACTCCGTTACCGGGTGGCCATGAGCCTAATCAGGGAACTGCGGAAGGAGGCTGTCATCAGCGAGGCGGAGTATTGCGTCCTCAACGAGAAAATGATCTGTCGCTTTCAGTCAATCCTAGTGGGCTTATCCCCTGATAAAGCTTGATACAATTCGCTTTCAGAGCTAACATGCGGCCTACCCAAGGAGGTGAAACGATGGCGAAAGTCCGAAGAGTCATGCTGCCCAGGGTTCCGGAAAGCAAGGGGCTCCGCGTCGCAGCCTATGCGCGGGTGTCCAGCGGAAAAGACGCCATGCTGCACTCGCTGTCTGCTCAGGTCAGCTATTTTTCTGATTACATCCAGAAGCATCCCGGATGGGTATTCGCTGGCATTTACGCAGATGAAGCGAAAACAGGCACCCGGGATGACCGGCCTGAGTTCCAGCGGATGCTGCAGGACTGCCGTGATGGGAGAATCGACATGATCGTCACAAAGGCGATCAGCCGATTTGCCCGGAACACGGTCACCCTGCTGGAAACGACCCGCGAACTGAAGGCGCTGGGTGTGACCGTGTTCTTTCAAAAGGAGGGCCTGTATTCCAACCACGGGCAGGGAGAACTGGTATTGTCCCTGCTGGCCACGGTAGCGCAGGAAGAAAGCCGTGCGGTAAGCGATAACTGCAAATGGCGGATTCGCAACCGCTTCAAGGCGGGCAAGCTGGTCAACCTGAATTTCATGTATGGATACAGAATCAAAAAAGAACAGATTGAAATCCAGCCAGCGGAGGCAGCCATCGTTGCCAGTATGTTTGACGCGTACCTTTCGGGAACCGGAACCAAGTCCATTGCCCATGACCTGGCAGAAAACCAAGTGCCGACTCCCCGGGGCGGGCAATGGACAGCCAATCGCGTCTTGCGAATCCTGAAAAACGAGAAATATGCGGGTAATGCGCTGCTGCAGAAGAAATATGTCGTGGATCATATTTCTAAGAAACTGGTCCTGAACCACGGCCAAAAGGCGCGATATTTCGGTGTGGGCACGCATCCAGCAATTGTAAACCCTGATGTATTCCAGCGCGTACAACAGATGATTGAAGGGAATCGAATCAGGGACAATATCAAAGGCAGGACGACACAGAAATACCCATTCACCGGAAAAATCAAATGTGAGCATTGCGGAAAATCCTATCGCCGCATCATGCGACAGGGAATAGCCAAATGGCAATGCGCCACCTACCTGGATCAAGGAAGCGCGGTATGCCCGGCCAAGCAGATTCCTGAAGACACTCTCCTGGCTCTGGCTGCCGGAACGCTTGGGCTGAATGCATTTGATGCTGATATCTTCAACGCACGGATCCTGAAGATCCAGGTCACCAAGCCCAACACAGTGCGTTTCATTTTTCGCGACGGGCAGGAGATTGACGCCCCATGGCAGGACCGGTCCCGCAGCGACAGCTGGACGGATGACATGAGATCCCGTGCCCGGGAACACGCGCTATTGAAAGGAATACCACAATGCAAGTAACCCTGATCCCGCCTACCATGAGCCTGCACACCGCAACGCCGCTGTCCGCTTCGTCAGTCCGGCGCGTGTGCGGATACGCCCGGGTTTCAACGGACAATGAAGAACAACTCAACAGCTATGA
>LSQX01000100.1_pt2 | contig 10698 bp, 9 predicted proteins | sample 654561 | NCBI WGS metagenome assembly LSQX01 (sample SAMN04489861, study PRJNA283612) | anaerobic digester metagenome | isolation source: 4 biogas reactors fed with cattle manure at either 37C or 55C with and... | place: Denmark: Kongens Lyngby | collected 2014 | reverse complement strand
GTGGGCAGATGGGTGATGCGGACGGCAGAATCCGTCTTGTTCACGTGCTGTCCGCCGGCACCGGTCGAACGATAGGTATCGATCCTCAAATCGCTTTCGTCGATCTCGATGACGATGTCATCTTCCACTTCGGGATACACGAATACCGAGACAAACGATGTATGCCGGCGGGCATTCGCATCGAAAGGAGAAATTCGCACGAGACGATGAATACCGATCTCGGCCTTGATATACCCGTATGCATATTCTCCTTCCATGGTGAAAGAAACACTCTTGATACCCGCCTCATCTCCAGGCTGGCAGTCAATGATTTCAGTTTTGTAATCCTTTTTTTCAGCCCAGCGCAGATACATCCTCAAAAGTATCTCCGCCCAGTCTTGCGATTCGGTTCCTCCGGCGCCCGCATGGATGGAGACGATCGCATTCATTGCGTCCTCTTCCTTGCGCAACATCATCTTCAGTTCATGATTGCGGATCACCTTTTCCAGCGATGCGACCTCTTCGGCAATTTCTTCCAGAAAGGAGTGGTCCTTTTCCTCAACGGCCAGGGACACAAGCGTATCCAGATCAGTCAGAGCCGACGTATTATTCCGCCACTGAAGGAGCGTGTTTTCCATCCGGCTCTTTTTCTTCAGAATTTCTCTCGCCTTGTCCTGGTCATTCCAAAAATTGTCCTCCAAGGAAATCTTTTCGAGTGATTTAATCTGGTACTCCAGTTCCTGGATGTCAAAGATACTCCCCGATACGATCGATCCTTTTTCTTAAATCATTTATTTGTTCGATAAGATCTTCCAGCATGACAAGAGTTCTCCTTTAATTGAACTAAAAAAAACAGCGCCTAACAGTAAGAGGCAGAAATAAACAAAGATATCACCATATAAGGCATAGATGGTCCTTCGATCAAGAAATTTCACGCTGCCGCGTAGAGCCGTTCTTTGAAACAATTCGCTGTTTTTGATAATTTGACCGGAAGGACTGATGATGGCGCTGATCCCCGTATTTGCGGAACGAAGGAAGAAAAGACGGTTTTCCACCGCGCGGAAAACCGTCATGGACAGGTGTTGATATGGCGCCGATGTATGACCGAACCAGGCGTCATTCGTGATATTGACCAGAAGCTTGACACCGTATTTTTTGTACGCCCGGCTTAACTCGGGGAAAATGCCCTCATAACAAATTAATATTCCAAGAGAATGATTATCGAATGGCAAAGGCGTGTTCGTCTCCCCCTTACGAAAATCCCCGATACCGGCAACGAGTTTGTTAATGAAAGGGAAATATTTGCGTAACGGCACATATTCGCCATAAGGTACAAGGTGCACCTTGTCGTATTTTCCGGTGATTTTCCCTTCGGGAGAGACCAGAAAGGCGCTGTTCATATAAAATATATGTCTGTTTTCTTCAGTGTAACTGGGACTCCCCAGCAAAAGCCAGTCCGACGAAAGTCGTGGGATGCCGCGCACAACCTCAGACAAACCCAGGGGTTCCTGAAAAAAAAAGGGGGCCGCCGTCTCCGGCCAGACAATGAGACCACGTCCCACAGGGGCTTTGGCTAAAGACATGTTTCGGTAGATTTCAATAGATTCTTCCTGATATCGAGAGTCCCACTTGATATTCTGATCAATATTGCCCTGAATCAGGGAGACTTCCATCGCTTCCGCCTGCTTGAGTTCGGCATGGATACGATCCAGGGAAAATTTCCCGTATCCGATCAAAAGCGTCAGGATTATGCATCCCGCAACCCATTCATTCACGATTTTCCTTTTATCCCCTTGCTGCCCGACCAGATCGAACAGCAGGACATTGACGAACATGATAATAAAAGACAGACCATAAATACCTGTAATATCAACGAACTGAATGATGGTTAAATATTTATACTGAGAATAGGCCAGGTTTTCCCAGGGAAATCCGGTAAAAAGATGCGATTTCAGGAATTCCAGGCATGTCCAGAGCAGGGGGGCTGAAACGATTTCCGAGTAACCCTTGTTGCGTAGAAAGACCAGGGCCGCTGAAAAAACAGAAAAATAAACACTTAAAAAGCAGGAAAGGAGAATCATGGCGGAAATGCCGATATAAAGCGGCAGATACCCATACATAACTACGACATGGGAAATCCAGTACAGCAACCCGATATGACAGACCATTCCCGTCAAAAAACCCCAACCGGCGGCTTTCAGAGGTTCATGAGTCGTACGAAGGGCGAAAAACAAAGGCACAAATGCGAACCAGGCCACCAAGCCGACACCGAACTTTGGAAATGAACAAATCAATAGGACGCCGGAAAAAAGGGAGAGGCCGATTGAAGGGTAGTTTTGGAAAAGGCCCCGTTTGATTTTTTGCGAAATGGATTGAGTCATCTGAAAATTGCCGGAAGAGGTTTGAAAGGGTTGCCTTAATGACCCGGCGCCGAGTCCAGAAGAACGATTCTGACCTTTTTGATGGTTTTTTCGTCAGCCTGTTCGACTGTTATTTCGAGGTTGTCCATCTGGAATGAATCTCCCACACAGGGGATTTTACCGAATTGATGAAATATCAATCCGGCCAGGGTTTCGTAATTCCCTTCAGGAAACTCAACATCAAAAAACTCCTCGACCGTTTCGATTTCGGTTCTTGCATCCCACAAATAGGTGTTTTCCGATATTTTAACCATTTCTTCCCTAGGAACCGTTTCATCTTCGTCACTGATTTCCCCTACAATTTCTTCGATCAAATCTTCCAGGGTAACAAGACCGGCAGTGCCACCATATTCATCGATGACAATTGCCATATGGAATTTTTTCACCTTTAACTCGTGGAGCAACAGGCTGGTGCGCATCGTTTCCGGAACAAAATAAGGTTTGCGCAAAACCGACAAAAAATCCTCCTGTGTAATTTCCCTGGACCAAAACTTCAACAGATCCTTTACATTTAAAATTCCGATGATCTTGTCCAGATGATCTTCATAAACAGGGATACGGGTATGACTGTGCTTCATGATCAAGTCGATGACCTCTTCCATGGGAGTCTCCGCTTTGAGCACGATCATTTCCGTCCGGGGAATCATGACTTCGCGCACAATTGTATCCCGGAATTCTAGAATACTCTGGATCATCTCGCCGGACTGCGGATCGATCAAACCGTTTTCTTCCCCCGCGTCCAAAAGAGATTGCAGTTCCCGCTCCAGTTGTTCGTGGTCTCTTTCCACAAAGAATTTTTTAAGAATGGTCAGGATGCCTGTTTGTTTGTCGTGTTTCATGGTCGTCAAGTCATAGATCGTCGCTCAGAGGGCACGGAGATACTCGGGCCGTAAGATGCTCTTGTCGGAGGCGGAAATGATACGATCAATCATGGTGACCACCCGATCCTTTTCCTCAGGAAGTCTGGCCCGGACAGGCAGGTAATTGGAAGCGTGGTTGGCTGTAAAGAAACAGTTGGTGAAATCCGAATGGGAGATGATCAGGCTTAATTCTCTTAAATAGCCGAATTGATCGGGTTGCGGTAAGTGACCTTTTTTGTAATCCTCATACAGGGGGGTTCCGGGAACCAGCATCAGGGTAAGGGCCCCCACATAATCCGGATCGATGGCGCTAAGGACTTTTGCTGTTTCCAGAGCGTGTTCCGTACTCTTTTCAACGCCCCCCAATCCCAGGATAACCGTAACGGAAAGAAGCATCCCTGCCTGTTTGATTCTTCGGCCTGCCTCGATGGTTTGGGCAACGGTGACACCCTTTCTGATCTTTTCAAGCAGGGCGTCACTTCCCGTTTCCACGCCCAGATAAACCATGCCCAAGCCCATTTTTCGCAATTCCCTCAGTTCTTCGGCCGTCTTCCTTAAAACACTTTTGGCGTTTCCGTATGTGCTGATTCTTTCAACTCCCCGTATGTGGGTTTTGATCATCCGTATAATCTCGGTCAACCTCGCCTGAGGAACGATGAGGGCGTCCCCATCGCACAGAAAAACCCGTTGAACATTCCGGTAGCCGCCGGCTTCGAGGATATCCTCTCTGATCTCATCGATACTTTTGATCCGAAATTTCTTATCCTTGTATGTTTCGCAAAAAGTACACAGGTTGTGAGAACAGCCGACGGTCACCTGGAGCAAAAGGCTGTGTGCCTCGCTCGGCGGTCTTATAATCACTCCTTCGTATTTCATAAAGCAGCCCCGTAATAGCCCAAGAATCCCGTATGACCTCCCAGCAATTTATCTCACATCCGGGGAAAAGACAAGGTGGTAAAAAACCCCACCCCCCAGGCCGTTTTGAGCTTGACATGGCCATGAGGATTCTGTATAGGAAATCTACTTTTGTTTGTTGCTTTCTTTTCATTTTTATCTGAACATGGAACAAAATATTTTGCGAAAAAGGCCATAAAAATTATGCATGGCGTTTTTTACGAACCAGATCAAAAATGGACCTTCCCTTTTTACGGGGAGGTTTTTTTTTGCCGGAATCTTCAGAGCTTTTCTTTCCATTTCACGGGGACGGTATCCTGGTGTCAGAATCCTAATTAATCCTGAGGGTCTTCATCATGGCTAAAGAAAGAGTCGTTATGGACGCGGATCGCATTGACAGGTCCATCGCCCGTATTGCCTATGAAATTCTGGAGAAGAACAAGGGGGTCGAAGACCTGGCCTTGATCGGAATCAGAACACGGGGCGTTTCCCTCGCCCAGAGAATTCAGCAAAAAATCGCCCAGATCGAAGGGATAAACGTTCCCATGGGTATTCTCGATATAACGCTTTACCGGGACGATATCGGACGGAAGAAGGACAAACCTCGCCTGGAAAGAACCGACGTCCCCTTTTCGTTGGACAACAAAAAACTGGTTCTCATCGATGACGTGCTGTTTACGGGCCGGACCATCCGGGCAGCCATGGACGCCCTGATCGACTTCGGCAGACCGAAACGGATTCAACTGGCTGTGTTGATCGATCGGGGGCATCGTGAATTGCCCATCCGTGCGGATTTCATCGGGAAAGAATTTCCATCCTCCTTATGGGAAGCCGTTTCCGTTCGTTTGAAGGAAAATGACCATAAAGACGAAGTGGTTATTGAAGAAAGCGAGAATTGAGAGAGAACGGAAAATCAGGACAGGGACGTCGGGGATAATGACATGAAATGGAGGAAAAAGGATATTCTGGGAATGAAGACGCTCTCGGTGGATGAAATCAATTTTATCCTCGACACCGCCGATTCATTCGTTGAGATATCCACACGGGACATAAAAAAGGTACCGACCTTGAGGGGCAAGGCCATTATTCATTTCTTTGTTGAACCCAGCACACGTACGAGAACGTCCTTTGAAGTCGCCGGAAAAAGATTGAGTGCGGACACCATCAATATTGCGGCGTCCTCCAGCAGCCTTCTTAAAGGCGAGACCCTCATGGACACGGCCAGGAATCTTGAAGCAATGAATCCCGATATCGTGGTGATCCGCCATAGCGCGGCCGGCGCACCGCATATGATTGCGAAGCTGATCAGGCAATCGATCATCAACGCCGGAGACGGCGCCCATGAGCATCCGACCCAGGCACTCCTGGACATGATGACGATACGTTCCAGAAAAGGCACCATTGCCGGTTTGAAAGTTGCTATCGTGGGAGATATTTCACACAGCCGTGTGGCGCGTTCCAACGTATTCGGGTTGACTAAATTTGGCGCGGATGTCCATCTTGCGGGACCCTCCACCATGCTGCCCCGATTCATGGAACATCTCGGGGTAACCATGCATACGGATATGTCCGAGGCAATCCGTGATGCCGATGTGATCATGATGCTCCGTATCCAGACAGAGAGAGAACAACTGAACATCTTTCCATCACTTCGTGAATATGCCTCACAATACGGCCTCAACCGGGAGCGCATCGCCCAGGCAAGTCCTGATGTCCTTGTCATGCATCCGGGTCCCCTGAACCGGGGCGTGGAAATATCTTCGGAAGTGGCGGACGGAGCCCACTCGGTTATTCTTGAACAGGTCACTTACGGCGTAGCCTTAAGGATGGCCCTCTTATACCTTCTCGCGGGAGGAACCCTGTGAAAACGCTTCTTACGGGAGCCCGAATCATTGATCCATCCCAGGATCTGGACGGAATCAGAGACTTACTCATTGATGAGGGCCGGATTGCAGAAATCGGACAGGACTTAAAACCCGGCGGGGCTGGAAATTCCAACATGAACGTCCGTGTCATCGACCTGAAGGGCCTGATCGTAACACCGGGGCTCATTGACATACATACACATTTCAGGGATCCCGGATTCGAATACAAGGAAACCGTGGAAACCGGTTCCGCCGCGGCGGCGGCTGGAGGCTTTACGGCAGTGGCCTGTATGGCCAACACCGATCCCTGTAACGACAATCGGGCGGTAACAAACTACATGATCCAAAAGGCGAAGGCCTGCGGATTGGCGAGGCTGTATCCTGTTGGGGCCATTTCCATCGGATTGAAAGGCGAAAAAATGGCGGAATACGCGGATATGAAAGCGGCCGGAATTGTGGCCATATCAGATGACGGCAGACCTGTCATGAACAGCCGTTTCATGCGCATGGCGCTGGAATATGCGCAGTCACTTGATCTGCCGGTCATTTCCCATGCTGAAGATACCGACCTTACCGCAGGAGGCCTGATGCATGAGGGGAAAGTATCCACTGAACTGGGTCTGCCGGGGATCCCTGCCATCGGAGAAGAAGTGATGATTGCCAGAGACATCCTCCTCTCCGCTTACACGGGAGCTGCCGTCCATATTGCGCACGTCAGTACCCGGGGGGCCGTGGCCCTGCTTCGGAACGCCAAGGCCGGAAACATCCGGGTTACAGCGGAAACGGCACCCCATTATTTCACTCTGTCGGACGAGTTGTTGCGGGAGTTCGACACACGTTTGAAAGTCAATCCGCCGCTTCGTTCAGCCGACGATGTGCTGGCGATCAAGGAAGGACTTCGGGATGGGACCATCGACGCCATCGCCAGTGATCATGCCCCCCATGCCGACACCGAAAAGGCGCTGGAATTCGAATATGCCCTTTCAGGCATGATCGGACTGGAAACATCTTTGGCATTGTCGTTACGTTTGGTAAAAGAAGGATGCTTAACCCTTTCGCAACTTGTATCCAAAATGAGCACGAATCCGGCGAAAATCCTCGGACTCCCTTTAGGGACCCTGCGTCCTGGAGCCATCGCCGATATCACCGTCATCGATCCCGATCGTCACTGGAACGTCGATTCGCAGCAATTTCATTCTAAAAGCCGGAATTGCCCTTATGAAAACTGGCCGATGCAGGGAAAAGCGGTCATGACCTTTGTCGGGGGTGAAATAAAATATAACGGATCGTCCTTGGCAGACCATGATTGCTAAACACCACTTCAAAACACGAGGTATCGTCCTCAGGACTATTGATTATTCAGATGCCGACCGCATCGTCAGTTTTATTACCGAAGACATGGGAAAAATCACCGGCATGGCGAAAGGCGCGCGTAAGAGTCAAAAAAGATTCGCCAACGCCCTGGAACCTTTTACCTGTCTCTCCGTTCTCTTCTCCCGGAGAAAAGGGAGCAAAATGTCGCTGGTCGAAGAAACCGCCATCGTCGATCATCATTCAGGTATACGGGATGATCTTGAAAAGTCCCTGACTGCAGCGTATTTCATGGATTTGGCGAATCAATTCATCCTGGAAGGCAAACGACAACCTGCTCTGTTCCATCTATTGGATCATTTCCTCAATATTCTGGAAAAAGAAAAATATTCGGATGGCATGATCCGTTTTTTCGAGCTGCGTTTTTTACGTCTTGCAGGATATGAACCGATGCTTGACCGATGCTCTCTATGCAATCGCCCCATCCAGGGGAACCTGCCCTACTTTTTCAGCCCTTCGACAGGCAGCATCCGCTGTCGGGTCTGTTATGAACAACGGCCATTGAACGATTCTATGCCCGTATCGATGGGAACCATCAGGACGATGCTGTTGGGGAAAGACTCGGACCTGAACCTGATGAGCCGGATACTCATGACTGAACAGTGCGCCCGGGAATGCCGAGGGCTCCTTTCCTCTTTTATCAGGTATCTTCTGGGAAAAGAACTAAAATCCTTGCATGTGTTGAACGACGTGCGCAGGATGGGACTCTGATCGCCATCGACCTGTTTAAAACCATTTCATATTGACACCACAAAACCATCGTGCTAGGTACCGCCAGTCACATGATGTGCTCACAGAAGGCGTCCCGGCTAAATGGAACGGTTCCAAAGGAGGAGATTTTGACTTTTCAGGAATTGATATTCGCTCTGGAAAGGTATTGGGCGGATCAAGGCTGTATCATCCAGCAGCCTTACGATCTTGAAGTAGGGGCCGGAACATTCAATCCAGCCACATTTCTCCGCGCACTCGGACCCGAGCCCTGGAATGTGGCCTATGTCGAACCTTCCCGACGGCCGACCGACGGGCGTTACGGAGAAAATCCCAACCGCCTGCAGCATTATTATCAGTATCAGGTGATCATGAAACCCTCACCCCTGAACATTCAGGAATTATATCTGAATTCCCTCCGTAGTTTTGGTATCGATCCCCTGGACCATGATATCCGGTTTGTTGAAGACGATTGGGAGTCCCCAACGGTCGGAGCCTGGGGGCTGGGTTGGGAAGTCTGGCTGGATGGAATGGAGATTACGCAATTCACCTATTTTCAGCAGGTGGGCGGCCACGACCTGAAGCCGGTCTGCGCTGAAATAACCTACGGCATCGAACGGATCGCCATGTATATCCAGAATATCGATAATGTCTATGATCTGCAGTGGAACGACCGGATCAGATACGGGGATGTTCATCACCAGAGCGAAGTCGAGTGGTCGGTTTATAACTTCGAGCAGGCTGACGCGGAAATGCTCAGACAACTGTTCGATATGTATGAAAAAGAAGGGATCCGCATGTCCGAAAACAATCTGGTCTTGCCAACCTATGATTGTTGCCTGAAATGTTCCCATACATTCAATCTACTCAACGCCCGGGGTGCAATCAGTGTGGCAGAGCGAACGAGTTATATCGGGCGCGTGCGCAATCTGGCCAGGCTGAGCGCCGATCTCTACCTCACCCAGCGCGAACGTCTGGGATATCCGCTGCTAAAAAAATCATAATTTGTCTTTTGAAACATCAGGGAAAGGACGCAAGATATGGGCAAAGAACTCTTGCTTGAAATCGGTACCGAAGAAATTCCTGCGACTTTTTTAATGAAAGCCTTGGAGGATATGAAAACCATGGCGGAAGAGATGTTCAGGGAGAACCGCCTGCAACATGGAATAATTCGCACAGTGGGAACACCGCGCCGTTTGACGCTGACCGTATCGGATCTTGGTGAAAAACAGGATGACGTGATTGTTGAGAAGATGGGCCCTGCTAAGAAATTCGCTTTTGACGATCTGGGCAATCCCACCAAGGCGGCACTGGGTTTCGCCAAGGGTCAGGGGGTTGAATTTTCGCAAGTGGAAACGATAAAAACGGATAAGGGAGAGTACCTGTGTGTCCGGAAAAAATCAGATGGCGAGGCGACTATCGGCCTCCTGCCGACCCTGCTCATCAGGTTCATATCGACGATCCCTTTCAAAAAATCCATGCGCTGGTCCTCCTATGGCTTTCGTTTTGCCCGGCCCATCCACTGGATCCTGGCTTTGTACGGAGGTGAAGTTATCCCGTTTTCCATTGAAAATCTTCAAAGCGGCAGGATGTCCCATGGGCATCGCTTCATGAGTAATGTTTCTTTTCCCGTCGTCGATTATCAGGATTACCTGGAGAAAACAAAGCGACATTTCGTCATTGTCGATCCTCAGGAGAGAAAAAAGATCATTCTGGAAGAAATTCAACAGGCCGCCTCTTCCATTGGCGGCAATGTCCTGGCCGATCCGGAACTTCTGGATACCGTGACATTTCTCGTTGAATATCCCACGGCAATGTGCGGAAGTTACGCACCGGAATATCTCAGGCTGCCCAGGGAGGTACTCATCACATCCATGATGACGCATCAAAAATATTTCCCCGTCGTCGCATCAAACAACGATCTGCTTCCCAACTTCATCACGGTTAACAACACCGTCCCCCGTGATCCCGACGTGGTCCGAAAAGGCAACGAGAAGGTGATTCGGGCGCGACTATCCGACGCCGATTTCTTTTTCCAGGAAGATCAGAAAATCAAACTGGATCAACGGGTTGAAGACCTGAAACAGGTCATCTACCATACGAAACTGGGTAGTTCCTTTGAGAAGGTGGAGAGATTTCGAACCCTGGCCGCAGATATTGCCGATTACCTCGACCCCTCGATCAAACCAACCGTCGATCGAGCCGCTTACCTTGCCAAAGCCGATCTCGACACCCAGATGGTGGGAGAGTTTTCCGAACTGCAAGGCGTGATGGGCAGGGAATACGCCCTGCTGTCGGGAGAATCCCCGGAAGTGGCTAAAGCCATATACGAACATTATCTTCCCGTTTCCTCAGGGGGGATCTTGCCCGAAACGGAAGAGGGAAGCATCGTCAGCATTGCCGATAAGCTGGACACAATCGTTGGTTTTTTCGGCGTCAACCTGATTCCTTCCGGCGTGGCAGACCCTTACGCCCTGAGAAGGCAGGCCATCGGCATCATCAATATCGTTCTCAATAAAAACTACAGACTTCCCGTCAACGGGCTTGTCGATTGGAGCCTAGCCATCCTTGAGAAAAAGCTCACAAAACCCGCCGAGGAGG
>LSQX01387213.1_pt1 | contig 10699 bp, 7 predicted proteins | sample 654561 | NCBI WGS metagenome assembly LSQX01 (sample SAMN04489861, study PRJNA283612) | anaerobic digester metagenome | isolation source: 4 biogas reactors fed with cattle manure at either 37C or 55C with and... | place: Denmark: Kongens Lyngby | collected 2014 | reverse complement strand
AAGGAACTGGATTATATATCGCCGATGGCGTATCCTTCGTTGTATGCGAGAGGTCAGATTGTAAATAAGATTGAATTTCCGAACCCTGATCTTGAACCGTACAATGTAGTGTACAATACTCTTTTAATGGCGAAGGAAAGGCTGTCCAAAGTCGAAGGTTACAAAGCGGACGTTCGTCCTTTCATACAAGCTTATACGGCAAGCTGGCTCAAACCCGGAACCTTCCAGACCTACGGCGCGAAGCAGTACAGGGAGCAAATACAGGCCGTGTACGACGCCGGGTATGAGCAGTGGATTTTCTGGGATGCGAATAACAAATATGACACTTCGGCGTTTTTAAAGGAATAAGGTAATATATACCGTCAACCGGGGTATGACGAAAATAGGCTCTGTTAACTAAGTATGAAAGAAATGAGACCTGAAAGACCTTTGGTAGGCAAAAAAAGAAAAAGGCCTACAAATGGAAACGACTAAGTGTAAAATAGCACGAAAAAAAGAAATGTGCAAGCCTTGAAGAAATAATTAAGGCAGCACAAACAGTCCTGGTGTATTGCAGGACGGAATGAACCTTGAAATCTGAATATTACTCAAGCTACCAGAAGCCAGAAGAGCTGTTCTTTTGCCGAGTATTTTACTCCGGCAACTTGAGCTGGTGTTAGACCGTTGAGGCTAGAATGTGGGCGGATAAAGTTGTAAAAGAATATGTAAGTTGCAATGAGCCGGTTGGCAGATTCAAATGAATTAAAGCCTCTTTTAGGCTTATACCATGCTTTGAATTGCCCGTTAAAAGCCTCCAGAACATTGTTATTGATTAAGTCATCAAAGTCTTCAACACGAACATGTTCTGTTTTAGGAAAGAACAGAGAAGCAGGCTGCTGATAGGCATAATATCGGTCAGACACCACAGCGGATTGGGGTTGCCCGAAATTTCTTCTACAGTTGGCTAAAAGGCTGTGTGCAGAATCTGAGTTACGATTGGGTGAAAGGTGGAAATCAAGAACTAACCTGGTCTCTGCATCGAAAGCGAGCCAGAGGTAGTAATCTTTACCGGCAATTTTAATATATGTTTCATCAAAATGCCATTCATCCGAATCGCAAAGGTTAACGTCTGAAAGCCGCTCTGTAGCAATCTTCTTAAATACAGGAGCAAAGCGCTTAATCCACTTAGAGACAGTAACATGAGAAACTTTAACCTGATGAACCATGTATAAAGTTTGAGCAACTTTACGAGTGGTTGAGTTACCACAAAAGTAATAATTTAAGGCACATAGGACAATGTAGAGAGGATGGCGCATGCCCTTAAAAGAGAAAGCTTGAGGCTTCAATTCAGAAGAAGGAGGATCTACATTGATCAACTTCGGAACCCTAAAAGAATGGTTGCATTTTTTGTTACAGCAACGGAAGTTTGAGTAATAAGTATAGTCATGGTGAAGAAAAGTTGCTTTACCGCAAACCGGACAATCTGGGTATTTTCTTTTCATTTGCGAATTGTCAGTTGGATTATCAGGAGCAAACTGACGTTTACAATGTTTACACTGATATTTTTGAAAACCGTATTTGTCCTTACCAAAACGGTAAAGATCTTTTGAAAAACACCTTGGACATACTACGCTTGATGGTATAATAGTCATGAGACCTAAACGCTCCTTTCTGGGAGGTAATGGTTGTTTGACAATTTCCATTATACCAGAGGCGTTTCAGGTCTCATTTTCATTATTAAGTTAACAGAACATATCAATACAACAGGAGGTTATTATGAAGTACTATGTAGACGTGAATGCCGCGAGAGACGGCGATGGTTCCATTGAAAGACCATTTAAGAGGATTAACGATGCCGCAAAAGTGGCGCGCCCCGGTGATGAAGTGCTGGTAGCGCCGGGGATTTACCGGGAATATGTAGATCCCGTTAATTCCGGAACTGAAGATGCCCGTATCACTTATATCAGCACTACACCTCTTGGCGCTGTAATTACAGGTGCAGAACAGGTAAAAAACTGGAAGCCTTACAAGGGAAATGTCTGGGTATGCCGGATTCCGAACAGTGTTTTCGGTGATTACAATCCTTATACGACTTTGGTATACGGAGACTGGTATTTCGCAACACCGACCAAACACACCGGTTGCGTCTATCTGAACAACAAAGCGATGTATGAAACCATAACTCTGGAAGAGTGCATCAAGGGCGAAGTTTATGAATACAGCTGGGTCCCGGAAGAATCCATATATAAATGGTATACCGAACAGGATACGGATGCTGATGAAACAATCATTTACGCTAATTTCCAGGGGAAAGATCCGAATAACGAGAATGTGGAGATTAATGTCCGCCGCAGGTGTTTCATGCCTTCCAAAACAGGTGTAAGTTATCACACGGTCAGAGGCTTTAAAATTGAGAAAGCTGCCACCACGTGGGCGCCACCCGCAGCTTTTCAGGACGGTATGATAGGTCCGCACTGGAGCAAAGGCTGGATCATTGAGGATTGCGAAATATCACACAGCAAATGCGCCGGTATTTCACTGGGTAAATATCTTGATCCTGACAACGAGCATTACTTTACGAACAAGCATGTAAAGAGCCCTACCCAGATGGAGCGGGACGCGGTTTGCCGCGGCCAGTATCACGGGTGGCTGAAGGAAAAAGTCGGAAGCCACATAATCCGCCGCAACAATATTCATCACTGTGAACAGGGTGGTATTATCGGCCGTATGGGCAGCGTGTTCAGCATCATTGAAGACAACCATATTCACCATATTAACAATATGGCGGAACTTGGCGGAGCGGAGATTTCCGGCATTAAACTGCATGCGGCCATTGACGTAATAATACGCCGCAACCATATTCACCATTGTACGATGGGAATCTGGTGCGACTGGGAAGCACAGGGCACACGCATTACGCAGAACCTGCTGCATGATAACCAGAAGCCGCCGTATGCGAAACATCTTCCGGGGAATATGCTGTCACAGGATTTATTTGTGGAAGTCAGCCATGGCCCGACATTGATCGATAACAATATTCTGCTTTCGGATGTAAGCCTTCGTTTTGCGACTCAGGGTGTGGCTCTGGTTCATAACCTTATCTGCGGCGCGTTTACGAGCGTCGGCGAAGGAACAGGCTGGCGTTATACGCCGTATCACATACCGCACCGTACTGAAGTTATGGGATTTATGACCTTCCTCCACGGCGACAACCGTTTTTACAACAATATCTTCATCCAGAGATGGCCTTCCGAAGACTTTGTGCTCGATAGCCAACAAAACACAGAGCCGAAGCGTGAGAACAGGCAGGTCGGCACGCATGTTTTCGATGAGTATCCGACATATGACGAATGGATCTCTCAGTTCGATTTTACCCAGCGTCCGAACATGAAAGCCCTGGAAAGTGCTCATTTCGGCCATTTGCCTGTCTGGAGCGAAGGAAACGTATATCTGAAAGGCGCAAAACCGTGGAAGAATGAAGTGAATGGTCTGGTCGTCGGAAACGGTGAGCAGGATATTAAAGTTGAACTCGTCGAAAAAGACGGTAAATATTATCTGAACACAAATATATATGAGTACATTAAGAATTTCAACGTCCGGATGATCAACACCGAAGTTCTCGGCAAAGCCTTCGAACCGGAACAGTACTTTGAAAACCCGGATGGGACGCCGATACAGTTTGACTCGGACTACTTCGGAAATCATCGCGGCATCCATGTAATCCCCGGGCCGTTCGCAGCACCGTCCGATGACGTTGAACTGTAATCGGAATATAATCGGCGCTGTATAAATTAAAATATCATAAAACTGAAGGGCGGTTATACTTTTTCGTATAACCGCCCTTTGTTATGGTGCGAGTGATGGGACTTGAACCCATACGCCATTCGACACACGCCCCTCAAACGTGCCTGTCTGCCAATTCCAGCACACTCGCGTATTAAATTTAATGCCGGTTTGTTGCTGCAAAATGTTTTATCAATAAGAAATTCCCGCGGCAAAATCAATTATACAAAGGAAACAATCCGGTGTCAAGCAGAACTTTTCAAACAACTCATATCCGGCGAGCGTAAAAAACTTCTATTGAACAGGCTTTGTTCATCTGGTACAATTTAGTTGCAATAGTGCCTGATTCGCAATTGTTTGGTATACGGCCGACTTATGAAAGGTTCAGCGGGCAAATACGAAAATTATATGGCCAAGCATTGCGTGTTTATTGATTATTTAGTGTGTTGGTAAATATACAACAAGTATACAAGTAAAAAGGAAGATGTTTTATGGCAGGTTTTTTTGGATTATTCGATTTTACTAAGGAAGGACCGGGCGTTCCAAAGGATGCGCCTCCAAAATCAAGGTTTATTATATTCTTTGAAGTTCTGGCAAGGAAATTTTGGAATATAATCAAAATCAATTTATTGTTTTTCTTGTTCAACCTTCCGGCATTTTTGTTTTTTGTGCTGTTTTCAATGTATTATAACCAGTTGCTGTTTCCACAGGAAGCTTTACAAGGTTTGGGTGAAGACCTGCTGAAATATTTGGCCGGGTTTACGTTTCCGCTGATGCTTATTCTCCTGTGTCTGCCGCTTATAACGGTTGGCCCGGCTCAGGCGGGCATGACATATGTATTAAGGAACTACTCAAGGGAAGAACACGCTTTTATTTGGGGCGATTTTATTGAAAAAGCTAAGAATAACTTTAAACAGAGCATGATTGTAAGTATAATCAATGCGGTAATTACCATTCTTGTTATGATGGATTTTTATATATATGCTAACTTAAAAACAGATAATATCCTGCTTACTATCGCAAGCTCGTTAATTATAATAGCGTTTATAATTTTTATGATGATGAGCATGTATATATATCCGATGATGGTTACATTTCAGCTTACAATCAGGCAGTTATATAAAAACGCGCTGCTTTTTGCGATATTGAAATTTATCCCGAATCTACTGATAATAATCGTTTGTTTTGCTATAGTAATTGTACCGTTTTACTTTATGCCAATTGTCGGCTACATGCTGTTAATATTCTTTACATTCGGGTTTATCAGCTATATCACCAATTTCTATGTATATGGAAAAATAGATAAATATATGATTAAGCGTACAGAACAATCGGAGGAAACGTCTGAAAACGCGGAGCTATCTGATCATGAAGAAACCGGTTCGGAAGAAGAAACCGGAGAAACAGGCTCGGAACCGGAAAAACAGGATTTGACGGAATAAGTAAGCAGCAGCAGTTTGTTTTTTAGCTGCGAAATACCTGCTCCGGAACGTTCTACCGCATTTTTGAATAATAAAAATGGGCGCTAAAGGCACCCATTTTGTTTTAATTGTTTATTTCACCGAACAAATCACGCATAGTATAAAAGCCCGGCGCTTTATTGTGCATAAACACTGCCGCTTTCAATGCGCCCACGCCGAAAATTTCTTTGCTGTTTGCACTATGACTTAACTCGATTATTTCATCGGTGCCTGCGAAAATTACGGTATGATCTCCGGCAATGTTCCCGCCTCTGACTGAATGAATCCCTATTTCATCCTTGCTTCTTTTCACTCTTCTTGTGTGTCTGTCATACACATACCTGTATTTTTCGGGAAGAGCCCTGTTAATCGCATCGGCCAGCGCGAGAGCGGTTCCGCTGGGAGCGTCTATTTTCTGGTTATGATGCCTCTCAACTATTTCAATATCAAAGTTTGTGTATAAAAGCTTTGCAGCCTTCTGGACAAGTTCAAGCAGAAGGTTTACGCCAAGCGACATATTTGCAGAATACAGGATTGGCGTTGTAGCGGCGGCCTGTTTTATTCTCGATACCTGTTCATCGGACAATCCGGTAGTGGCGATGACAAGCGGTATTTTCCCTGATACGGCGTAATCCAGTATATTCTGCATCGCTGATGGATGAGAAAAATCAACGATGACATCAACCGCGACATTGCACTGATCAATGCGTGTGAATACGGGGTAATCGGAGGAAACCGAGCTGTTAATGTCATATCCCGCTGCTATTTTTACATCTTCGCGATAATGTGCTATTTTGGTTATCACCTGACCCATTTTTCCATTGCAGCCGCACAGCAAAATTTTTACCATAATAAGCTCATCCTTTCTTTTGCAGTAAAGGCTAAAGAATTCAAATCAGGCCGTATTCGATAAGCGCGCTGCGAACGGTTTCAAGACCTTTTGCGCTGATATCGACAAGCGGCATTCTGCATTTGCCTACATTCATACCCATAAGGTTCATCGCCGCCTTGACAGGTATCGGGTTTACTTCGCAGAAGAGGGCATCTACAAGGTTTATCGTTTTTATCTGGATTTGACGGCTTGTTTCCAGATCCCCTTCCAGAAAAGCGGCGGCCATCTTATGCGTGTCGGCAGGAATTATATTGGCCATTACGGAAATAACGCCATACCCGCCAAGGGCCATTAATGGAACAACATTTCCGTCTTCTCCCGAATATATTATCAGGTTATCCCCGCAAAGCATTCTTGTCTTCGCAACCTGGCCAAGATTGCATTCTTTTATTGCTGCTATGTTTTCTATCTCCGACAGTCTTTTTAATGTTTCAGGATTAATATTCAGGTTGGTTCTTGAAGGAACATTATAAAGCACGACAGGTATCGAAACCGCTTCCGCTATAGCTTTAAAATGCCGGTACAGACCCTCCTGCGTTGTTTTGTTGTAATAAGGAGTAACAGAAAGGATCGAGTCGGCACCCACAGATTGCGCGTACTTGCTTAATTCAATCGCGTGCTTCGTATCGTTGCTGCCTGTTCCAGCCATTACATGAACACGGCCGTTAATTTTCTCGACAGCAAAACGTATTACGGCCTTATGTTCGGGATCAGGCATTGTAGACGCTTCTCCGGTAGTTCCGCAGATCAGAATGGCGTCGGTTCCCTGTTCTATTTGCCATTCAATCAATTCCTCGAGTTTTTCATAATTTACTCCGTCATCTGTGAAAGGCGTTACGAGGGCAACACAGGAACCCTTAAAAATAGGATGCTTCACGGGATCACTCCTTCTCCATGTATTCAATATATTTTTGTGCAATCTGGACCGTATTCGTGGCGGCGCCTTTGCGGACGTTGTCGGCCACAACCCATATGTTTACACCGCTTTCCACACTGTCATCTCTGCGTATTCTTCCGACAAAAACCTCGTCCTTGCCTTCAGCCGCAATGGGCATGGGGTAGAGGTTGTTCGCGGGATCATCCTGAACAACTATGCCGTCCGCGTTTTTGAGAACATTCTTTAATTCGTCCAAATCAAAAGGTTTTTCAAATTCAATATTAATCGATTCGCTGTGCCCATGGAAAACAGGTACCCTGACCGTGGTTGCCGTAACTCGAAGATTCGGCAGGCCGAGAATTTTACGGGTTTCTTCGATCATTTTTACTTCTTCTTTCGTATACCCGTTTTCGGTAAAGACATCAATGTGCGGTATACAATTGCCGGCAATAGGATGACAGAATTTCTTCGGGCTTTCGCCTTTCAGGCCGTTTAAAAGATCGTTGTAGCCGCCCATTCCGGCGCCTGAAACGGCCTGGTAGGTTGAATAGACAACTCTTTTAAGGCCATATTTGTCATGCAGCGGCTTTAAAGCCACGACAGCCTGTATGGTCGAACAGTTAGGGTTAGCAATTATTCCGTTGTGCCATTTGATGTCTTCAGGATTAACTTCCGGAACGACGAGAGGAACGTTTGGATCCATCCTCCATGCGCTGCTGTTGTCTATTACGACACATCCTTTTTCAGCCGCTATCGGGGCATATTTTAAACTGGTGCCGCCGCCGGCGGAAAAAAGGGCAATATCGATACCGCGGTCGAATGAGTTTTCCGTAAGTTCTTCGACGACATATTCCTTTCCAAGGAAATTAATTTTTTTACCTGCGGATCTGCTTGAGGCAAAAAGGTATAACTCTTCGACAGGAAGATTTCGTTCTTCAAGAACCTTTAAAAATGTACGGCCAACCATACCAGTCGCGCCGACAATAGCGAATTTGTATTTTCTCATAATAAAACCTCCAAGTTATTTATACTACAGATCCCGCTGTTTTACAACAACTGCGGCACCTTATCGATAATAAAAAACTGCTGACAGAAACGTCAGCAGTTATAATTACCCGGAATAAATATTTACTACTGATAGCGCTCCATCAATATATAATATTGATGACAGTCATACAGTTATTCACTGTATAACCAGGAAAATTGCCTATGGGGGTAATTTTCCTTCGGCATTTTTTCCTTTCGGACCAAGTCGGCGGTACCCATATACCTCAATGGCCTTACTGATAAAAAATGCGCCTCTATCACCATCTGTATTCAATTATTAATATCTTTGTTAAAATAACAATAAAAATTTACAGGTTTTTCGTTATTTTAAAAGTAATAATAACACGTATTAATTTGAGTGTCAAACAATTTTATTGAAGCGGAACGCCCGTTTCAAAAAATGGCATAGGGTTTACATAAACATCATTAACGGATATCGACAGGTGCAGATGGGGACCCGTTGAAAAGCCAGTAGAGCCGACATACCCGATAATATCGCCTTTTTTCACGATGGCGTCCTTTTCGGTGTTTAGTTCGACCATATGATAATACCATGATTTAAGCCCATAACCATGCTCGATTATTACAGTATAACCGGTGCCGATAAGATACTCGGCAAGCAGAACCCTTCCGTTATTTACTGCCTTGATCGGAGTTCCTTCGTCCTGTCCTATGTCAAGACCGTTGTGCCTGTATGATGTCGGAGCGTTATTAACATACCGCCTCTTTCCGAAATCTTTTGGGGAAACCCTGCCGCCCTCGACGGGCTGTATAAATGTGCCTTCCCAGTATTTCACAGGGTCACGCACCGGCCTTAACGGATCGACCTTCTCGGCTACTTCACGGGCGCTTTCGTCGTTCCGGGTCTCGGCTGCAATTTTCGGATCGATAGTCAGGTACTGTATGATAAATTCTTTGTCCCTTAGCTCTACTTCAAATGTTTTTGATTCATTTCCTGCCGATACTTCGATTGTATATGTTTTTCCGGCTTGATGGTAATAACTTACGGGCAGTAAAATCACTTTTTCCGAGCCTTCCCCGAATACGTTAGGCTTGAAATTTATATCTGTCTTAACCGTAACTGTTTCATCGTCGTTTACATTGCTTGCTGTAATAACCAAAAGCTCGCCGGGGTATATCCAGTCGGAGGAAATATTAAATTCCGGCGGTTTATCTATTTGAATATCGAACATATATACCGCGCTGCCATAAAAATCCCTTTCGCCGTTTTCATCATACGACAGTTTTAGGACGCAGTGGTATAAACCGTCGCCAAGCGGACAGGAAGCGTTAATATCCGATGTGGTATATACCGTTTCATTATCAAGCATGAAATCCAGTTTTACAGCATCGGGTTCATAAGGAAATCCTATTTCGGGGAGAGATTCTCCAGTCATCGTTATTTTCTCTCTTTTATCGTCTTTACCTTCATTTTTTACGGAAGAGTAAAATTTTGAATCGGTTTTTCTGTAATACCATTCATAACTGCCGGGTTTCAGCCGGATACTGCTGCCGTAATCGTCATAAAGAGCAATTGCGGAAGGAGCACGATTTTCATACAAAGACTCAAATACAGGATCAAGCAGTATTTGCGGGAAGTATGAAGGATCAATTATAACAAGTTCACCGTCTGTTTCAATAAAAATCTCTTTTTTGTCAAGAGATTTATTTATATACATTGGCATGTCTTTTGAATGCCTGTCCTTTTTGCCGTTAATGACAAGCCTGTATTTGGCCATATTTTCGGTTTGAATGCTTATTATGTCAGAGCTTACGGTATTCAGCGCGTTTATGTAAAAATCCAAATCATTTTGATTCGTGATTTCCGATACCTGCTCATCCTCAGATATGATGCGCATGCTTAAAATTTTCGATGAATTGAATTTTTTGCGGGAAAAAAGTGCCGTACTGTCGCATCCGCTCGTTGAAATGGTGAAAACTGCGGCAATAATCAATAAAAGAATGCGTTTTTTCGAGATGATTTTAAATTGCATATTGTTTACCTCACGTTATGCTGCTGTAGATGTTTTCCGTGTAAAACATACAGAGCATCTTATGATTCAATTATAACGGACAAAACCGGCTGTTTCAAGGCTTTTCATCCCTTTCCGGAACATGATTGCTTCATGCGTTGTTTTTTATAACGGGGTCAGGAGCTTCATTTTCGACAGCCGGCCGTATTGTTCCGGTTCCCTTTATGTTATACAGAAATCCTTAAACAATTACTGTATATCCGAAGGTAATCATCAAATCAAACGAATTTGAATAGTGTCCGTTTCCTATTGACAAAAGCAAATGTGCTCTGTATAATTAAAAAGTCGCCGGAACTCCCGGTGTAATGCGGGTGTAATTCAATGGTAGAATACCAGCCTTCCAAGCTGGCCGTGAGGGTTCGATTCCCTTCACCCGCTCCATTTTATATATGTGCCTGTAGCTCAGCAGGATAGAGCAACGGCCTTCTAAGCCGTGGGTCAGGGGTTCGAATCCCTTCAGGCACGCCAAACCAACCGACGGACTCCCTTCTTAATACAAGTTAAGAGGGGTATTTTTATGTCAACGATATTTTCCCATACAACCTGAATTCCCGAAAAAATATACTATACAGGAAGCTTAGCCAGCCATACCGGGATATCATCTGCAGACAGGCCGCATGCATTGAGG